>Ga0182017_10004311_pt1 | contig 10593 bp, 10 predicted proteins | sample 712E3DmetaG_FD_120492 | JGI IMG/M metagenome (GOLD analysis project Ga0182017, IMG submission 120492) | Permafrost microbial communities from Stordalen Mire, Sweden - 712E3D metaG | ecosystem: Environmental > Terrestrial > Soil > Wetlands > Permafrost | place: Sweden: Stordalen | collected... | reverse complement strand
GATACAGCAACCAGAAGTGAGAAACATGAAGGAAGAAATACCCGAGAAGTGCATATCGTGTGGCGTGATGCTGACCGGTGTAGGCGGGGATAAGTTTCCCTGTCCGAGCTGCGGCACCGTAATAGCCAGATGCAACAGATGTAAAAAACAGAGCAATGCCTACACCTGCAAGGTGTGCGGTTTTGCAGGTCCTTGAGGTGACTTGATGGGAGACGTAGCGATAAGGATGAAGGTCATGCCTGAGAGCACTGATGTGGATCTGGCCAAGCTAGGGGAAGCCATCAAAGCAGTCGTTCCCAGCTATGCAAGGCTGCACGCCGTTGAGGAGAAGCCGATTGCCTTCGGACTGAAGGCCCTAATAGTGGTCACAATTATGGACGATAAGAGTGGCCACAGCCCGGAGGAGACGGAACTCCTCTTCGCCAAGATTCCGGGTGTGGAGTCGGTCGAAGTGGAAGAGGTAGGTCTTCTCTAACTTTTCTTTTCAGGGCTTGTAGATCAGCGGTAGATCGCCGCCTTCGCAAGGCGGAGGCCGCGGGTTCGAGTCCCGCCAAGTCCACTTTTCGATGTTTTTGCGTCATTTTGGAATAGCTGATTCGATTAAAAATTTGAATTCTTCTTCTCGATGCCTCAAATATGATCATCGGTTCAGTTTCCTAACTGGAACATCTTTATCGAATCAGTACCTGCAAGATTTGTCTGACCTAGACCACCTTATAAATCTCGTCACAGAGCCCTCTTCATGCCTTCTCTTTTCAACAGAATTTCCACTGACCGAAGAGGTTATGTGTATTCATCGTCTCTATACTATTATGGCTACAGAGGACCCAATCAAATTGAATTTTGGGGCGTATCTTCTCCAATTTGATCGAAGCGAGTACAACATCGAAATGAGGGACGACATTGCCATAGCCACAGCAAAGGATGATCCAAATAGTAAAGCAAGAATCTCGATCTTGCCGAGCGTTTCTTGGACAAATCTGTACGAAGACACTCTGCAAAGAGTTCGAACAGCTTCGCAGGACTTCCCTTGGATGATCGAGAACATCCCACCTGAAAGTCGCAGCCCAGGTCCTGAGCGCATTCAGGTAGATGGTCGCGATGGATTTCGTGTTCAGAATGCCTATCTGGGCAAAGATGGAACTGTTATTTTATCTGCAGAACGGGTAGGCTGCTGGCTTGATGACTTCGTTATATGCGAGATCCTTGCCATCTATTCTCCGGATGATAGGGGAACTGTGTCCCTGGTGAGGTCGATAGTTAAAACGATACACTTTGAGAATTCCTAGATTCCTTTGGCCCTCATCATCCATAGTTCCGTCATCTATGGCTATATCCATTTAAAGGGCCCAAAGATGTGATTTTCCTGAGAGATTAGGCGTCTATTAAAATATGCAAGGGGGATTCTGGACGAAAGCGCTAGATCCATGGTCGATCGATTATTTTGAGGACAAGTTTGCGAAACCTGATCCCTGGAAATATTTCACTTCGATCTACGAAAGGACGAAGTACCAGAGGCAACTTGATATTATAAAAGACCGCAATCAAAATCCTCAAAGGATCCTTGAGATCGGTTCAGCCGAAGGTGCCCAGACCCTCCTATTGGCCGCTCAATTCCCAGAAGCTAATATTACGGCAATAGAGATATCCTCGAATGCTCTAGGAAGGGCTAAGAATAATCTGTTGCAGTTCGCCGATAGAATTGAGCTGATAAATGCTGACATCGCAGAATACGAACCCTGCATCGAAGATAGCTTCTACGACGTCTGCATATGGAGCGAATCGATCTACTATCTGGGTGCACGGCTTCCATTGACCACGACATACGATCTTCTGGCCAAGGTTATGGACAAGCTGAAAGATAGTGCTTTGCTGGTCATGGCCAATACAGTGGGCCTGCCTGAGGGTATACCTGAACACGTTGTGACCAAACGGCCAATTATAGACTGCTATTATTCCCTCATGTCCAGCCTAGCTTTGCCTATATTGAAATCAAACTACTTAGAGGATAAGCTGGGACGGACGTACGAATACCAGATCTGGGCATTCGAGCTCAAATTATAACTTGTTGTTGAGAAAAATAATAAGCTGCATTTAGCAGCTAAGCCCATTTGATTAAGAGGCATTGCCCAATCTAAAGGGGAGCGTGCCTCGGCATAATGTTAGGATCTATTCCTTTTGCGAGCTCTGTTACGTCTGTGACCTTGCTTTTTGGGGCTTGGTATGGTTGCCCAATAGTTGTCGGTGTCTGTGACTGCTGCCCGACGGTTGTCGTTGTCTCTTGAGCAGTTTGAGGCTGCTCTGCTGCTGCAGTCGATGCCGTTGGCGACGGTGTAGCGATCTCTGCAGGAGCGTAACCTGAAGTGTCCGGACTCAATTTCGTAGCCGTAAACGTGTCTTGGGCTGCGTTTCCATTGCTGTCATAGCTGGTATAGCTTCCCTGAATTGTGTCGCCTGAGATCAATCCGATCATATCCGTAGATACAAGCACCTCGCCCTGCATTGCAGCCACGGCGATGTTTGCTACCTTACCGGAGATCGATCCTGTCAAAACGCCATTCCATGGTTCGGCTCCTTCGAATTTGCACCTTCCCGAGATAGTGTCGCCTGACTGGTTTAATGCCATTGTAATCTCGGTATCTGCAAAGGACGCTTTCCAGATTCCCTGAACCCCGACGAACTCGACCGCTGGCGAGGGCGTTGAGGTATTAACTGGAGTCGAAGTTATGTTCTCCGACGAATTCTGTCCTGGAGCCGCGAAGACGCTCTGAGGCGCTGCGACCAACATCAGTAAAAGTAATGCAATTTGCCCAATCCATTTAATTTTCAAATCTGAACCTCCATACTAAGCGTACAATCGCTTTTGGTACCGTTTGGTACTTCCGTCTTTCAGGTTAATAAGCTCTTCATTTGCCGGATGGTTCCAAATATTTGTGCAAAACAGAATGGATCGCGATATCAATCGATATTATCTAAGTGACTTCTGGTATAATCTCCAGCGAAATTGTCAATAATTTAAAACCTTAGCCCTCTATAAAGTCAACGATATCGATTCAAGACGACAAATGTCGATTCAAAAGGCGAATGTAATCTCTAAGTTTATCAATAGCTTTAAAGGCATATTTTTATAACATATTCTCAAGATCAATACATGTTAAGCTTATCGTGAAATCTATTGTTAGTAATCCTCAGCTTTCGTCAATTGTCTATAAATACTAAAAAAACATTTGAAACCTAGTGGATTGGATGTATTGGGAGGATAGAAATGAGCAAGTTAGCAATGATAACAAATGATTCTGCTCTTTGTTGGAATAGGATTGGAATATAGTTCTTGCAACGTATCCGGAGAAGTTGGGAAAACGGCCTACCATGGGAATGTACGTGATTTGACAAATAATAATACCGACACCCGGAATTATTCTTGCTCAAATAATACCAACCGTCTGGTGAATCATAAATGCAGGAAAAATGAAACATGCACCTGTGTAGGACCCAACATTGAGAACCGCACTTGGGGCTGTACATGCCAAAACAACACGACCTGCTCCTCGAACAACTGCACCTCCAATAACTGCACATGCCAGGAGTTAGGCGCTAACAACAACTCGAGCGGCATATCATGCGCTAGAAATGGGCCCTGCCTTGTCAACGGTACAATCAATCAAATTACATTGAACAAAGAGAAGAAGGGCAGGGTCTTCACAATGACCCTGAACTGTCCAAGATGCACCTAAGCTGCTGTCAAAGGCCCACTCGTATCGCTGACCGATGGCCTTTGTCGTTATTTTGATTCACTGATGATCTGCCTCAAGAACATGCTAACGAAGATGAAGATCGTTTCAGCGATCAAAAGTTTCTTAACCTATTTGTTCTCAACATAATGCGGTCAGGAGTTACAAATGACAGGCTGTTCACACAGAAACTGCGGCAATAGCGAGAAGGTATGGCTCATGCACACTTACGGGGGCAAAGATTGTGGGCTGAAGCCACATCCCTACTGCGTTGAATGCGGCCTGGTTAAGAACCTGTCCTCGGACAAGCCTCGAAAGATCGGTTTTTATATCAACATCGTTGCGGCTCTAGGAGAACGGCTGAAGATCAGCAAAGCTCAGATGAGGCTCGTTTCCATGGAGCTGCACGATTCCGGCCTTGACGACTCCTATGGCCTTGACCGATACCAACAGGAAGTGCTGTTTACACAGATTGTCCGAAAGTATGTCTCAGTGTCAGAAAAGATTATCCGCGAACTCCTGTAACTCTAGTTCCAGTCCGCCTCTTCATAATCCTTCTCAATAACGCCGCTTATCCGATCCCAGTCGTAGCCTCTTGCAAGTTCGATGCACTTGGTCCTCATGTCGGCGCTTTTGTCTAGAACGCGGATGATCGCTTTCGATAGCTCATCGGCAGTCGGCTCGCACACGAGGCCGGTTCCTTCTGTTACCAGATCGCTTACTGCATTCATTTTATGGTTCACGGTAACCAAAGGCAGCCCGCATGCGTTCGCATCTAATGCTGCCATTCCAAAGCCCTCTCTTGTAGAAGGCATAACAAATACCTTCGAGGACTTCATCAGGGCGATGGTCTCATCGTAGTTTTCCAGAAACCCGGTGAATTTTATGTTATTCTCCAGCCCAAGCTCTTTTGCCAGCCGTTTTACCCTAATGGCTTCCGGTCCGTCTCCAATTATGACCGTACTGATATCTGGGACTTCCCGTTTAACAAATTGTAACGCACTTATGAGAAGATCTAAATTCTTGTGTCTGATTAGCCTTCCTGCATAGACAATATCAGAAGTCGTATCCCAAGCCTTTATCCGTTCAATTCTCTTAAAGTCTAATCCGTTGGGAACCATCTTGACGCCCTCGACTCCCATACGCCCAAGCTCTTTTTTCGTCATCTCTGAAACTGCTATGTTCTTATCTGTGAGCTTTGAGACAGCAGATTCAATATACTTGCCGATAAAGCCTTTTTTTCCCAGGTATTCGTACCAGTAGTCTCCCCAGACTTCATGCCAGGTTATGAAAAGGTCGGACCTACCGGATATTGAAACTAACCTCGAAGAAAAGCAGGGGATGTATGGAAACTCTTGGCAATCTATCAGGTCGTAATCCCCTTTTAAGGATACGAGAACCTTCCAAGCGAAAGCCAGGGCCTCTTGAATCGATCTTCGATCACCGGAGTAGAGACTTCTGGGATTGCAGATGCCGTGAAGGAATACGCCATCCCTTTGGATGACGCTATCGCCCTTCCACCATTTAATCCCAAAGCAGTGAACCTCATGCCCCCTGTCGGCAAGCCTCCTGGAAAGTTCATACACCCTCTTCTCTGCGCCCCCTTTAACCCAAGGGTAGACGGCATCGTAGACGTAGGCAATCTTCATACAGGAGCCTCAGAATCAATCGGCCTTGATGCCATTGTTCAGCAGCAGCAGGCTCAAGAACATCCCTGAGAATATTGTCTGTATTCCCAGAATGCACAGTATCAGGGCCATCATAGCGTTCTGGGTCTGGTACAGCTCTCCGAACCCTGCCGCTCTCCAGCCGAGCAGTACATCAACTCCCAAAGCCAAGCCGAAGGCGAGGAGCAAGATTCCAATAAGTAGCTCCTTCTCCAAGGAATGATAGCTCATAATCTTCTTTGTCAAGTTGGAGCTGCTTGAAACTCCGTATGCCACTCCATAGGCTGCAAAGTAGAGTCCAGCTAGGAGCATCTGGTATCCGATTACTAGCAGCAAGCTTCCCAGAATCAGCGAATGCATCCTGGTTTGTTCATGAAGCGAAACTACGGCAGCAAGGGCCAATCCTATTATAAGTGCCACTACGCCCGGTACCATGAGGAAAGGTACGGGCCTATAGAGCATCATGAATCGCAGGTGTCTCCAGCCGTCCGAGAAAGGGCTCAGCTTGGATTTGCCCTTTCGAGGGTAGTAGGTTATGGGAACCTCGGCTATTCTCAAATTCTTATGGGCTGCTTCGATCACCATCTCCGAGGCGAACTCCATCCCACCCGCCTTCAGGTTTAACCTATCCAGTGCATCCCTGGTTATGGCCCTCATTCCGCAATGGGCATCGGAGACTTCAGTGGCAAAGAGTTTGTTCAAAACCCACGTTAGGAAAGGATTGCCGATGTATCTGTGAAGAGCTGGCATTGCACCTTGCTTTATTTCTCCCTTAAGCCTGGTCCCAAGGACCATATCGACGCCACCGTTTTGGAGACTGGAGATCAACTTATCGATCTCTCTTGGATCATAAGTAAGGTCTCCGTCCATGAGAACGATGTACTTTCCACGTGCATGCTTGAAACCGTAAAGATACGCATTACCATAACCCAATTTTTCCGGTACGACCACGGTTGCACCATGCGATTTGGCTATTACCGGTGTGTCATCTGAGGAGCTGTCTACAACTATTATTTCTCCTTCTAGACCCATTTTCTTGAATACTTCGTTAGCCTGCTGAATACACTCGCCGATGGTTTTGGCCTCATTCATGGTAGGGATTACCAGGCTGACTAGTGGCACATCCCATCTGATAGATCTTCAGTGATTAAGCCTTTCCGACATAAACGGTTATAAATGAGAGCTACTATTCAAAACCCATAAGAGTATTTTGGGTAACACGTGGACGCAATTTCCAAGATAATGATATTAGTTGGAGGAACATTTCGGTCCACCGCCATTGTCAAGGCCATTTTTGTTGCTCGAGGTTCGTGGTTTCTGGTGTAATCGAAGTTTTTATAGAGTCCTTACTGGTAAAATAGCGCCGAGGGTGAGATTCGAACTCACGAGACCCTTGCGGATCACCAGCTTTCCAGGCTGGCGCCATACCGCTAGACGACCTCGGCATCAACAATTATTGCCTGATACTGGCACCTGCATAGAGCCCGGCTTCTTCTCGGCCAGTTTCCAAGCCCTTGGATACGTGCCCGGCTCCATTATTACCCTTTCGGTCTTGGCCACGATTCCCCTCTCTGCAGCCAACATTTCGGAGTTGGATAGGGCGGCCTTAGCAAGGGCTACCGCCTCGCCCTTTAGTGTAAATATGGCCACGTCATCGCCAACTTTTATATCAGTCTCCAGGCTGAGCAGCCCCGGCGCTGCCAACGGAGCACCGTGGCAGACAGCATCAACGGCATTATCGCTAATCACAAGCCGAGGCAGATGCCTGAGTGCAGTCTCCACAGGATGAATAACGCGGCGCAGCTCTTTCTCATCTCCTGTCTCTTTCCAATTCTCGTAGGCATCCTTCAGCTGATGTAGCGTCACGAGAGTCCCGTCCTCTCTGAATGGCCCTGCCTTGGTGCGCCTTAGCTCTTCCATGTTTGCCCCGGTGCCCAGAGCCAGGCCGATGTCGTAGCAGAGCTTACGCATGTAGGTCCCCGCCTCGCAACCTACCTGCATCAGTGCGTGCTGCTCCTCGATCTCCAGGACGTCCAGGTAGTAGATGGTCCTTGTCCTGAGCTGTTTGACGACAGAGGACTTGAGAGGCGGTTTCTGGTAGATGGGGCCCTCAAACTCCTTACAGACCTCTAGAATCCGTTTGCGCGGCATAGCTTTGTGCACATGCATAAGGCAGATGTACTCCTTGCCCGCCAACAGAAGCGTGTCCATCACCCTTGTGGCATCACCGAGCAGGACCGGCAGGATTCCCGTTACCTTGGGGTCCAAGGTGCCGCTGTGACCAGCCTTATCCACATGGAGTATGTTCTTGACCCATGCAACGACCTCGTGGCTGGTTGGCCCAGATGTCTTGTCCAGGTTTATGGCACCAAGACGCAGATGCATCTCTAGGGACCTTTTCTCTGGAGAACAACCGTAGTTCGGATCGGTCTTGGCCTTCCTCTTGACAATAACGGATCTGACCTTGTCTGAAGGCAGATTCTTAGAACACGATTTTGGATCGGAATTCCGGCCTGGAGCTCTCTCGGGAGTACTCATTGTTTCAGAGACCTGACTGCAGCAAGCACGATGTTCAGAGTTCCTCTCTCATCGAACTTCCCAGTATCCACCATCAGATCGTAAATGGCGAGATCGGCTATGTCGATGTTGTAGTACTTCATATATCGGCGGGCTTCACTCTCCTCTCGAACCCTGGTCTCTGCAAGGGAGTCCTCTAAAAGCTTGGACTCGCGATTGGCAATCCGCCCGGCCCTGATCTTCAGGGCGGTCTTGAGGACGACCTTCAGGTCGGCATTGAGAAGGTGTCCCGACAGCCTTCCCTCGAAGATTCCTGGACCGGCTTTTGCCAGAGATTTCTGTGCGTCGTCAATTAGGTAGTCTATCTCAGGATCCCGTTCTGCCAGACGATTTAGGTCCTTGACTGAGACGTTCTTCTCGCTGGCGATCTTTCTAAACAGCTCTCCTGAGTTGACCCACCTTATCCCCAGCTCGGCTGCAAGGCTGCGGGCCAGGGTGGTTGTTCCAGTCCCAGGGGCACCGCTTACGGTTATTATCATGTCCGATTCCTAGCTCATGCTGCCTATATCCAGGGCCTTCCTTATGATCTGAGAGACTGGAATGGAGCATATGAAGTACCAGTAAAACCAGTAGATTACCGGACCGAGAACCACTTCGGATACGCCATGGGTTCCCCAGAAGGGGAAAGTCATAGTGAGGTGGTGCTGCGCTATGTACAGGTAAGCCCACATAAAAAGTGGTATGGAAACGATGCCGATGTACAGCATAGGTTTGAACTGCATCTGCATCATTTTCCCCTGCTCGGAGACCATCTTCATCTGCTCTGTCTGGAGCTGCTGCAGTTTTCCTTTGTCTCCAGATAGCTGAGCTTCTTTCATGGCCGCCTGAAGATTCCTCATCTTCTCCTGCTGGTTCTTGAGGAAATCCCAATCCATGGTGTACTTCTGGATCAGGCTGGCATACAATCCCGTTATGGCTGCCATGGCAAATAGGACGACATGGAAGGGCAGTATGGCTGGGAGCCAGCCTAAGACTGCATTCATGGCGACCCCGATTACGTGTCGCAGATCACCGCTGACCATGATCCCGAAAAATAGAAAGAAGCCCACTGCTAGGGCTAAAGTATCCAGGGATTTGGTCAGCTTCCCGTTCATGTCGCTCCGAAGAACTTCTGCATCATCGGGTACATCTCCTGGATCTGCTCACTTGCAATCTGTTCATAGAGCCTGTAGACTATGCTCACAGCAAGAAGCAATCCTGTTCCACCAGCACCTCCAAGGGTTCCCATCATGTTGGCAATTAGAGCCAGAAGGGCAATGATAACGCCTCCTATGACGGTCACCTTGGGGATGTACCTCTCCATCAGCCGCTCAATGGAAGCAGGATTTCTCCTGTATCCCGGGATCTGAAGGCCGGATTTGTGTATCTTCTCTGCCACGTTCTTGGCATTCATCCCGGTAGTCTCGATCCAGAATATGGCGAATATGATGCCTCCGATGATGAGGAAGGATGCGTCCGTAATCACATGTAGCAGTATCTGCCAATTAGCGATGGGAGCCATTCCCAGTTCCACCATCCCTGGGTATTGCTGAGATACCAAGCTCGGTATCCAGTTGCTGGGCCCGCTGATTGGAGACATGTAAAACATCGGTCCAGAAACCGGCTGGGGCGAGAGAGCGCTTATGGCCGCATTGGTAGCGGAGTCGAATCTGGCAGTTGAGATGAAGTTTCCAAACCAGCTGGCGTAGCCAGTGTATATCGTTGTAACGCCCTGACCTGTGACTGACGTCGTCGTGATGCTGCCAAACCTTGACGCAAACAGCGCCCCTATCATCTCGATGTTGGCCTGAATAGCCCGCACAAGGATCATAGGAAGAACGGATGCATAGACCAGCTTGACCGGAAACTTTCCGCGTGCGCCCCGAACTCGGCTATGGGCCAGGGGAATCTCTATCCTGGTGGACTCTACGAAGACTACCATCATTATGATTATTATGGTCGATATGAGCGCCAGGATCCCACCGGTTATGAAGATGTACCTGATCCCTTCAGGAGTAAAGATTTCTCCCAAGCTTATCAGGCCCAACCTGAAAATATCGATCCACTTGGGGATTATTCCCACAGGAAGGCCGCCGTCTCCGGGTGCCCAGTTGAATATTCCCGTGATCAGCTGCTGGCTTATTCCTGCAACTATGAACAGACCAACGCCTGATCCAACACCCCATTTTGAGACTACCTCGTCCATGAACAGAATCAGTGTTCCGCCCAGGAAAACCTGGATGAATATTATGAGAGAAATCAATCCCGGAGACACACCTAGAGTGGCGGCGAGGTTCATATCCGGACGTAGATATCCTCCTAAGACCTGAGGTAGGCCCTCTACTGCTATCATCACGAAGACCAGAGCCTTCTGAGTCCCCTGGAACACGGCCTGATCTCGAGGATCGCTGAGATTCAGCTTTATCACATCCGCTCCCACAAGGAGTTGGAGCACGATGGAGGCCATGACAATGGGGCCGATTCCAAGCAGCATAAGCGATCCGAAGGAGCCGGCGAAGAACGCTCTGTAAGAGGCGAAGGCGTCAATGGATGCCTTGGACAATCCGAAGAGAGGAATGTTGCCCAGGGCGAAGTACAGAAACAGTACGACCAGGGTCCAGGTCAGCTTCCGCTTAAAG
>Ga0182017_10004309_pt1 | contig 10594 bp, 5 predicted proteins | sample 712E3DmetaG_FD_120492 | JGI IMG/M metagenome (GOLD analysis project Ga0182017, IMG submission 120492) | Permafrost microbial communities from Stordalen Mire, Sweden - 712E3D metaG | ecosystem: Environmental > Terrestrial > Soil > Wetlands > Permafrost | place: Sweden: Stordalen | collected... | reverse complement strand
TGCCGCTCGGCGCGACGGTGGCCGGCGGCGAAACGACCTTCCGGCTGTTCGCGCCGCGGGCCCGGGAGGTGTGGCTCCATCTCGCGAGTCACCCGGGCCGGCCCGGCGGGGCGGTCCGCTACCGGATGGACCGTCGCAGCGACGGAGCGTGGGAAGCCAGGCTCTCGGCCAACCTCGACGGCTGGCATTATTGGTACACCCTCGACGGCCCGCGCAACGCCTTCGGGCTGTTCGATCCCGGCCAGCGCGTCCTCGATCCCTACGCTTGGGCGACGGTCGGGCGCGATGGTCCGGGCATTGTGCTCGACCGCGCCCGGCTGGGCCCGGTGGACCAAAGCTTCCGCACGCCGGCCTGGCAGGATTTGGTCATTGCGGAAGCCCATGTGCGCGATCTCACAGCGCTGGCGCCGGCCGCCGTCGAAGCACGGGAGCGGCGCGGATTCACCGGGCTGCGGAAGTGGGTGGAGAGCGCCGATTTCTACTTGGCCCGGCTGGGCGTCAACGCGGTGGAGTTGCAGCCCGTGCTCGAATTCGACAGCGCCACGGCGACGGATTATCATTGGGGCTACATGCCGGTGAACTGGTTCGCACCGGCCAGCGCCTATGCGATCGAGCCGGAGCGCGGTTCACAAGTGAGGGAGTTCCAGCAACTCGTCGCCGCGTTCCACCGGCGCGGGATGGCCGTGCTGCTCGACGTGGTCTACAACCATGTCGGCCTGCCCCCGCACCTGATGCACATCGACCGGCTCTACTACTTTGAGCAGGACGGCACCGGTCGCCTGGCGAACTGGAGCGGTTGCGGCAACGACGTGCGCGCCCGCGCCGCCATGGCGAAACGGCTTATCATCGACAGCCTGACCCACCTGGTGGAGGTCTACGGGGTCGACGGCTTCCGGTTCGACCTCGCGGAATTGTTGGGACTGGAAGTGCTGCGCGAGATCGAAGCGGCGCTCAAGCGGGTCAAGGCCGACGTGGTGCTGATTGCCGAACCGTGGAGCTTCCGGGGCCACATCGCTCAAGATCTGCGGACCACTGGGTACGCCTCGTGGAACGATGGCTACCGTAATTTCCTGCGCGACTATGTTCGGGGCGGCGGTACGCGCGAGATGTTCGAGTATTTCGTCAAAGGCTCCCCCGGGTTTTTCGCGGCGTGGCCAGCGCAGACGGTCAACTATGTGGAATCCCACGACGACCGGACGTGGATCGACATCATCACGGAAAATCCGGACGGCAACGGCAGCCAGCCCACCCTCAACGACTGCCGCCGCACGCACCTCATGGGCGCCGTTCTCATGGCGTCGATCGGCATTCCGATGCTGGCCGCGGGGCAGGACTTCTTCCGATCCAAACAGGGCGTGACCAACACCTATTTGCGCGGCGACCTCAATGCGCTGGACTACCGGCGCTTACACCGGTTCCCGTCCACGCACGCCTATTTTGCCGACTGGATCGCCTTCCGACTGAGCGAGGAGGGGCGTCTGCTGCGGCTGTTTTCCCGCCCGGGCGACGGTTACTTCCGGTTCGCCTTTGCCTCTGGATCGACGGCGGCGGCCGTGATCTACAATGCCGACGGGAGTCTGGGACCGGCCCGTCTACTGTTCGCGGTCAACCCGACGGAACAAGACGTGGAGATCCCGTTGGGTGACACAGCCCAGGCGCCGTGGCGGCAGCTGGCTGACCACGAACGCTTTGTTCACTCGGGCGACCACGAACCCGCGTTGCAGGTGACGGAGAACCTCTTGGTGCCGGCCTTGGGCTGTGGTCTGTGGATGGCGGAGTAGGCGCACCTATCGCTCTTGCCAAAGCCGGATCGCTCGCCTTCACTCCGTCGCTGGCGGCACACCGCCGCAACTGATCCTGACGCAGAACGCTACAAGAACAATAGAAACGGAGAAAACCATGGCAGTTAAAGTCGCAATCAACGGGTTTGGTCGCATCGGCCGCCTTGTCTTCCGCGCCCTTGTGGAGCAAGGCTTGCTCGGCACGACCTTTGACGTGGTCGCCGTCGGCGATATCGTGCCCGCGGACAACCTGGCCTACCTTCTTAAGTACGACTCCACCCAGGGTCGTTTTTCTGGTACGGTCGACTCCAAGAAGTCGGCTCCGGACAAGCCCGAAGACGACATCCTGATCGTCAACGGCCGTGAGATCCTGGTGGTCAGCGCCAAGTCCCCGGCCGAGTTGCCATGGGCCAAGCTGGGCGTGCAGATTGTGATCGAGTCGACCGGGCTCTTCACCGACGCGGCCAAGGACAACCCAAAATCCGCCTACGGCCACATCACGGCCGGCGCCAAGAAGGTCATCATCTCCGCCCCGGCGAAGAACGAGGACATCACCGTGGTCATGGGCGTGAACGACGACAAATACGATCCCGCCAAGCACGCCATCATTTCCAACGCCTCCTGCACCACGAACTGTCTCGTGCCGCTTGTGTACGTCATGCTCAAGGAAGGTTTCGGCCTCGAGGAGGGGCTGATGACTACGATTCATTCGTACACCGCGACCCAGAAGACGGTCGACGGACCCTCGAAGAAGGACTGGAAGGGCGGACGTACCGCCGCCGTCAACATCATTCCTTCTTCGACCGGCGCGGCCAAGGCGACGGCGCTCGTGCTCCCGGAAATGAAGGGCAAGCTCACCGGCATGTCGTTCCGCGTCCCGACCCCAACCGTGTCCGTCGTCGATCTCACGTTCAAGACGACGAAGGCAACGTCGCTGGCCGAGATCAAGGCCGCCCTCAAGAAGGCCAGTGAGACCTACCTGAAGGGCATCCTCGAGTACACGGACGAGGAGGTGGCCTCGAGCGACTTCATCCACTGCAAGTCTTCCTCGATTTTCGATGCCGGCTCATCCATCGAGCTGAATTCGAAATTCTTCAAGCTGGTGAGCTGGTACGACAACGAATGGGGCTACAGCAATCGCTGTGTCGACCTGCTCAAGAAAGTCGCCGGCAGTTTGTAGACGAATTCGCGGGTAGGGCGGCTTATCCTTAAGCCGCCGCCGCTTTCTCCGTGGGATGTGGCGGCGCGTTAAGGATAACGCGCCCTACCGCTGCGGCTATTCTCTCCGATTCCAGGCCCGAAAACCAATAATCCCATGCCTGCCTACAAAACCATTCGCGACATTGACGTCGCGGGAAAACGCGTGCTCATACGCGTCGATTTCAACGTGCCGCAGGACAAGGTCAGCGGCGCCATCACCAATCCGCAACGCATCGTCGCCGCCCTGCCGACGATCAAGTACGCTCTCGATCACGGCGCCGCCGTGGTCCTCATGTCCCACCTCGGCCGGCCCGACGGCAAGGTGATCGCCCAGTTCAGCCTGAAGCCGGTGGCCGACAAGTTGCAGGAGCTGCTCGGCCGGCCGGTGACGTTCCTCGCGGACTGCGTCGGCCCCGACGTCGAGCGGGCCTGCGCCGCCGGCACGCTCAAGCCCGGCAGCGTCGTGCTGCTCGAGAATCTCCGCTTCCACATCGCGGAGGAGGGCAAGATCAAGAACGAGGACGGCACGTCGATCAAAGCCGATCCCAAGGCGGTCGAGGCCTTTCGCGCCAGTTTGTCCAAGCTGGGCGACGTCTACGTCAACGACGCCTTCGGCACGGCGCACCGGGCGCATTCGTCCATGGTGGGCGTGAAGCTGCCGCAGAAAGTCGCCGGGTTCCTGATGGAGGCCGAGCTCAAGGCGTTCTCCGCGGTGCTCGACCATCCGCAGCGGCCGCTGCTCGCGATCCTGGGCGGGGCGAAGATCGCCGACAAGATTCCGCTGATCAACAACCTCCTCGACAAGGCTGACGAGATCATCATCGGCGGCGGCATGGCGTTCACCTTCAAAAAGGTTCTCAGCGGCATGGAAATCGGCGGCAGCCTGTTCGATCCCGAGGGCGCGAAGATCGTCGCCGAGCTGGCGGCGAAAGCGCAGGCGAAGGGCGTCAAGCTCCATCTGCCGGTTGACTACGTGTGCGGCGACCGCTTTCCCCAGAAGCCTGACGACGCCGTCAAAGTTCAGGCGGCCGACGACACCACCGGCATTCCCGTCGGCTGGCTGGGTCTCGATGTCGGCCCGAAGTCCGTCGCGCTGTTCAACGAGGCCATCGGCCGGGCGCGCACGATCATCTGGAACGGGCCTCCGGGCGTGTTTGAACACCCGAGTTTTGCCGGTGCCACCAAGGCGATGGCCGAAGCCATCGCGGCCGCGACGGCCCGGGGTGCCATTACGGTGGTGGGCGGCGGCGACACCGCCACCGCCGCCAAGAAGTGCAAGGTGGTGGACAAGGTCACCCATTGCTCGACGGGTGGCGGCGCCAGCCTCGAGTTTCTCGAGGGCAAGGTGTTGCCTGGCGTGGCCGCGCTGGATCCCGCCTGATCCCACGGCCGGCCTGGTGGTGACCCACCTCGGTTGCCATCAGGGCGCCGAACGGGACTTGCTCACCGTCGGGATTCCGTCGAGAGTCCGATTCCCCCCCCCACTCAACGCCCGAGGACCTTTTACGGACCGCCCCATGAACTCGACCTCCTCCCTCTCCAATCCACCGATGGCGTCACGCAAGAAGCTGATCGCCGGCAACTGGAAGATGAACAAGACCTCGGCCGACGCGGTGTTGCTCGTTCAGGACATTGTGGCTGCGGTGGGCAAGGGCCATAACGTCGAGGTGGTGGTGTGCCCGCCGTTTACATCCCTGGAAAGCGCGGCGCGCGTGATCGAGGGTTCGGCGGTGAAACTGGGCGCGCAGAACATGCATCCGGAGCCCAGCGGCGCCTATACCGGGGAGATTTCGGCCGGCATGCTGCGGGCGTTGTTCGCCAGTTACGTGATTCTCGGGCATAGCGAACGCCGGAGCTACTTCAAGGAGTCCGATGCGTTCATCAACCAGAAGGTGCTCGCGGCGCTGAAGAACCAGCTCAAGCCGATCCTCTGCGTGGGCGAGACGCTGCAGGAGCGCGAAGCGGGCGCGACCCTGAAGGTCGTGCAAACCCAGGTCGAAGGATGCCTGGCGGGTGTGAGCAAGGAACTCGCGACCAGCGTGGTGATCGCCTACGAGCCCATCTGGGCAATCGGCACGGGCAAGGTGGCGACAACGGAGCAGGCGCAGGAGGTGCACGCCTTCATCCGCAGCCTGCTGGCCAAATTGTTCGGCGAGGTGCTGGCGCAGAAGGTGCGCATCCTCTATGGCGGTTCGATGAAGCCGGCCAACGCCCCTGAATTGCTCGCGCAGAAAGACATTGATGGCGGGCTCATTGGCGGCGCTTCGCTCGAGGCGCGCTCGTTTCTCGATCTCATCAAGGCCGCCGCCGCGGTGCCGTGACGGGCGGACCAAACACCGCGTCCGCGGTATCTTTGTTTGTAACATAATACGTTACAAACCAGGAATCCGGGCAGCCGTTTCGCCGAAGGGACGGACGCGGCCGTGTGGCTGTGGGGAAGGACGAGACGAGAATTGGCGGTGTTCCCGGGGAAACCGGCGCCTGCCCGACCCACTTTCCGTGATCTCCGTGCCGGGCTCGGTGCCCTCGGTGACGTGACGGAAAGGCGGACCGAAAAATTCCTTGCGCTTTGGGAAGCGGGGCGTGAACTAGACCGCCTCTTTGCGTCGGTGGAGTAGCGAAGTGGCCAAACGCATTTGACTGTAAATCAAACGGTCTCCGACCTTCGATGGTTCGAATCCATCCTCCACCACCAACTTGAGATTAGCTCACTCATGCCTAGGCATGCCTCGGCGAGACCCTCGCGCCCCGGCCCGCTCTTACAGGCCCACGGGGATCAAACCCAATCAGTTCCCAATTCGCCGGTAGGTGTCGCCGTAGACTGTAACCGTGCTGGGATCTTTCAGTCGGAGTAGCCCATATTCATTCGTAATGACGGCCACACCGTCCACCAATCGGGCGCCACGGGCAGTTTGCAGACGCTCTCGGCGCATGGTCCGATTCTTCCCGTAGACCGCAAAGCGCAATAGACCCAATTTTTCGATCTCGAGGTGCCGATCGCCTGCAGCACCAGTCCCGGTCTGATAAACTCCGGCCACCTGTTTCATCAAGGCGTCTGACTCCGCTTCGGGCAGAAAAACATAAGGGGGCAAGATGGTGCGGGCCGGCTTGAGCAGCATCCACACGGTCGCGACGTTCATGGCGACAATCGCCACGCCCAGCAGCGCGATGGTGACGAACTTGCGCGTGTCGGTCGCAGCTTTCCGTTCGGGAGCTGCGGCCCTGCTTCCAGCGCGGGCCGGCTTCAGAGTCTCCGCGGTGACGGCGGCCTTGGCAATAATGCCCATCAGGTCGTCGACCGAGACCTCGATACCTGCGACCTTGGAACCCCAGCTGGCCTTGGAACCCCAGCTGACATAGTACAACTTACCCTCGACCGGCGCAATCATGGCCAGTCCTGCTGGAAACTGCATGCGGATCTCCGGGCGGGGGGTGACGGTCGGCGACAGGCGCGCGGCCAAATTGGCGAAAGCGGTGAAGAGCTGGCGCAACTGTTCTTCCGACACCACAGCAAGCGTCGTATCAGCATATTTGCTGCCCGTGTCGGTCGCATCCGGCGCGAGAGCGTGCAAAAAAACCTGGTAACGGGCCGTGGACATTAGTGTTCGATAATCCAAACCACGCTGCCGCTGCCTGCGAAGATGAGATTGCCGGTGTTCAAGTTGCCATCGTCTACCATCCGATCGAGTGTCTCGAGTTGCTCCGCATCGCCGGTGAGCGCGCTGTCTCCGGAGGTGTTGATGCTGATCGCGGCCTTGCATCTGACGTCGCCAAAAACCTGATTACCTTCCCAAGCGTAATGTCCGCCCAACGGACTCACTTTGGACCAATCCGTTTCTTTAATCCGGCCGACCATTTCGGACGGCAAGACGCCGGGGTCGGCCGCGGCCGGGAAACCGCCCTTTTCGGTAGCATAAGCCTGGAAAGAGGCTTCAAATACCCGCAGATCGTTCGCCGTCGCACTGGCGCGGGCCTTGATCTGGAGCTTTCTTAGGGTCGGCACTGCTATCATGCCGAGCAAGCTGATCATCGTCACCACCACCATGATTTCGACAAGGGAAAATCCCCGCGTCTGCCTGCCGGGCCTATCGCGGAAGCGGCGGGAACACCAAATTGAGGGCATAGACGATCGCATTTCGATATGCGTCCCTAGTGGAACAGGTCATTCATTAGCCTTGGCCGCTGGTTCGACGCAAACCAATTACCGGAGAGTCTCCAAATTCCGTTGGCCATGCGCCGCGTTCCGCCGTCACAGCCGCCATTGATTCCGGCAATGCGTGGTCAAGCGCCATGCCACCTTCCAGGCAGCATTGTGCTTCCCCAACGATGTGCTAGAAACCAAGCCGGCTCTGCCAAGCTTGACGAATGGTGCCGGCGGATCAACGAATGTAACCTGCGATGAGGTTTTCGCTTCCTGCGACCTGCTTGGTCTTTTTGTCAGCCGTCCACCTGTCGGCCCAGACCGTTTGGACGGCAGCGGGTACCGGGGATTTCACGGTGGACTCAAATTGGAGCAGTCGTGCCCCCAACAGTTCCACCGATGCCGCCATCACGAATGGAACGCTGGCCACGCCCACGATCGTCAACCTGAACCGGGCAACCGGGAATGTCGCCAATCTCACCCTGGGGTCTTTCAACACCCTGAATGTTAATCTCGGTTCGGTTTTCGTCATCAATGGAAGTCTGGTCACGAACGGCGGCGCGCTCAACGTCACGGCGGGAAGTGGCAATAATACGGTTGTTCAATTCGGCGGCAACACAACCTTCCAGGGCGGCGGGAGGGTGACGCTGAACAGCGGGGACAATAACGGCTTGGTTTACCTGCAGCAATCGACCGGAGGCGTGACGCTGACCAATGTCGACAACACGATCCAGGGCTATGGAATAATCGGTCAGGGCGGGCTGACCGTAGTCAACAACGCCGCGGGAACGATCAACGCCAACGTCTCGGGCCAAACTCTGCTCCTGAATGGGGGCGGGAACATCACCAACGCGGGACTGCTGGAGGCGACCAACGGTGGCGCCCTGCAGATCTCCACTGGCGTCAACAACCTGAACGGCCATATCACGGCCAACGCGGGCACGGTGAACGTGAGTTCGACGATCCAGGGCGGGACGCTGACCAGCCTGAATGGCGGGACGCTGCAGACCGTGGGCACCGTGATGCTCGACGGATTCTCGCAAGGGTCGCTCACCCTTGCCGCCGGGAGCAGGTACAACGGCGGCCTGGGCTCGAACACTTCCGTGGTGGGCACGATCATCAATAACGGTGTCTTCCTGCTGACCGCCGGAAGCGGCAAAAATGCGTTGGTTCAATTCGCCGGCAACACAACCTTCCAGGGCGGGGGGACCGTGACGCTGAACAGCGGGGACAACAACGGCTTGGTTTACCTGCAGCAATCGACCGGAGGCGTGACGCTGACCAATGTCGACAACACGATCCAGGGCTATGGAATAATCGGCCAGGGCGGGCTGACCGTAGTCAACAACGCCGCGGGAACGATCAACGCCAACGTCTCGGGCCAGACCCTGCTCTTGAACGGCACTGGAAATGTTGCCAACTCAGGACTGCTGGAGGCGACCAACGGCGGCACACTGCACATCACGAACGTCGTCAACAATGCGGGTTCCAATATCAATGCCAATGGCGGGAACGTGGCCATCGACGGCAACGCGACGATCGTCGGCGGAGCCCTGAACAGTCTCAATGGCGGAACCGTGGGCGTGGCCCAAGCGCAAACCGCCAATCTCGACGGATCGTCGCACGGCGCGCTGACCCTGCATACGGACAGCCCCACGGGTACCACCTGGACCGGTGGCCTGGGCTCGACCACCTACGTGCAGGGCACGATCAACAATAACGGCAATATTCAGCTGAATGCGGGGAGCGGCCACAATACGATCCTTGATTTTGGTGGCAATACGACCCTGCAGGGCGGCGGCACGGTGACGTTGAACAGCGGGGACATCAACGGCCTGGCTTACCTCGAGCAAGCGACCGGCGGCGTGACGCTGACCAATGTCGATCACACGATCCAAGGCTACGGCGTGATCGGCAACGGGGGACTGACGGTGATCAATCAAGCCACGATCAATGCCAACGTCTCGGGGCGAACCCTGCTTTTGAACGGCAGCGGGAATGTCACCAACTCCGGGCTGCTGGAGGCGACCAACGGCGGCACGCTGCACATCACGAACGTCATCAACAACGCGGGTTTCAATATCAATGCCAATGGCGGGAACGTGGCCATCGACAACAACGCGACGATCGTCGGCGGCACCCTCAACAGTCTCCATGGCGGGACCGTGGGCCTGGCCCAAGCGCAAACCGCCAATCTCGACGGATCGTCGCAGGGCGCGCTCACCCTTTATTCCGACCAGATCTCCGGCACCACCACCTGGACCGGCGGCCTGGGCTCGACCACCTACGTGCAGGGCACGATCAACAATAACGGCAATATTCAGGTGAACGCGGGGGGCGGCCGCAATACGATCCTTGATTTTGGTGGCAACACGACCCTGCAGGGCGGCGGCACAGTGACGATGAACAGCGGGGACACCAACGGCCTGGCTTACCTCGAGCAAGGGACCGGCGGCGTGACGCTGACCAATGTCGATCACACGATCCAAGGCTATGGCGTGATCGGCAACGGCGGACTGACGGTGATCAATCAGGCCACGATCAATGCCAACGTCTCGGGGCAAACCCTGCTTTTGAACGGTGGCGGGAATGTCACCAACTCCGGACTGCTGGAGGCGACCAACGGCGGCACGCTGCACATCACGAACCTCATCAACAATGCGGGTTTCAATATCAATGCCAATGGCGGGAACGTGGCCATCGACAACAACGCGACGATCGTCGGCGGAGCCCTGAACAGTCTCAATGGCGGGACCGTGGGCGTGGCCCAAGCGCAAACCGCCAATCTCGACGGATCGTCGCAGGGCGCGCTCACCCTTTATTCCGACCAGATCTCAGGCACCACCACTTGGACCGGCGGCCTGGGCTCGACCACCTACGTGCAGGGCACGATCAACAATAACGGCAATATTCAGGTGAACGCGGGGGGCGGCCACAATACGATCCTTGATTTTGGTCGTAGCACGACCTTGCAGGGCGGCGGCACAGTGACGATGAACAGCGGGGACACCAACGGCCTGGCTTACCTCGAGCAATCGACCGGCGGCGTGACGCTGACCAACGCCGACCACAAGATCCAAGGTTATGGCGTGATCGGTAACGGCGGGTTGACGGTGGTCAACGGGGCGGCCGGCACGCTGCTCGCGAATTCCGCGGGAAACACCCTCCTGATCAACGGTTCGGGCGGCCTCACGAACAACGGCACGCTGCAAGCGAACGCGGGGAGCACCTTGCAGGTCACCTCTGCTGTGGCCAATTTCAGCGGCAACACCCTCACCGGCGGGACCTATGTCGCCAACGGAACCTCGGATATCGCGGGCACGGTCCAGCTCAATCTCGGGAGCAATTTGGGCGGAGAAATCGTGAACAATGCGGCTTCGATCGTCCTGAACGGGCCGAACGCCAATACGCGATTCCTGGACTCCAATGGCCATGGCGCGCTGGCCAACCTGGCCGCCAACTTAGGGGCCTC
>Ga0182017_10004307_pt1 | contig 10596 bp, 10 predicted proteins | sample 712E3DmetaG_FD_120492 | JGI IMG/M metagenome (GOLD analysis project Ga0182017, IMG submission 120492) | Permafrost microbial communities from Stordalen Mire, Sweden - 712E3D metaG | ecosystem: Environmental > Terrestrial > Soil > Wetlands > Permafrost | place: Sweden: Stordalen | collected... | reverse complement strand
TATCCTTGTAGTCTTGACAAAAACCACCTTTTGACATAATATTCATTACGTTTATTACTTTTCGACCTGACAAAAGTTACATACCATCTGCGGCTATTCAGATTAAACTTGAAACAAGTATTTTCAAAATGGGGGGATAAATATGGCATATCAGGCAAAGGATTACAGTTCATTGGTCGGGATGGCCGGTTTCAGCGAAACACTGATAAAAAATCACTTCACGCTTTATCAGGGCTATGTTACTAATGCCAACAAATTGATGGATACCCTTTCTGTTATGCTCAAAGATGGCAAGACTACGGTGCCGGAATACTCCGAATTGAAGCGCCGCATGGGATTTGAATTTAACGGCATGCGTCTGCACGAATATTACTTTGATAACCTCGGCGGCAAAACACAGGTCGATAAAAATAGCATATTTGTCCGCACAGTGGCCGAATCTTTCGGCAGCTATGAAGCCTGGGAGCAAGACTTTAAAGCTACGGGAGCGATGAGGGGCATAGGTTGGGTGGTACTTTATCAGGATTGGACTGGAGTACTTTTTAACGCGTGGATCAACGAGCATGAAACAGGACATTTTGCCGGTTGTACCCCGATTCTGGTAATGGATGTTTTTGAGCATGCTTATATGATCGACTACGGCCTGAAACGGGCGGATTATATTACGTCGTTCTTCAAGAATATCAATTGGGAATCTGTAAGCAAGAGAATAAAATAACAAGACCATTAAACAAGAATACTTTTTAATTTGGAGTATAATACGTTTTGATGGGTGAATATTAGAATGGCTGCTGCAATCAATATCATGGTCGGTGGAGAAGCCGGACAGGGTGTTCAATCTGTCGGCTTTTTACTTGCCAAAGCCCTCACACGGTGGGGCTATTATGTTTTTGCTGACCAGGATTATGAATCGAGAGTGAGGGGCGGGCATAATTTTTTCCGAGTCCGTGCCAGCGATTCTCCGGTTAACGCGATCAGTGAGCCTATCGATATCCTCGTTGCTTTAAACAAAGAAACGATCGACATGCACCGACAGGAAGTCAAAGACTCCGGCGTCATTGTCTATGACGGAGAAAAAATCCCCGGGATTGAAGGGAAAAATCTCGTCAATGTGCCCGCCGAAAGATTGGCGAAAGAAGTAGTCGGCGATGTGTTGATGACGAATACCGTCGCACTGGGCGCCGCGTTGGGACTGGTGGGTTACGATTTTAAGCTGTTCAATACACTGTTGATCGGTTTTTTTAAAGGGGAAACCGCCACTAAAAATTTTCAGGCGGCAATGGCCGGCTATCAACATGCCGTCGGATTTGCCGCTATGCAGAAGAAGTTGGCGCGTGCAGGCAACGCCAAACGGATGCTGATCAACGGTAACGAAGCGATGGCCGTCGGCGCGATAGCTGCCGGTTGTAAGTTTATTTCGGCGTATCCGATGACACCGGTGACCCCCATTATGGAATATTTCGCCGCTAAAAGCGAAGAGTTTGGTCTGGTGGTAGTACCGGCGGAAGATGAAATTTCCGCGGTTAACATGGTCATCGGAGCTGCCTATACCGGCGTCAGGGCGATGACAGCCACATCCGGCGGCGGTTTCTGTCTGATGGTGGAAGGTATCGGGTTGGCGGGTATGACCGAGACTCCGATCGTGGTCATCGAGGGACAGCGTCCGGGACCTGCCATTGGTTTGCCGACCCGTACCGAACAGGGTGACCTGGATTTTGTACTGCACGCTTCGCATGGAGAGTTCCCACGCGCTGTTTTTGCCCCGGCCAACGCGGAAGACTGTTTCTGGCTGACAATGAATGCTTTTAATCTGGCCGAAACCTACCAGTTGCCGGTCTTGATTATCACCGACCATTATCTGGCTAATTCTTATTTCACCGTAGATAAATTCGAACTGGAAAATGTGATGACCGCCCGCGGTATCATGTTTAACAAGAATGCCGACAACGGAGAATATAAGCGATATTCCATCACCGCGTCGGGGATTTCACCCAGAGCTTATCCCGGTAACAAAGATGCGTTGGTAGTAGCTGATTCGGACGAACACGATGAATCCGGGCATTTGATCGAGGACGCCGAAACCAGAAAGAAAATGATGGATAAGCGTTTCCAGAAACTCGTGCATCTGAAAGATGAGGTATTGGCTCCCAGATTTTACGGCGCGGAAAAAGCCGATACGTTGCTTATCGGTTGGGGAAGCACCTATGGTGTGATCAAAGAGACTGCGGAGACACTGAATAAAAATGGCGGCAGCTATAGCCATCTCCATTTAAATCAAATCTGGCCTTTCCCCAAAGACGCAGTGACCGCCGCGTTGAAGAACGCAAAGCACAGTTTTGTAATTGAAAACAACGCCACCGGACAGCTCGCAGGGTTGATCAGACGGGAAACCGGTTTATCCGCCGTCCGTAGTGTTCTCAAGTATGACGGCCGCCCGTTTACCCCCGCGATTATTGCGCAGGAACTGAGGAAGTAGAGAAATGGCAGTCACATTGGAAGATTATAAAGGATTGACGCCCGCCTGGTGCCCCGGCTGCGGCAATTTCGGAATATTAGCCGGATTGAAGAAAGCGCTGGTAGAATTAAACATCGATCCGCACAACTTATTACTGGTTTCCGGCATAGGGCAAGCAGGTAAACTTCCTCATTACACAAAAGGAAATGTCTTTAATTCTCTGCACGGCCGTCCGATCCCTGTCGCTGTCGCGGCCAAAATCGCTAATAAAGACCTGACGGTAATTGCTATCAGCGGCGATGGTGATGGATACGGAGAAGGCGGCAATCATTTTGTGCATGCTGCGCGCCGCAATCATGATATAACCTACCTGGTGCATAATAATCAGATCTACGGTTTAACCAAGGGGCAGACTTCGCCCACCAGCGACGTCGGTTTTGTGACAAAAACCACACCGCAGGGAGCGCCTTCGCCGATCAATCCGATCACGCTGGCGATTGCCGCCGGTGCGACTTTTGTGGCGCGTTCCTTCGCCGGCGATACGGACCATGTTTCGGCAATTATTAAACAAGGCATCAATCATCATGGTTTTGCATTGATCGATATCCTTCAACCCTGCGTTTCTTTTAATCATAAAAACACTTTTCAATGGTATAAAGAGCGCGTTTATAAAATGGAGGAACAGCCGGATTATTCACCGTCTGATAAGACCGCCGCTTTTGTCAAAGCGCAGGAGTGGGGTGAGCGTATTCCCATGGGGGTTTTTTACCGTGAGAACAAGCCGACTTATGAAAGCGCTTTTCCGGCACTTGCCACAGAGACGCTGGTATCCCAGCCGATCGAGCCTTTAAAAACTGAAAAACTTTTAACTGAATTTTTTTAATTAAGTCAAAAGGCACAGGAGATGGTTAATGTCCGTTGTTAAGATATTGAAAAGTTTCCGTAATATCGCTATGGTTGGTGTCTCTGCGAATGCAGACAAACCCAGTAATACCGTGTTTAGATACCTTTTGGCACAAGGTTACAATGTTATTCCGGTGAACCCGACGATCGACGAAGTGCTCGATAAGAAGTGCTACCCCAGTCTAAGCGCCATCCCGGAGAAAATCGAAGTAGTAGATATTTTTCGCAAATCCGAAGATATTCCGCCGATCGTGGATGAAGCGATTAAAATCGGGGCGAAAGCTGTCTGGATGCAAGAGGGGATTGTCAATAAACCCGCTGCCGCAAAAGCAGAATCTGCCGGTTTACTTGTGGTCATGGACAAATGCATGCGTAAAGAGCACATGCACATGATTGAAGAGGGGCAATAAAACTCTTCCAGTCGAAAGTCCAATTTCCAAAATCCAAGGTGTCAGGTCAATTTGAATTGAAATTAACTTAATTCAAATTCGTAATGAGAACAATTAAATAGAGTAGCACGCCTACTGACACCCAAGTTATAGCAATTACTTTAATACTTCGTGCCGTTTGATTCTTTTTATTCTCCGGGGCTGAAAAGTATCTTGCTAAAACAAAAAGTGGTAATCCAATGGCAATCAACACTGCTCCGATTACTAATCTAATTGCACTATTTGTATCCATTTTTATCACCCGTCTAAAGACATTATCTTATGATATATAACTTTCCACTATTATAGCAATGTGAAATTGACCAACTTCCAAAAACCAAATTAAAAACAAATTCGAAATACGAAATACGAATTACCACCTCACTGTAAAATGTCCCCCTATCTCAATGTCTCCTTTATAGAGACAAAGTAGTAGTTTCTTCACTAGTCAATTAGCTTTTATTTCTGCAATTCTGACCCGAATGTTAATCGTACTTGCTTCTAAATTGACAAAACCGTGAATCGATGTTAGCATTTTGCTAATCTTTACCACTTACATCCATATGAAATTTCCTGTGGATATTCATGAATAACTGATACAGCCAGGGACGGCTGTTCGACTAAAAACGGAGATTGACAGACGCTTTAGGAGAAAAAGGAGAAATCAATGATCGTTGTGGGAATAGACGTTGGCAGCAGGCATACGCACGTTTATGTGATGGAGATTGCCAAGCCGAAGGTTGACTACGTGATTGAACAAATCCGGGATCCCAATACCCCAACCCCTAAGGGGCTATTAAAATACGGAATGTTGACCGGTACAAATAAATCCGAAATTGCTGAGCAGGCATATAAAGAAGCGTTAAAGCAGGTTCATTTGAAACGATCTGATGTGGCGAGGATTTGGGCCACTGGTAAGTACGGCAAACAGGCCATGTTTGCCAGTCATTTCATCCCAGATGCTATAGCAAATACGCACGGGGTGCTGCTAAAAGTCCGTACCGCGAAGACAATTATTGATGTAGGAGCAAATGGGTGCCGGGTGATAAGAATCAGTCAGGACGGACGGGTCCTGGATCGAGCGATATATGAACGGGGAGCTGCCGATACGGGCATGTTGCACGAGCAGGCTGCCAAATTGCTGGGAATGAATTTTCAGGAAATGTCTGACAGTTCGTTAAAATCGACAAACGCCATCTTTAAAAACAGTCATTACAATGTTTTTGATAAAACGGACGTGTTGTCGTTAATCCATCAAAATGTGCCTAAAGAAGATATTGCCCGCGCTGTTTATGACAGTATTGCCGTAAAGGTAAGCTCTATAGCAAATATTGTTGGGCTGGAAGATGATGTCGCAATTGTCGGTGGTATGGCCAAGAATGCCGCCTTTGTGCAAGCGTTAAAGCAAGCGACGGGTAAGGATATCAAAGAGCCGCATAATCCGGAGTTTGTTTGCGCTTTCGGCGCCGCCGTTGCCGCCGCTGCCGGAACGGTTGACGAAAAGATCGGGACAAAAGATAGCGGGTAAGATTAAACAAAAGAGCGAATATTAAAAATACATTGCAGAGTGTATTGTTTACCGCTAACTCCTTTGACTATCAACCGGGAATGCCCGTAGAAATATTAAACAAAAGGGAGGAAAAAGTGACAAAGGCAGTCTCTTTCGCTATTTTCAGTTTATTGATTGTAGCAGCGCTGGTACTGGCATCATGTACTACAACGACGACACCAACATCGAACACGACCGTAACAACAATTCATAATACAACCAGCGCGCCAGCCCCGACGCAAACCACCAACAATACCACACCGGCGACGAAGCAAACAACGACCAGTTCCACATCGGGAACCAGCGGCAAGTGGTGGGACTCTCTAGGTGTGCCGCAATACGGTGGAGAGCTAGTACTCAGATGTAATACGGATATTAATAATTTTGATACCTATGTCAGCACTTTAAATTCGATAATATACCCAACGTATATGGAACCGCTGGTCGCGGACGACTGGACGCTTGACCCGTCGGTATTCAGCTATAAATTTAATTTCCGTCCCAGCCAGTTTCAAAAAGGCAACCTGGAAACCGGTTGGGAATTTACCGATGCGACTACTTACGTCGTCCATTTGCGGCAAGGCATCCACTGGCAGAATATCAGTCCGGCAAACGGCCGGGAATTTATTGCGGATGATGTAGTGGCCCATTTCCAGCGCCAGGGCGGATATGGTACTTACGCGCTTGATCCATACTCAGATGCGACACAAAATTCGGACTTGATATCGGTAACCGCAACGGATAAATATACCGTTACTTTTAAGTGGAAATCACCTAATCCTGAGGCTACGATGGAGAATGTACAGAGAGGAACCGGAAGCCAGTGCATGGAAAATCCCGAAGCGGTGAAATTGTGGGGAGACCTCAGTGACTGGCACCATGCCATCGGCACCGGACCGTTTATGTTAACGGATTTTGTTTCCGGCGCTTCGGTAACCCTGGTCAAGAATCCTAATTACTGGGCATATGATGAACGCTACCCGCAAAACCGGCTGCCCTACATCGACAAGATCAAATACCTGATAATACCGAATGACGCGACAGCAATGGCAGCGATGCGCACCGGCAAGATCGACCTGATCAATCAACTGCCGCTGCAACAAGCGCAGTCAATGCAAAAATCGAATCCCGAAATGCCACAAATCACAATATTAAGCGGATCAGCAGGCACACTGGATCCCAGAAATGACAAAGTACCATTTAATGATATCAGGGTCCGCAAGGCGATGCAGTTGTCAATAGATCTTCCGTCATTAGCTAAAAACTATTACGGCGGTACCGCTGACCCATTCCCGCAGTCGCTGACCACTAGTTATATGACCGGGTGGGGGTACCCGTATTCTGATTGGCCGCAAGACTTGAAAGACGAGTATGCCTATAATCCGACTGCAGCCAAACAACTGCTCGCTCAGGCTGGCTATCCCAACGGATTTAAAACTAACGTCCTGGCATCAGCCGAAGGCGATCTGGATTTACTGCAGGTAGTGAAGTCCTATTTTATTGCGGTCGGTATCGATATGGAAATCCGGCCGATGGATACAACCTCCTGGTCGGCTTTTGTCAGCGGGCAGAAAAAGCATGATCAGATGGTGAACCGGACAGGCTCGGGAACGCTGGGGATGGTGAACGAACCGCTCAAACAATTGCAGAGGCTCAGAACCGGATACGGTGGTAATTATCCGATGGTCAGCGACCCCGTTTTTGATGCATTCTATCCCGCAGCGATGGCCGCAACCAGCGTCGACCAGGTAAAGAAAATAGTGAGAGACGCGAACGAATATGTCGCAAGACAGCATTTTTCAATATCCCTGGTGCAGCCGAACTTTTTTACTATCATTCAACCATGGTTCAAGGGCTATAACGGCCAGTCTCTCTCGATATCAACCGGCTGCGGGTTTGCAGCTTTTTATCTGGGACGATTCTGGATTGATGTGAATATGAAAAAGAGCATGGGCTATTAGAGATTGGTTGCAGCTCATCAGTGAAAAAAGAAAGAGAGTCCGCCTCAGGCGGACTCTCTTTGGTTGATAAACAAGTTTAACTAGATTATGGGGGATTTTTCGATGATCTGGTCACGGGCAGGACCGACACCGATCAGTACGGCAGGACAGCCGGAGACTTGCTCGAGACACTTGACATAATTCTTTGCTGATTTGGGTAAGTCCGCGAAATTACGAATATTTTCTGTGCAGGTCAGCCAGCCGGGCAGCTCCTCGTAGACAGGTTCGCATTTACCCAGGAGCGCGATATTAGACGGGAAATAATGGATGACCTTGCCATCCAGTTTATAGCCGGTGCAGACTTTCAGATTCGGCATCACATCGAGAATATCGAAGCGCGTAATCACCATGCCGGTAAAACCATTGACCGTCTGGCTGAATTTGGCTGCGACGCCGTCAAACCAGCCGCAACGCCGCGGTCTGCCGGTGGTCGTGCCGAATTCCTGCGCACGCTCTCTGAGCATGCTCCCGATTTCGTCTTTAAGTTCGGTAGGGAAAGGACCGCTGCCGACGCGCGTACAATAGGCTTTGAAAACGCCCAGCACACTTGTCATTTTGGTCGGTCCGATACCGCAACCGATGGAAGCGCCGCCGGCGATCGGCGAGGATGAAGTGGTATAAGGATAGGTGCCGAAATCCGGGTCAAGCAACGTACCCTGTGCGCCTTCCAGCAGTACCTGTTTACCGGCAGTCAACGCTTCATCCAACATCACTGTGGTTTCACGCACGTAAGGAGCCATGCGTTCGCCGTATTCAACGTAATCTTGATAAACCTTTTCCAGCGATAGTGGTTCAACGCCATATATTTTGGTCAGAATTAAATTTTTCCGTTCCAGAATTGTTTTTAATTGTGCTTTAAAAGCCTTTTTGTCCAATAAATCGCCAACGCGAATACCGTGGCGGGCAATTTTATCAGAATAAACCGGGCCGATGCCCTTATGCGTAGTGCCGATGGCATTGCTGCCCAGCGCTTTTTCTTCCAGTTCATCCAGAATCAGGTGATAGGGCATGATGACATGGGCGCGGTCGCTGATAGACAAACGTTGGGGTGAGGCGTCAATTCCTCTTGACGTCAGCATATCAATTTCCTGAAAAAGTGATTTGGGATTAATTACCACGCCGTTACCGATAACGGAAACAGCATGTTTGGAAAATATTCCGGATGGAATCAGGTGCAGAGCGAATTTACCAAATTCGTTGATGACTGTATGACCGGCATTATCACCGCCGGAGAAACGTACGACGACATCTGATTTCTCGGTAATTAAATCAACTACCCGCCCTTTCCCTTCATCTCCCCATTGCGCTCCGATGACTGCTATAACCGGCATAGTGTCCCCCAATTAATTGGATTTTATTTTCTTCCAGACAAAGAATAACCTCTGACAGGCTGTTACAAGACTAAGAACAGCGGTAATTGCCAGAGCGATTAATAGTACGTTGTCGAACTTGCTAAGGAGCAGCCCAATAGACAGTATAACCACTCTTTCGGGTCTAGTAAAGACCCCTATTTCACAATGAATATTCATCGATTCTGCTTTGGCGCGGATGTAACTGACCAGTTGGGAAGTAAGCATCGCGGCGCCAGTGACAGCGACACCCCAGGCGGAGTGTTGATTAGCGTACAGCACAGCAATACCGATGAGCACCGCGCCTTCGGAAACACGGTCCAGTGTGGAATCAAGCACGCCGCCGAATTTGGTCACATTGTTCGTGCGGCGGGCCAAAGCGCCGTCCAGCATATCGAACAGGCCGGCAAATAAAACTACCCAACCGCCGGCAAAGGGATGACTGAACGCTACCAGAACGGCGGCGACGATGGTGATCAACAGACCGATAACAGTGACTGCGTTAGGGGTAATGTGAGTCTTTTCCAGAACAGTTACCACGGGTTCTGTAAAATACCTGCCTAATGCCCTGCGCATGCCTTCTAAATTGGCCATATCACCTCAAGCGCTGTTGTGGCGCGTCTTTTCGATTGTTTTTTCGTAGTAGTCCAGCACACGGGTAGCAATCCCATCCCAGGAATATTTCTGCGCTGTAACCAGACCTTTCTGTCCCATTTGAGCCCGTAGTTGTTTATCTTTTAACAGTTTCAGCAAAGCCTCAGCCAGCGGACGATCTGTCATCGGGGGTACCAGCAATCCTTCCTGACCGTTTGTAACGACAGCAGCAAACCCTTCAATATTTGTTGCGACAATCGGCCTGCCGGTGGCCATGGCTTCCAGTAGAATCAATCCAAAACTTTCGTGGCTGGTGGCTGGGGCGCAGAAAACGTCTGCCGTGCGGTAGTAGCTGGGTTGAGAAGCATAATCTACCATACCGGTGAAAACCACATCCTGGAGGCGGGCATCTTTAACCCATGCCTCATAACGTTTACGCAGCCTGGTACCCGGGCCGCAAATGATCAGCCTGGTGTTCGGCATCTCGGCTTTGACTTGCAGGAAGGCTTTCAGAAGGTAGTTTATTCCTTTACGGAATTCCAGCCTGCCCATAAAAACAATATTCAATTTACCGTCAGTGAAATCGGTAATTAGAGGCACATCCGGACGGAAGTGCTTGAGGTCAACACCATTAGGGATAATTTCGTAATCGCCTGGCACAAAATGTCTGGCATAGTCCATTGCCGGTTTGGAAACGGCGATATGACCGTGTAGCTTACGTGCGCGCCGTTCCAGTATCCAGGTTGTGACGGGTCTGCCGAAACCGTATCCCGGCTTGCCCTGTGCGGCGTGAAAAGTGCCGACATTGACAGTGTTAGAAAACCTCAAAGTGGCGCTGCACAACATCGGCATAAACGGCTCGTGCAGGTGAACAATATCGAATTTCTCTTCCGCCATCACTTTCTTGATCGCGGGAGCGAGATGCAGCGAAATAGGTACACGGATTATAGAGTCACTGGCCGGGATCGGGAAGGGTCTGCCGATACGGATAAAATGCTCTCCGAACTCGTTCACATCTTTAGAAGACGGCGCAATGACTTTTACCTGATGCCCCGCCTGGGTAAAGTTATTAAAGAGTGCGGTGATATGGCGTCCGACCCCACCCGGATGGGAGAAATCATAAGGAGATACCAGTGCAATCTTCATCAGTTACTGTCCAGTTTACTAGCTCAGCTGTAGTATTGAATCTACTTTGACTTTTTCGCCGGTTTATCTTCTTTGCCCAGTTTATTTTCAGCAATAAACTTTTCTGTCTCGGCATGAGCTTTGGCATCGGTGTACTGGACGGGCGGTGATTTCATGAAATACGATGAAGGTC
>Ga0182017_10004306_pt1 | contig 10597 bp, 11 predicted proteins | sample 712E3DmetaG_FD_120492 | JGI IMG/M metagenome (GOLD analysis project Ga0182017, IMG submission 120492) | Permafrost microbial communities from Stordalen Mire, Sweden - 712E3D metaG | ecosystem: Environmental > Terrestrial > Soil > Wetlands > Permafrost | place: Sweden: Stordalen | collected... | reverse complement strand
GAGCAATCCTTTCGCGACTCATTTTCTCCTTAAGAGTTTTAGGTACTGTAGGTCAGGCATTTCTGCGTGACCAGGAACATGTGTCATGTCGGGTCGGACATTCATGTCTGACCTGAAGTGTATCATTCAACCTTGATCATCTATTGACAGGAAAGAATGCCTATCCCACGCATGGGCATCTGAAACACTGCCTAATTGCTTTAGCACCATTGCACCCCTCGACCTAAAGCCCGCGCTTCCGTTTAACATCTGCCGCTCGACGAGAATTCTAATCTCGTTTTTCAAATCCGGCTCCTTTTGTGCGATATTTGCCAGCACAGTCATCGAAAATACCCTCACCGCGATCGGCTCGTTCATCGAAGCGAGCATGTCAAAACAGACGGTTGCAATTTTGCCTTCTTGGCGTCGGGGAATATCAATATCCTGGAGTATACGAATTACATTCCTTCTTACTGCATCATGAACACCAGGTTCGAGCATCCGATCGATCATCGCGTCGAGATACGGGAGGATGAGTTCTCTGTGCTCGTCCGCGCAATGTTTTATGATCCATGCTGCGCGTTGGGTCGTGCGATACTCCCCTTTCAGGAAGAGATGCATAAGTTGTTTGAATCGTCTACGATCCCTTCCGACCCATGAAGCGATCCGCACGCATTGGTGCTTTGAATGTTCACGCAATATTTCTGCTTCGAGATTCAAGCGTGTGGGATAACGTCGATTGAGCTTTTCGATGATAATCGTTTTGGGGGGAGGCCGAGGCGGCTATCGCGGCACAAGCCTATCATCTGCTGCTTCTTCATCATCCGGCAGATGGAGGATTTTCCCCGATAAATGGCTCACCACCTCCAACACAAAATTTCTGTCCCCTTCCACATCCACAACCGGGCTTTCCCCAACGCACGGTTTGTTGTGAAAAACAATCTTTTTCGACGCTTTACTGAGAGTCGGGTTGTAGCGCCCTTCCGCTTCAATTGTCAGCATCAGAACTGCCTTTGGGAGGTCGCTCTCACATGCCGGCACACGAGATGTTCGACGCAGATGCTGTTACGCATCGATTCGGCAGGCTGCTTCATGAAGTGCTTCTATTTCATCAATCGTCAACGCCCATCCCAAGGATCCCGCATTTTGTTTTGCTTGAAGAGCATTCTTGGCCCCGGGAATCGGGATGGCCCCTTTGCTCATTAGCCAGTTCAAGGCAACTTGCGCCCTTGTTTTGCCGCCATGTGCTTCTCCGATATTTGCGAGAAGGCTCAAAAGAGCGTCGAGACCGTCAAAATTCAGACGACGGTATCTGATTCCGCGGAACCCGGTCGGTAGATTTCTTGCACCATATTTGCCCGTCAACATTCCCATCGCGAGTGGGCTGTAGGCGATCAATGAAACGCCGAGTTCCTTGCAGGTTTGCTGAATGCCATTTCGTTCGGGAGAACGATGGAGCAGACTGTATTCAACCTGATTCGAAGCAAGCGGGATTTTTTTTCTCGCCAGTGCATCGACAGCCCTCCGCATCTGATCGGCGTTATAGTTTGAAATGCCGACCGCCTTTGTCAGTCCCTCAGCGACGGCCTCGCTGAGGGCATTCATCATTGAGGGAATCGACAGGAGGTGAAACGGCCAGTGAATCTGGTACAAATCCACACAGGGTAGATTCAATCGCTTCAGACTCCGGCGCAAAGCCGAGAGAACCGACCTCCGGCCAAAACGCCACGGATAGGGGAAAAACTTCGTACCGACAGAAACAGCAGCTTTCGACTCCCGAATGAACTGGCCGAGCAACCGTTCTGATTTTCCAAATCCATACAGCTCAGCCGTGTCGAAAAATGTTATGCCGGACGCGGTGCTTCCATCGAAGGCTTCTCGAAGGTCTGCATCAGAATATCCCTTACCATATCCCCACACACTCTTATCTCCCCATGCCCAGGTTCCAACACCGAGCCTGCTGATTTGCAGTGAAGTCTTTCCAAGCGAAACAATTCCGTTCATGGCTACCTGACTAGGTCGGTGAATCCGAGCGTACGTCGAATGACGACGGCACTCCGGCGGTTTGTAACGTTTCTTGAACTGCTTAACTTTACTCAAAGAGAATTCCAAAAGCAAGGTTGCAGAATTGAACTGGCAGCGTCTCACTCAAACTGAACGCCTGCCCTCAAATTCCATTATTTGTAACTCAGCGGTTTCCTTCGTACATTCAAAAGAAATATCACTCCGGAATTATTCCCCCTTGACCTATGAAACTCACCAAGAGCCTTCTTCGCACGGTCCCCAAAGTTCTGCTTCACGATCATCTCGACGGCGGCGTTCGTCCACAAACGATCATTGAATTGGCGCGGGACCAGAAATACACCAAGTTACCCACGACTGATGCCGGCGAACTCGCCGCCTGGTTCCAACGAGGCGCGCAACGCGGAAGCCTCCCCCTTTTTCTCGAAGGATTCGAACACACATGCGGTGTCATGCAAACGGAAGAGGCGCTGGAACGCGTGGCCTACGAAACGCTTGAGGATATGAAGAAGGACGGCGTCGTGTATCTAGAATCGCGTTTTGCCCCGGTATTCCACACCGGGAAGGGACTGCACGCCGAGACGGTGGTACGGGCGGTTCTGCGGGGATTTGAAAGGGGGAAAAATGATTTCGGCGTCGTCTACGGTCTTCTTATCTGCGCGATGAGAAACATGAGTCCGAAAATTTCACAGGAGATCGCGGAACTCGCGGTTGATTTCAGAAACCAAGGCGTTGTGGGCTTCGACCTTGCAGGCGAAGAAGGCGGATACCCGCCGAAGAAGCATGTCGATGCCTTTCACTACATTCAACGAGAGAATTTCAATATTACAGTCCACGCGGGTGAAGCTTTCGGAAAAGAATCGATCTGGCAGGCTATTCAATGGTGCGGCGCGCATCGGATTGGCCATGCGACACGACTGATTGAAGATATGAGGGTGAAGGACGGACAGGTTTTGAGCATGGGAACGTTGGCGCAATATGTGCTCGACAAACGTATCCCTCTTGAGATATGTCTGACGAGCAATCTTCATACTGGCGCCGTAAAAAGCATCGACGAGCATCCGTTCGGCATTTTCTATCGCTACAAATTCCGGGTCACGTTGAACACCGATGATCGGCTGATGAGTGGCATCACATTGACCGATGAATATCTCACAGCGGCGGAACATTTTCGGTTGTCCTTCGATGAACTGGAAAAGATTACGATCAACGCAATGAAGAGCGCATTTATTCCCTATAAACAGCGGATCGCGATTATCTATGACGTCCTAAAACCCGGGTTTGCAAAAGTAAAGAAGCTGCTAAAGAAGAAGTAGTCTATTGATTTCTCAGATTACTCAGATTTTGCGCAGATTGCAGATTGCGCTGATTGTTCGGGGGTGAAACTCGGCAGAGATAACAACAAATCATCCATTATTTCAGGGGGGAAATGACGGTGAAAATTTTTCCGGAAGAGGAGTATCCGAGGCAACAGATCACGGAGAAGATCATCAAGGCGGCTTTCACCGTTCACAACAGATTGGGTGCGGGTTTTGTTGAGAAGGTCTACGAAAATGCGTTGGTGAGGGAATTGAGGGGGATGGGTCTGGATGTCGAACAGCAAAAGCGAATGAAGGTGATGTACGGCGGCGAATCTGTTGGTGAATTCATCGCCGATCTGCTTGTCGATGAATATATAATCGTCGAGCTCAAGGCAGTCCGTCAATTGGAAAAGCCATTCGAGGACAAACTGCTCCACTACCTAAAGGCAACCGGCCTACCGGTGGGGCTTCTTCTGAACTTTGGCGCTTCCAGCGTTCAAATCAAGAGAAAGGTCTATTGCTGCCATACCTAATCTGAGAAATCTGTAATCTGCGCAGAATCTGAGGCATCTGAGTAATCATAAGTGAAAATTACGATCTACCAAAAGCCCTCCTGCACGACGTGCCGCCAGGTGTATCAGATCCTGAAAGAGAGCGATGTCGATTTCGAAGCCGTGAACTACTATATCGATCCGATACCGAAGGCTAAACTCAAAGAGCTCTTAAAGAAAATGCGGTTGCCGGCATCAGGCTTACTGCGCGCAAAGGAGCAAATTTATCAAGACCTGAAGCTGTCCGAAAAGCAATTGAGCGAGAATGAACTTATCAACCTAATGATTGAACACCCCGACCTTATTCAACGTCCGATTGTCGAGAGGGGGGCCAGGGCAATTCTCCCCCGTCCCGCCGATCGAATCAAGGAGATACTCTGATGCGCCTGTTCTTCCTGCGTCATGCCGATGCCAACGTCGGCGGCCGAACAAGCGACAGCGAAAGAGCGCTCTCTTCTTCCGGTATTGAAGATGCGGCGGCGGTCGCGAATGCTTTCCGCCTGATGAAATTGACCTTTACTGTCGTTCTTTCAAGTCCCCTCGAACGAGCCAAACAGACCGCTGAAATTGCCACCAGGCAATTCCCCTCGGTCAAGATCCAGACTCTGGAACACCTCCTGTCGAATTCCGATCCGGAAAATCTCTTTCGCGAGCTGCAATCGTTTTCGCGCGACAGCAGGGTGCTGATCGTAAGCCATGAACCTTTTGTGAGCCGCTGCATCGCGAGCCTCATCAGCGCTGGAAGCGAGCCAAAAATCAGCATCAAGAAAGCAGCGCTTTCGTGCGTCGAAGTCGGATTGCCGGTGCAGCGGGGTGCCGGCGTCCTACTCTGGCTCATCACGAGCGAACAGATGCGTTTGATGAGAATTTGATCCCGTCCTCCATTTCTTTCATGCCCCAAACGGTTCAGCGCTTCTCCAGAAATCCTCTTCGTGAAATCCTCTTCGTCTTTTGATCTGGATTTTCTAAGATTTTTTCAATTAATTAGTAGTTTAGGAATAATCATTGTGGGAAGAAAAGAGATGATTGAAAAATTTTCTAGAATACCCGCTTCATCGTTGCTCGATAAACTCCATACCCTTTCGCGCAACCTCTGGTGGTCGTGGAATTTCGAAACTCAATCGGTCTTCCGCGACCTTGCACCGCATGCCTGGGAGCGGACTCATCACAATCCTGTCGCCCTCCTCGCGGAAATGTCCCGCGAAGAGCTCATCGCCCGGCTGGCCAACACAGAACTAGCCAAGAGAATAGAGTTGTCGTGGAAAAACTACACCGCCTACCAACGTGAAAAGAGAACATGGGCATTCTCGAAGGCCAAGAAGATGACCCGTCCTGTCGCCTATTTCAGCGCCGAATTCGGTTTCCACGAGAGCGTCCGGACATATTCCGGCGGACTCGGCATCCTTGCCGGTGACCACACGAAATCGGCAAGCGATCTCGGCATCCCCTTCGTCGGCGTTTCTCTTTTCTATCGCCAGGGATATTTTGAGCAGCGAATTGCGGCCGACGGATGGCAGAATGAACAGTATGTGTCAGCCGATCCCGCAGTGCTCCCTCTGCGCATCGTCGTGGACGAGAACGGCGAGCCGGTACGGTGCCTTATCAACATCGGATTCAGCACGGTTCGTTTTTACACCTGGAGGCTCGATGTAGGCCGCAGTGTCATCTTCTTGCTCGATACGAATGTGCATGAAAACGAAGAACGCTTCCGCGACCTTACGGCACACGTGTACGGCGGCGACAGCTCCACCAGAATTTCTCAAGAGATCATTCTCGGCATCGGGGGTGTCAGGCTTCTCAGGGCGCTGGGAATCAACCCTTCCGCCTTTCACATGAATGAAGGACACTCGGCCTTCCTCACTCTCGAGCTTTTACGTGAACAGATCGAGAAGGACGTCGAACTACGAACTGCCGAAGAAAACGTCAAACGACAATGCCTCTTTACAACCCACACGCCCGTCCCTGCGGGAAATGACCTCTTCACGAGGGACCTCATGGAGCATTCATTCGCGTCGATGAGCAAGTCGTTGAAAATTACATTCGAAGAACTGATGAATTACGGCCGGATCAACGCTGATGATATGAACGAGACGTTTTCCATGACAGTTCTTGCCCTGAAGATGGCGGGGGCCGCGAACGGCGTCAGCGAATTACACGGAAGTGTCAGCCGCGAAATGTGGAAACCGTTATTCCAAAATGTTCCTGTCGAAAAAATACCTATCGGCCACATCACAAACGGCGTTCACATCGGCAGTTGGCTAAACGAAAAAACGGAACGCTTTTGGTCCAAGCATCTCGGAAAATCGTGGCAGTCTTCGTATCTCGATGCGGCATTCTGGCGGAAGGCGGTTCGAGACGAAACCATATCTGATGAAGCTCTCTGGTCGTTGCGCTACGAATTGCGGCGGGACCTTGTGGAATTTGCCCGGCACACATTGCGAACGCAGCACTCCCGGTTCGGCAATGGCACAACGGTATACGAGAAAGTACTGAATCCCGACGTCTTGACGATCGGTTTTTCACGCCGCTTCGCGACATACAAGCGCGCTCCCCTCCTCTTTGCCGAACTCGAGCGGGCGATTGAACTCTTCAACAACGCGGACCAGCCGGTTCAGTTGATCTATTCCGGGAAAGCACATCCGCGCGATGATGAAGGGAAGAAATTTATCAAGAGAATTATCGACCTCACGAACCATCCGCGTTTGTTCGGAAAAGTTGTCTTCCTCGAGAACTACGACATTAACACGGCGCGCATACTTGTAGCAGGCGCCGACGTCTGGCTCAACAACCCGCGCCGACCTCTGGAGGCAAGCGGAACAAGCGGCCAAAAAGTCGCAATTCACGGAGGCCTGAACTGCAGTATCATGGACGGTTGGTGGCGTGAAGCGTATGACGGAACAAACGGCTGGGCGATCGGCAAAGATGAGACCCCGAGTCCCCTCGATCAGCAGGATACGATAGACGGCGAGAACCTCTTCGCCGTTGTAAAGAATGAGATCATTCCCGAATTCTACGACCGCGACGAAAGAAATATCCCGCGCCATTGGCTCGGACGAGTGCGCCGGTCCATTGCTACTCTTGTTCCGCGCTACAATACGCACCGTATGGTCGCCGAATATGTCACGAAATACTATCTGAGTAGATCGTTGGAAAAAAGTTGACGAGGAGCACAACTTTTTTCCCCCTTCTTCGTTTCTTATTATAGGAAGGAGGAAAAGAGTATGAAAACATCATTTGGCTTTGAAAACCTTTCACGGGAAGAGCGAGAGGCAATCGAACAGCTCTTGTTGGACGAGATGGAAACACAGCAATGGGATTCCATCACATACTCTGTCATCCTTGGCGAGGAAACTATTCTCCCGCTGCAATAAATGATGAGAATCATGCTAAAAATAATAACGTGGACGGCGGTCATCGCGGGAGTCGTTGCGATTCCCTTCTTGATTCGGAAGCGCTTTGAGATGTCCGCACTGCGGGACACCAACGTCCGCTACGACATCGACGACTATGTCTCTGAAGTGAACCTGTAATCCCGGAACGGAGCGGGTGCTTTGTCGGGGGGAGTACGGCTACGATATCTTCTCCACCTTCACCATGTTCGTTGTGCCGCGTGCCAGGAGAGGAATGCCTGCAGTTAATACGATGTAGTCTCCCCTTTTCACGTACCCCGAATTTAAAAGCTGCTGCTGGATGCTCTCGAAGGTCGTATCGGTATCCGCAATCTTTGAGACAATAAGCGACCGAACGCCCCAAACCAAATTCAACCTCCGTCTAATGCGTTCACGATCGGTGACGGCGATGATTTTTCCGTACGGCCTGTATTTCGCGATCGTCATCGCTGTATCCCCCGAGTGCGTCACTGGTATAATTGCGGCTGCGCCGATCTGTTTTGCAAGCACGCACGCCGACCGCCCGACCGCCCTGAATACCGAAGCGTTGTCACTGGTGGTCGCGTCGGCCAAGTCCAGCCGGTCGCGGTATTCAACCTCAGCCCTCCGGATGATCGAATCCATCGTTTGCACTACTTCAACGACATACTTGCCTACGGATGTTTCCCCGCTTAACATGACGGCATCCGCGCCGTCCAAAACAGCGTTCGCGACATCGTTTGCCTCTGCGCGCGTAGGACGAGGGTTTTCGATCATTGATTCAAGCATTTGTGTTGCAATGATAACTGGTTTTCCGGCTGCATTTGCTTTCTTGCAGATCATCTTTTGGGCGATCGGTACGTCCTCCGTCGGACATTCGACACCGAGGTCACCCCGGGCGACCATAATCGCATCCGCTTCCCGGACGATGTCGTCGATATTCTCTACCGCCTCTCTTTTTTCAATCTTCGCCACGATCGGGAGTTTCTTCGTTTTGTCGATCTTCGATATGATAACTTCTCTGAGCCGACGGATGTCGTCCCCGGTGCGGACGAATGAGAGCGCAACATAATCGATGTCGTTCGCGATGCCGAATTCCAGGTCCTCGAGATCTTTCTCCGTGAGCGACGGAGCGCTGACCGCAACACCCGGCAAATTGATGCCCTTGTGTTCTTTCAGGATGCCGCCATGGACCACTTCGGTGAGAACGTCGGTCCCGGTCGACTTCAGGACTTTGAGCTGCAACAGGCCGTCATCCATCAAGATTGTGTCGCCCGGTTTGACATCTTTCGGCAAATTCTGGTACGTCGTCGAGACGCGCTTTTCATCGCCGGCTGTTTCATCAATCGTGATCGTGAATTTCGCCCCATCGATCAACCGCACTTCGCGGGATGCGAGCCTCCCGGTTCTGATCTTGGGTCCCTGCAAATCCTGAAGAATCGTCACCGGTTCACCTACCCGTTCTGCTGCCTCCCTCACAGTCTGAATCGTAGCCCGATGTTCTTCATGTGTTCCGTGTGAAAAATTCAGGCGTGCAACGTCCATTCCCGCACGGATCATCCTCTCCAGAACAGCGACAGTCGAAGAGGCGGGGCCAAGCGTGCAGACTATCTTCGTTTTTCCGTAATCGTTGTGACTTCCCATGTCATTCAATTCCTTTCTTCATTGAGCAGGAAGAAGGCGCAGCGTATGCCGGGCAATCGATGCAACCCGTGCAGGATCTAACGGCAAACTATGATATTCACCGCTGAGCCACAACGGCGTCTGGTCTGCGTAATGCTCGTTCATCGGCTGACCCGACTCTCCGGTTGGGATGATTGAACGCGAGGCATCAAGATCCGAGAAATCGACGATCTGACGCATCGACGGACCAAGGGTCACTTGATACGGGTCTGCCAGGAAATATTCTCCATTGTTCAGCGTTGTCCCCGAGCCGCCAATCGGGAATGGGCCGATATTGAAGACAGAGCCGAGCAGCGGCTGGGAACCGAAGGGATGTCGAAAGGTCACGGTGTGAAGCAATCCCCACTGCCACGTCTTCATCTCTCCTCCGAGCGCGGTTTTCAATTCGCCGATAGCCTCTTCCAGGCTCTTCCTGATTGCGTCGTCCCGTTTCTCAATCTGCTGTGTCGACACAACGTCAAACCAGGGGGAGTCAGGATTCCGCAACAAAGCGGGGACTGTCCGGTAGGGAATATTGGCAATGAAAATGTATTTTTGGAACAACGCTTCGCCCATTTTATCCAGAAAGATGTTTCTCAAGAGATGGGTGAAGAAAACATGAAAGAGCGTCGTCGGTACATCATCCTTGGAGAGCTGAAAATGCCAGTTCCGAAAATAGTTCAGTGCCGTCTGCACATCGCTGTTCGCAGCTGCCACAGAATCGTACGCATGGAGGATGTACGGCGTAATCTCTTTGGCAAAATATGAATAATAATCCAGTTGTATCTGCGCAAAATCGTCGGAGGAGAGTTTTTCCTTTTTCCGCAGAAGCTCTTCGAGCCTTTCGATCCGCGAGGGGGGTTCCCAGAGGTTCGAAATGTGAAAAGGGAACGGCGCGTCGGTCAACTTGTTATTTGCCGTAGCAATGAAATGCTGAGACGGATTGTAGAGTGAGGGCAAACGGTCAAACGGGACAAATCCGTTCCATTCATACTGCCCCGTCCACCCCGGCATGGGGAGTGTCGGGTTCTGTGCCGAACGAATCGGCAACCGAACGCCTGCGAGGTAGCCAATGTTTCCCTCGCTGTCGGCGTAAACGAAATTTTGTCCTGGAACCGTAAACTCCTTCACGCCGTTTCGAAACTCATTCCAGTTCTTCGCTTTGTCGATCTGCAGGAGGGCGTAGAGCTCATCGCTCACCTCCTGGCCCGTCCATCGCATCGATACGAGCACGTCCCTTGTTATTGAGCCGACGGCATTCACCTCGTTCACGATCGGTCCATGATGAGTTGTTTTGATCGTCAAATAGACGGAGGAGGAGTCCTTCACTAAAACGGTGTCCTCAGAGATCGTCATCGGCCGCCATTCATCTTTGAACAGGTATTCCCCGGCCGAATTGGTCATTTCGAGATAAAAATCTGCGTCGTCAGCCATCACGTTCGTCAGCCCCCACGCGACGTGTTGATTGTGGCCGATCACAACCAGCGGTGTCCCCGGGATGGAAACACCAGCGACGTTGTACTGGCCACCGTCAAGATGGATCTCATACCACTTAGATGGGGCGGAAAATCCAAGGTGGGGGTCATTGGCCAGCATGGCCTTTCCCGTCGCCGACTTTTGGGGCCCGACCACCCAAGCGTTGCTCCCAATATGCGTACCGGCAAGCCCGTAAAATTTCCTGAAGTCCATGTCAAGGTCGATGAGCCGAAGTACG
>Ga0182017_10004304_pt1 | contig 10605 bp, 6 predicted proteins | sample 712E3DmetaG_FD_120492 | JGI IMG/M metagenome (GOLD analysis project Ga0182017, IMG submission 120492) | Permafrost microbial communities from Stordalen Mire, Sweden - 712E3D metaG | ecosystem: Environmental > Terrestrial > Soil > Wetlands > Permafrost | place: Sweden: Stordalen | collected... | reverse complement strand
GTCGCTCCCTAGAGCTGACCGGTCCGCCGGCGCTGATCAATACTCTCGCTGTATCACTGGGCTTTGGCGTGCTCGTGCTGTCGCAGATGCCACCCAATGCGCGGCTGGGCATGCTGGTGGTGCTGGGCGTGGTGAGCTGTTTTATCGCCTCGTTGCTGCTCCTGCCGGTTCTGCTTTACTGGTGGCCGCTCCAAGACGCGCGCGACCATCATTGAGTGCGGAGCCGGAAGTAGCGTTCCTTGGATTCCATGGTGGAGTTGGTGAACCAGATGATCGAACCATCACCGGCATTGGTTTGCTGCACGATCCAGTCCGTCGCTCTCAAATCAGTCCGGGTTTCAAGGAAATAGGTTTGTCCGGAGGTGGTGGTGCAAGAGAAGGCCATCCGATTCGAGTCCACGAGATGTGGATTCATGATTACCGGCTGGACCAGAGAGGTGCAGCACGAGTAACTGGGCTCGGTGAGCCCAATGCTGTCCACGTACCAGCCTGCGGCACCCGCGCTGTTATCGCTGCCCAACCGCCAGCGCAGTTGCACGGTTCCGCCCGCCGCCGTCGGCGGCAGGTCCACGATGGTGGTAACGAAGCCGCCGGAGTTCCCGCTCCAGGCATTCCGACCGGCCAGCGGGTTCTGGTAATAGGTGGAAATCGTCTGATTGTAGCCATTAGTCACGAACGATCCGCCCAAGCTGAGTATGTCGGCGAATGCGCCGCCATTTATCGAGAGTTCCAGGACTCCACCGTCGTAGCCGTTCTCCAGGTCATAGCTGTGCCGAAAGGTCAGTTGGGCGTTGACGGAGTCGATGGCAATCGAAGGCGAGATGAGCTGGTTGTCGGTGATCGCGCCCGGGTCGGCGGCGAACGCGGCGTTGGGCGGCGTGTCCGGCTGCGCGGTCGAGGTCGCCCACGCAGTGCCGCCGGCAGTCGAACTGGTCCACCCGGCGGGCAGCGCTGGCGCCACGACGACGTCGAAGTTTTGGGAGAGAACTGCGGCTGGCGTGGCAACACCCAGCGCGATGCCGAACGTCACGGTACCGAGATCTCTGGGTCCGTCTTGGAGTTGAAGGACCGGTGCAATCGTTCCGCCGCAGACCCCGGTGGCTGTGAACGCGAAGGATCGAGAGACGATCGGGCCACCTCCCGTCAAGACTCCATAGTTCTGCGCGCCGCTGGGAAGCACCACGCCGCCCGTCAGGAGCAACGTGGCGACGAGATTCGTAGTGTCAATTCCGCCGACGTTCTTGAGGGCAAAGGCGACAGTGACTGTTTCACCCGGGTCCACCGCGCCATTGGCCGGGGAACAGGATTCCGAGACCAACGAGACACCAGCCGGCCTGAGGATCGAAGCCTGCGTCGGATCCGCTCCAGGAACACTGGTGATGCCGGTGTTTTGTGGATCGAGCCAGTCGCTTAAACGATCGGACGAAGAATCGCCGCTGGCCCAGGCAACGGAGAATTTTCCGTAACAGTCTGGATAAGTCGGGGTCGAGCAAGTCACGCCACCGCCTGAAAGCGTGCCGACCAGCAGATGGGTTGCCGAGTCCCAAAAGCCGGAGCCGGATGAGCCGGGTTGCGTCACTCCCGCGCTCCAGATGACCTGCCAGTGGGTGTTCGTTCCACCTGTGCCAATACAACTGTTGACCGTGGTGAGCGCGTTGGAGCAAAAGCTGATCGCTTTCACATCGGCTTCCGGGTGGTGAATGCCCACACCGCCGGTCGGCGCGACGCCCGAACGGTCCCAGCCTGAATAATAAACGCCGAAGCTCGGATCCGGCATCTCATCCAGTTCGATCAGGGTAAAATCCACGTCGAATTTGCCCGCGCGAAAGGTTGCCCCGCTCTGATTGTGCGCCAAAAAACCAGGCCCATGCGTTCCACAATTGGTGGATTGGTAGTTCCAATACACCACCACCGTGGCGGCGTTGTCTATGTCTATGTTACAATGATTTGCCGTTAGGAAATAATTCCGGAAATCTCCGGCGGCGTCTGCGATCAGTGTCCCTGAACATGCCCAGGCTCCGTTAATGGTGTAAACACCGACACTGCGAATTTCATTGGTCCAGGCTGCTGCAATTGGACAGACTACGTCTATATTGCAAGTGGCTTCAGCTTGGAGAGCCGCCGTTAGGTTTTGTTTGTGAAACAGGTCACGATAGCCGGCGCTGACGTGGCCGAGCACAAGCTGAACCGGTTGCCTGGCCTCCGCCGGCACGAACAGTTCAATCATGGCGGCTTCGCCGGGAACAACGGGCGTCCAAAGCTGGCCATGCGGTTTATTGTCCCGTGCCGTATAAGGTCCCTGGAAATACGGCTCGCTTTCAGAAATGACATGGAGCGTAGCTCCCTCGGGCAGCCACAACCGGGTAAAACCGAAGTTCAGATCGGAGGCGCCGGCGGACTGAATTCTCAAGCGCCAAAGCCGTCCATTGGTCAGTTGCTCCCAGGTTCCATGCGTTGCCGGGGTTACGTTCACTTTTTGCTCCACCGCAAACCGTAGCGGACTCGGCACGGTCATTTTCCCGTCTGCGGCAAGTTCTGCGGCTCTGTCGGTGGCTGGCAAAATGAGTTGCTGGACGGTCTGCAGCGGTTGAACCTTCAACTGAAGGCTCAACGGCGGACTTCCAAAGCGGGCCGAAACCGGCAGCGCAAACGACCCCAAAAGAACAACATGCAACCATAGCCGGAAGCGGCGGCTCCGGTGACAATCAAAATTCGCAGGAGATTCCTTTTCCATGTCGAAAATTTGTCGCTGCGGGGTCAAGCATAAAAACCTATCCCATGGCGCTACGCCGTCAATCAGAAATCCGCATTAAGCCGCATGTAACCACGTTTTTTTGAAAATCTCCAGGAGCTTCCGTCGCCGCCTGATCCAACAATCTTCAATGGCCGCCTTTGGCCGTCTTGATTGAAAGCGCCGTTTATATGCCAAAACGGGCGCCGATTGGGTCGTTTTGTCAACAGACCAGGATCGCAAAGTTCGCAATCGCGGAGAAGCGGCGATTTTAAGATTCTGTTAATCTTATGGCCGTGCGGGAAACAAATATAAAAATGCGGTGACCAGACAACACAAAATTCAACAAATAAACTATGAAAACCATGCTCCAACACAATTGCAAAATCAACCTGCTCCCCGCGCTCAGGCGCGCGCGGGACTTTCGCTTCGCTTCCGCAGTGTTTCGCTTTGCCTTAGCTGTGCTGTTATTGGGCGCTGCGGGAGGTGGCTTCTCGCGGGCCACGGCGGGCAGTTTCCCAAGCCTGAATGCCACGGATGAGCAGAACGTGCAGAGCTTCGGCTTGTTCAAAATTCTCGTCAGACAGCAGTATTGGGGTATGATGGATGGCAGTGCCGGCCCGATTGGCAATAACAGCCAATATTACGGCTATCTTGGCTCAACCCATCGTCTCACCAGTCCGCTATTGCAAGACAGCCATACATGGATCGGATTGAGCGCAGCCCATTGTTTGAACACCGCCCTTCCCGCTCTATATAATCCGGCCCCTGGTGTTTCATGCAGCGCGACCGCTCCTTTCAATGCCGGCGGCTTGACGCCGGCCACCGCTTCTTATTCTGAAGACCTCATAAATATTCTCACCATGCCGCCAGGTTTTCCAACTGCTGGCGACTATAATGAGGTTTTCACTTACATGCTCAACATGCGGTTGATGGCTTATACGAATTGTGCCTATTCCGGGTCGGTGGGGGTGCCGCCAGTGCCTTATAACACAAGCCTCCCGATGGTTTACACCGGGCCGCAACAATACCCGTTCATTCACAAAAGCATCGGCAGGATGGTATCATACGGCACCTGCACGTCTGGGCCTGACTATGGATCCGGAACTCCGGCGCATAGTTTTTTCGATATCTACATGAATGCGTGGATCCCTCCCGGTTCCGGCACCGATGTTCCTGCTGGGCTTTTTCTTTACAACGACCCCAATGATCCGGTCTTTGGTCCGCAACCATTGATCGTGGAAAATACCGATGTTGAAAACCTGCCGGCATCGGCGATTTACTATCATGGTGGGGCCCTTTACGGCGTGCCGGTCAAATTTCTTAACGCCGGCAGTGATGTTTCGGGCAACATCACCTGGAACGCGGGTGACACCTTTGGCATCTTGATGCTGGCGGGCCACGAATTGAACCTCGTATGTGGCAAGGGTTTGCTGGTTGATCAATTTGTTGAAAACGTGTTGGGAAAGCCGGGTGAGGCGAAACCCGAACCGCCGGTCCTTTGGGCCTTTCCGACCAATAGTTTCCCGTCACCCGGCGTGACTTACAGTTCCCAGTCCGGCGCCTACCCGGGTGGGGGAAGTGTGGACGAAATTTATTTCACCAACACGGCCTACGGCACGATCTATATCCGCAGCTTGATGCATGGGAACTTTGTCAATCCCATCACACCGCCGGCGCCTAATATTTTGGCGACTTACACCGACGCCAGTTCTTCCTTGAGTTGCGAGGTGTCGGTTGATCACATAAATTATTACGGTGCGTCCGGCGCCGGCCCGATGCAGTTGAGCATCACGAACGTGGGAACTTCCGGCAATGCCACTGTCTATAACACGGCCATCGCCAGCATGACTAACGTAGTCAACTTTAACAGCGCCCCGAACGGACCGTTCCTGTTGCGCCAGAGCTTTACCAAGAGTTCGACGGGCAGACACGCCCTCATGAAGACGGTGGTGGGTTCCTACGTCGCCAGTTACCTGGACGCAACTTACGACTATAGCGACGACGGGGGCTTCACTTGGTATGTCGCAAACCGGCCCATTCGCCTTAGTATAGCTGAACCAACCTGTGGGGTGGCCGGGCAGGGTGTCTATATCCAGAAGACCAATTCGCTGGAGAAAATATCCTGGTCGAGTTCCAATTATAGGCTCCAAGGTTCCACGAACTTAAGTGCTCCGTTCTGGGTGAATGTCTCCAGCACCTCTCCGGTCACCCTCGGTGCCACCAACGGTTTACACTTTTTCAGGCTGGTCTGCCCGTAGCCGGCTCCAACTTGAAGATGCGATCAGGCTTTGCGTGGCCTCTGGGAGGGGCCGGAAGCCGAAAGCAGATGTCGTGTTTCCCGCCGTTGGCACGGCGGGATGACACTCGCCGCGGTTCGCGGCAAACGATAATTTGATCCAATCATGCGTCGCGAACCTGCCCGGCTGCTGGTCTGTCACGGAGACGTTTCGGGCCTGAAATTAGAAACGCATAGTATCGGGCTGGTTTATTGCTCACCTGAAATGATTGAGCGGTTGGCGGGCGGGAGGAAATAACCCATGCACTCGTTCGGCGCCCCATTAAAAATTCAGCGGCTCGTCATCAGCTTTTTCGGTTCCTTGTCCATGAACGCCATCCGCCGCCCCAGGATGGTTCTGGCCATCGTCAGCGTAATTGTGCTGGCTGCGGCTCCAGGCATCTGGCGGCTGAAACTACGGACCGACGGCCACGCCCTGGTTTCGCCGAAGGCGCCCGAAGTGCTCTACGACCTGTGCATCCGGGACAAGTTTGGCATCAAAGATAACATTGTGGTGCTGATTCGTTCGAGCGACCCCGATGGGTTCCTCAATCCCGGCACGGTGCAACTGGTGCGGGACTTGACGGCGGCGCTGGCCCGGATGCCGGGGATCCAACCCGGTCATGTGACGAGTCTGGCCACGGAACCCAGTTTCCGGTATCGGCCTGGCACTCATCAGGTCCAGCACCTGCTCGACCCGGCCTTGACCAACAAAGCGGCACTGGACGAACTGCGCAATGATTTGACGCGCATTGAACTCTATACTGGAACTCTGGTATCTCTGGACGGCAAGTCCACGGTCATTCTTGTGGGCGTGCCGAACGGAGCCGACCGCACGCAGCTTTATCTGCAAGTCCGGCATATCATCAGTTCCGTCCAAAAATCCGCGCGTGACGAAATCGCCGTGACGGGTGCGCCGGTGGCCGAGGCGTTGTTAGGCACTCAAATTCTGGAAGATCTCGGCGTGCCCAGGGCCTTGCTCGGTGCCAGCGCGCAGGGCAGCGAGGAATGGAAACGTCCGGCCAGTTTGCATGAACTGTGCCTGTGGGCGGCGCGGCGCATCGGTTTGGTTCCGCTGGCGGCGCTGGTGATGATGGTCGTTTTCCTGTTCTGCTTTCGCAATGTGCTGGCTGCGCTGCTGCCGCTGCCCGGGGTGGCGGCGGTGCTATTGGTTGTCTTTGGCCTTATGGGCTGGTGCGGCGTGCCGCTCTATCTGACCAGCGCCGTGATGCCAGTCCTGTTGACGGTGTTATCAGTCACCAATGACATCTATCTTTTCAACCGTTACTTCAGCCTGCTCCGCGACAAGCCTGGCGTGAATCACGTCGAACTCGTGGGCGAAACTTTTGACAAACTGACTTGTCCGGTAGCTTGCACCTCGCTCACCGCCGCCATTGGTTTCCTCTCATTTGGGTTCTCGCCGCTGATTCCGGTGCGGATGTTTGGCCTTTTCACCGGCGTCGGCGCGCTGCTGGGTTTGTTCTTTTCACTCACGGTGGTTCCGGCGCTGCTGGTGTTGGTGAATCCCGCATGGCTGCGCTCACGCCGCCGCCGGGAAGAGTCCCCGGCTGCGTCACTTGCGGAAGGATTTGTCCGCCTGGGGCAGATCGTGGTGCGCCGACGCACATGGGTGGTCAGCCTCGCTCTTCTGGCCACTGCGCTTATTCCTCTGGGGTTGCACCAGTTGGTCGTGCAAGATAGTTGGACCAACGGATTTGATCCGGAGAGCGAATTTCGGCGGGTCACACAGCTAGTAAACCAAGAATTTTTCGGAATGCATCGGTTATTTGTTTCTTTCGACGCACCCCGGAAGCTCGGCGGCAAGGCTCCGGCGTCGGCATTTGGTCCAGGAACCCTTTCTTTGCCGGGTGATTTTGTGAGAAATTCTGCCTTGGTAGATGGAAGCTCCATCACGCTGTCCGTCGTGGACAAATCCCGCGCCGGGGATGCCTTTACGAGCGCAGTGTGGCAGTCAGAGGTCCAAATGCCTGGCTGGGTCGGTGACCGGCTGGTTCTTAGACTCAGCACAGGAATAATGGCTGCAAATTTCCAGCAGGAGTTGGCTAAAGTCGGCCAAGCAAATTTCGAAATCGTCGCTCATAGCCATGTGCAGCCTGAGATCATTCGGACTACTGGGGAGTTGGGAGATTTCATCCGCCAGCGCAGTCGCTACGCGGTGGGAGGTGTGATCAGCCCGATGGACTACGTTACAACCACGGCATTCATGACCCGCCCCGAAGTTCCGAATGCACGCCGCCTGCCTGATGACGCCGACGATATCAAGATGCTTTGGGATTTCTACGGAATCGCGCGGGGAGAACGCCATCTGCGGGAGGTGGTGGACACAAATTATTGGCGGTCGTTGACGACGGTGTTTTTGAAGGACGCCAATTTCGTGGACACGGCCAAATTGATGAGCGACATCCGTGGTTACGAACGCGAACACCTCACTCCGAAAGGAATCAAAGTCGGCTTCGCGGGCGACGTGGCGGTGAGCCAGTCGCTGATCCACGGCATCGTCACGACACAAATGCAGTCGCTGATCTGGTCGTTGGCGGGCATCTTCGTGGTGACGGCCTGGTTCGGTCGTTCGTTGCGCTGGGGGTTCTATTGTCTGCTGCCCAGCGCCCTGGCCATCCTCGTCAAATTCGCGATCATGGGCTGGGCCGGCATTCCGCTGGGCGTCGCGACGTCGATGTTCGCCGCGATGACGCTGGGGATTGGTGTGAACTGCGCGATCCATCTGCTGGAAGGCTTTCGTCTGGCGCGCAACGCCGGAGCATCGCCCCCGGAAGCATTGAGCGATTCGCTGCGGTTGACCGGGCCGCCGGCGCTGATCAACACCCTCGCCGTCTCGCTCGGGTTCGGCGTGCTGATGCTCTCCCAGGTTCCCGCCAACGCGCGACTTGGGCTGTTACTCGTACTGGGCCTGGTGAATTGCTTCATCGTGTCCCTGGTGCTCCTGCCGGTTCTGCTTTACTGGTGGCCGCTGAAAGGCGCGCGCGACACGAGGCCAGATCGAAGTTTGAAGTCTGACGGGTTGCGGGATACTTGAAAAGGCATGTCCGGGGAATGAAGGTCAAGGGAATTTCAAACGGGCTTCACCCCGGTTTTCTTAACCCGAACTCCGAAATGGAAAAGGGAGCGCGCCTGTCACGGGCGCTGTTTTCCGCGCCTCGCGGAAAACCGTGGGTCGTTCGAAAAAGTTCCCGACCCGCAGATTGGATGATGTCGTGCGAAGTGCGGGACGCGGGGCGCGTCCCGCTACGCCCGGGGCGGGCGTGCTCCCAACTTCGGAATTCGGGCTTAATTGAGCAGGAGTCATCGGAGCAGCGGCGGCAGGGCCAGAACGATGGGCGGATCGGTCGGACGCACCGGACGCAGCCGAAGCTGAGGGCGGAGAGGCTTGGCCGGGTCCTGGTTCTGCACCCGCAAGCCGGCAACCAACCTTACGGGAAGATTGGCGGCCATGGTGGACCATTTGGCGGTAAACGGAATTAGAACCGCCAGCAGGTGGAATTCGGGAATCATGGGCCGCTTGATGCAAAAAGCGCCGGGCTTCAGCATCACGTTGCCCGAAAGCGGAGCTCCTTGGGGCACGCCGTGCGTGAAGCTGCCCACAAAAATGAACCCCCGGGATTTGGGCGGACCTTCCACTACTCCGTCGATCCGCAGTTCGCAGATCCTGCGGTCGGCAGTCAGGAAACGCCGGATGGCAACGGCAAATTGCCTTACGGTCAGGCGCTTGGTCATGACTCGAAACTCTTGAGGCGAAAATCCCACCAGCGTGCTGAAGGTCGTTGAAAAAGTTCCCAACGACGAATAGCCGACTTCCAGACAGACCTCCGTGATGGATGCTCCAGGAGCCAGGAGCAGGTCCTTCGCCCGCTGCATCCGCAGGCAGGCCAGGAAGTGATGCGGCGTGGTGCCGGTCAGCTCATCAAACACTCGCACCAGATGGAACCTGCTGATGCTGGCAACCCGGGCGAGTTGATCCAGGTCCAACGGCTCGGCCAAATGCGCCTTCATGTGGCAGATGGCCCGCTCAACCGCGATGGTGTAGGCCTCCATCGTGCTGGCCCGATGCATCGGCAGCGGCGGACCGCCTGTGATCGAACACGTTAGTGAAATCGCGTTTCTGATCGCCGTCGCCGTTTCCGATTTCAAGGTTTGGATTTCTTTCAAGTGTTGCATGACAGAGTTCTGGTTGTCTGTCCGGAGACAAAGCCGGTCCCGCGAACCGCATGCGGTTTTCCCTAAAGTCAACGCACAGATTATGGCGTGACCCCGGCTTTGGCAACAGTGGGTTGAAAAAAGCAGCTGGCCAGCAGCCTCGCTCGATGCCAAAGTCTGCCAATGGACTTGGGCAACAGGCGCGCCTCTCATCAACCGTCAATGCGCTGACGCAAATCGCGCCTGAACGCGCTTCCGCCAAATCTCGTAAGCCGGTTCAGCCCCGTCAGACGGCAGGTTTTGCAGGGCAACGTCAGTGATGCGCGCCGCTTCTTCGGCCGGCATGCCGCAAAGCACCGCGCACGCGAGACGGGTGTAAGGCACAAGGTTGCCCCCGCGCTGACGGGCTTTCGCCGCAAAGGCCGCTCCCTGGGCCAGATGGGGCCGGCAACTGCCGGCGGATTCCCGCAGCGCTTTCAGTTCGTTTTCTCCAATGCCACCCGCATATGTCGCGGCCAACCCCACGCCGCTCCACAAATCGGCACGCCGCTCCGCGGGAAAGGCCGAGATGGTTTGCGGGATGCGTGACACGTCGCCACCGTCAATGAACCACAAACAGCGCCCAAAGCCCTGGTCGAAGGCGCGACGGGCGTAGCCGGTCAGGCGCGCTGGAACCGGCTGGCCTTCGATATAACGGGGCCAGTGAAAGAAACCTTCGTGGAAACCGTAGCCCTCCACACCCAGCCAGCGCAGCAGAGGATCGAACCGGGCCAGGCGCGGTTCAATCTTTCCCGGCGTTCTCGCCAGCATCCAGCCCGCCCCCACGTGCACCATGTAGGCGTGCGCGTCACCGGCGCCCCGGAGAAATGACCTCACACGATCTTTGCGCCAGGGCGTGATGAAATCGAGCAACGCCAAACCCATGGCCGCGCCCTCGAAGGCGAACCCTTGCAGTTCCGGGCTGGAGGATTTCAGTCTGGGGACCAGCACCCTCAAATCATCATCTTCGAGCGCCGCGTGGTAGCCCCCGACGAAAGCCTGGCCGATTTGTTCCAACCTCTCGCGCATCCCGGCCCCGCCGCCGCGAAAGCCGCGACGCTCAAAGGCGGTTTCTCCCGCGGGAATGCCAAAGAAGAACTTGCGAAGCGGACCCAAGAACGCGCTCATGTTGGCTTTATCCCGCGGCGTGGCACCATCTGCGGTCACCGTTCGGTTTGTTGGGGCCGAGGCTAATGGTGGAACACAGTGTGTCAACCGCGAATGTGACTCTCACATTCCATTGCTCCACCAACCGTTCATCCTCACGGTGCGGATAGAAACGCCTTCCGACCCACAGCAGAGCCACGCCGGGCCAGGAAAGTCAAGCATACGACTGCGCTCTTAATGGGTTGACTCCTTAGCCTATGAGGCCGCACGCGATTTT
>Ga0182017_10004302_pt1 | contig 10606 bp, 7 predicted proteins | sample 712E3DmetaG_FD_120492 | JGI IMG/M metagenome (GOLD analysis project Ga0182017, IMG submission 120492) | Permafrost microbial communities from Stordalen Mire, Sweden - 712E3D metaG | ecosystem: Environmental > Terrestrial > Soil > Wetlands > Permafrost | place: Sweden: Stordalen | collected... | reverse complement strand
GCTCCTCCATGGGACAGGCTGCGCCCGTCGAGGTCGGAAAAGAGTACGATGTCGAGATTCAGGACATAGCCCGTGAAGGCGATGGCATTGCCAGAATCGAGGGGTTTGTGATCTTCGTACCCGAGGCAAAAGTCGGGGACAAGGTCAAGATTCAGATCGACAGGGTAATGCGGCGCTTTGCTATTGGTCACAAGATTTGAGCTAAGAAATTTAAGCTGTTTTAAGGTTTCTGGTTCTCCGAACCAGGCCCAAAATATTTGTTTAATATTTGTTTATAGGTTCTTCAGTACGGTTTCCAGATCTTCCAGGAACAGATCGATGTTCTCATGAGTCATATGCGGCATCAGAATTAACCTGAGCGCTCTGTTTGGCTCTCTGGTCATGGAAACATGCCATCCCCGCTTGATAAGCTCCGACCTTACTACGGTTGGCGATTTAACCTTGAGGGCAACCACGTTCATGACAGGCTCGATGACCGGTTTTACACCAATCTGTTTTGCGCCAGCTACCAGATGTCTGGTCAGATCCATGCAGTAGCTGATCACTTTCCTGAAACCCGACCTTCCAAGATGGATCATGACAGCATAGGTGGCTGCTGCCGCAGCTCCGCTCCTGGTACCGGTGAGCGACGCCTGCCTGGCAACCGTCAGATAATGCGTGTCAGTCTCCAGTAAACTCATATCCTTCAAAGTCCTGAAGAGCAGGCCGCCTGCAGGTATAGTGCTCATGCCCATCTTGTGAGGGTCAATGGTGATAGAGGATACACCAGCGACACGGAAGTCCCACTTATAATCGCTGTCCAGGAAGGGCAAGACAAATCCGCCAAAAGCTGCGTCAACGTGCAGATGAATTTCTCGATCTATAGTGATCTTGGCCAGCTCGTCGATGGGATCAACTTGACCAAACTCTGTGGTACCGGCTATCCCGACCACAGCCAATGTTCGATCGTCCACCAACTCCTCAACGGATGATATATCAACCCTGAGATCTTCATCAAGATCGGCCTTGCGAACATCTAGATTGAGCAGATCCCCGATTTTGTCGAAGGAGAAATGGGCGGAGGCTGGGACAACTATGTTGCCATCTCTTACTCGCGATGTACTCCTCGCCGCCCTGATGGCCTGGATGTTCGACTCAGTGCCGCCGGTGGATATGTATCCCACTGCATCAGGACATCCCAGAAGGTCTCCCATAATACTGATTGTCCTGGCTTCCAGCTCGGCTACTCCCGGGAAGAGTCCCGGGTCACCCAGGTTGGTCTCCAAAAAGAGGTTGTGCGCCTTGACCGCGATTGAGTGCGGCCTGGTGCACATGGTAGAGAAGAACCTGTCGTACTGCAGGTCTCTCCCCTTCATCTCCACCAGGATCTTGAGGACCTCCTCCTCCGTAATGGAATCCTCAGGAAGAGATTTCTCCCTCAACTTTTATCCCTCACCGCCTTGAGCATCAAGATTTTCTCTGCTCGGGCCACCGTCTCCCTGACAACAGCAACCGCATCGATGTTGGCGGAGATGCTGGTGATGCCTATCTCGACCAGGCGTTTGGCCATCTCCGGGTAGGATCCAGCCTGTCCGCAGATAGAGGTCTTGACTCCTGCCTCGTTGCACCTCTCAACGACGTACTCTATCTGCTTGAGTATAGCAGGGTGGAGCTCTGTGTAAAGCCCGGCCACGTTCTCGTTGTTCCGATCAACGGCCAGAGTGTACTGGGTCAGGTCGTTGGTCCCGAAGGAGACGAAGTCCAGGCCGTCGTCGATGAAGTCTTCGATGGTCAGGGCCGCTCCTGGAGTCTCCACCATTATACCCACATCGATCTTCTCCAGGTCCAGTCCCTCGTCGATCATTATGGCCTTGGCCGCCCGCAGCTCGCGGACGTGCTGGACCATAGGGAGCATTATGCCAACGTTTGTCAATCCGATTTCGTGCAGCTTCTTGAAAGCTCTGACCTCCAGCCGGAAATGATCAGTCTCGACCAAGTCCCTGCGGATGCCGCGCCAGCCAAGCATTGGGTTGTGCTCGATAGGTTCTCCCTCGCCGCCCTCCATAGCCCTGAACTCGTCCGTCGGTGCATCCAGAGTCCTGACCCATACAGGTCTCGGATAGAAGGGATCAGCAACGGTCTTGACGCCTTTGACCAGCTCGTCGATGTACTCCTCAGTCTTGCTGTTCTTTATGTACCAGTTGGGGGTCTTACCTAGGCCGAGGATCATGTGCTCGATCCTCAAGAGACCGACCCCGTCGGCTAAAGTAGCAGCAGCCGCTTGGGCACGGTCCGGCTCGCTGATGTTTACCTTGACCTCAGTGGCGGTTATGGGCTAGGACACCATGGCGACTGCCCCAGACGCGACCGCTGGTTTGGCCGACTCCGGAGCGGCAACACGGCCCTCGTAGACCATGCCCTTTCTTCCATCGACCGTAACCTCCATGCCGTCTTTTAAAACCGAAGTTGCCTTCTTGGTTCCCACAACTGCCGGACAGCCCAGCTCTCTGCTGACTATTGCCGCGTGACAGGCCATGCCACCCTCATCGGTGACGATTGCTCCTGCCCGCTTCATTCCAGGAACCATGTCTGGCATGGTCATCTTGGTAACCATGATGTTTCCCTGCTTGATCTTACCAAGATCCTTTCCGGCGGTGATGAGCCTTACGATGCCTGTAGCCACGCCGGGGGATGCTCCTAAGCCAGTCATCAGTATCTTGCCTTTGGTGATTGCTTCTGCCGCAGGCTTTTTGCTATTGTTAATCGTTGTTATCGGCCTAGACTGTAGAATGTAGATCTTGTTCTTCTCTACACCCCATTCGATGTCCTGGGGAATTCCATAATGCTTTTCCAGGATCTCGGCATAATTGGCCAGTTGAAGGATCTCGTCCTCGGTAAGAACTACCGCCTCCCTCTTCTTAGCGGGTACCTTGACGGTGACGGTCTTCATGGTCTTGGGATCGCGTATGATCTGGATCTCCTTGGCGGCGATGAACTTGCTTACGATTGTCTTCTTGACCCTGTCAACAACGTAGTTATCCGGGGAAACGGATCCACTGACCACAGACTCTCCAAGGCCCCATGCAGCTTCTATGACTACCAATGGCTCGCCGGTACTGGGTTGGGAGCTGAACATCACCCCTGACTTCTCAGAGTCAACCATCTTCTGTACGATGGCCGATAGGTTGACCTTCTCGTGGTCGAACCCCTGCTCAACCCGATAGAAAATGGCCCTAGCTCCGTATAGAGATGCCCAGCACTTCCTGACCGCTTCGAAGACCTGATCTGCTCCGCGCATGTTGAGGTAGGTCTCCTGTTGCCCAGCGAAGCTGGCATCTGGAAGGTCTTCGGCTGTGGCGCTGGAACGAACTGCAACGAAAACCTCCTTGCCTTCGCGCTTGCACAACTCATCGTACCGGGATCGTATGGCCTGCTCGATGTCTTTTGGCACCTTGGCATCCATGATCAGCTTCTTGGCCGCCGACTCTGCCTTGAGCAGCTGGGCTTCATCGTTGACATCCACGTTGAGAGAGTCAAAAAGCTTCTTAGCGATGCCCGTTCTGTTGATGAAATCCCTGAAGGCCTGAGCCGTTACGGCAAAGCCGCCCGGAACCGGCACATCGATGCTGATCATTTCACCGAGGCTTGCGCCCTTCCCTCCAACAGTGGCAAGGTCCTCCTTGCCAACCTCTTCCAGCCAAACAACAGCGTCCATTCGAATTCTCCTCCTGGTGACCAAGTCTGCCCAACCATCCAGCTATTACAATATATCAAGGTTTCACAGGGTATATAGGATATATACAAAAAGATAATATCCGCGCCAGCATTTCTCCCCCACCTATTATGTTCAAGCGATTCATGAGAGCAATGGAAGCCTTAGAAGCCCTAATGGGTATCATTCAGCCCGTCCAGTGCCAAGAAAGTATTCCCGTACAAGATTCGGTTGGAAGGGTCCTCTCTGTGGATATAGTCTCGGCCGTCGACCTTCCGGAGTTCAACCGCGCGGCCATGGACGGATACGCCGTCAGATCCAGTGACACCAGGGGCGCGAGCACCACCAACCCGGTCTATCTTCACCTGGACGAGAACTGCACGCAGGTTCGAACCGGCATGGTCGTGCCAGACAACTTCGACGCTGTGGTCATGCTTGAAGAGACGTTTTTGCGCGGAAACCAGGTCGAGGTCATGGGCGAAGTTCATCCATTTCGAAACGTCTCCCGGATAGGCGAGGACATCGCCGTTGGCGATTTGATCTTCAAGGAGGGACATAAGATTCGGCCGCCGGACATCGCCTTACTGGCTGCCCTGGGAATAAAAGAGGCTTCAGTCTACACGCGACCAAATATCGCCATTATACCTACGGGCGGCGAGCTGGTGGCCATAGCAGCACGGTCGCTCTTACCTGGCGAGGCGTACGAGATCAACGGGCTCATGGCTCGGCTATACGCGGAAAAGTGGGGCAGCCTAGCCACGGTGCACGATATAGTCCCTGATGATCCAGAGCTGATCCGCAAAGCCGTAGTATCAAACCTTGATGCCGACATGATAATTCTCATCGGCGGCACTTCAGTGGGCGAGAAAGACTACGCCCCGAAGGTCTTGATGGAATTGGGCGATCTGCTGGTTCACGGAGTTAGAATCCAGCCTGGCAAGCCCACAGCCTTCGGGAGAGTCCAGGGCAAGCCCGTAGTCTGCCTACCGGGGTATCCAGTGGCTGCTCTTTCTGATCTTTACCTGTTCGTCAGACCAGCTCTAAAAAAGCTGGCTCACCTCGACGACGCGGTTCCCAAGACCACCGCCAGGCTAGCTCGCAAGATTGCTTCCAAGCCCGGCTACCTGGGCATTGTCAGGGTCAAGATCGAGGGCGAAATGGCAATCCCAATCATGACCTCGGGCGCGGGCATTCTCAGCTCGGTAGCCCGAGCGGATGGCTTCGTGATCGTACCTGAAGAGCTGGAAGGGATCGAGGCTGGAGAGATGGTAGAAGTCACGACGATTGAGTGAACTGTACTACTTGTGCATCTCAGCCGCTTAAAGCGGCTTTACCGATAGACAAGTAAACTTGATTAAAATAAGGTGTCGTTGATTTAATATACTCAGACTACTAGGCATAGATCATGTCCAACTGGATCTACCCGGATTTCGAGTTCAAGCCCAAGAGGCCGCTCTTCCTGTGCATCATGTCCAACACCGACACCGGCAAGATTCCCGGAATAAGTGCCGCAGGAACAACGCCATATCTGACAGACTACACTCCCGGCGGTGACGCCGAGCTGGTGGAGACGAACAAGATAATGACAATGCCAGAGCTACCCGAGGCTCCTGGCGGCTCGCCGACACCAGCCATTGTGACCAAGGCTGCCCTCAACCTTTCAGGCATACCTTCCCTCTTCGTGGCCAGCGGCCTGCGAGTGAAACCTGCGATACCCTACATGGAGATAGGAGGATCGCCGGGTCACGACATCAGAAAAGAGAGCGCTGTGGAGGGCGTAGAGGGTATCTACCAGAGGGCAGAGCTGGCGGGCAAGAAGCTTGCTAAGCTGTCCGACTGCGTCTTCATAGGCGAATCCATCGCTGGCGGGACGACCACTGCTCTAGCAGTCCTGAAGGCCCTAGGGTACGATGCAAACGTGAGCAGCAGCTTTGCCACCAATCCTGTTGAGCTGAAGCAGAAGGTAGTAGCAGAGGCCATGAAACGCGCCGGGATATCCTTGGGCGGTTTTAAGAACGATCCCCTGCGAGCCGTAGCTGAGATGGGAGACCCCATGATGCCCTGCGCTCTGGGCCTCATGAAAGGTTTGAAGGGTGCAAAGGTGGTCATGAGCGGCGGAACGCAGATGGCTACCGTCCTGGCGCTGGCCAAGGCCCTGGACATAGAAGGCGACATATGCATCGCCACAACCAAGTACATCGATGATGACAAGAGCGCTAGCTTCCGCAAGATCGTGGAGGAGACCGGGCGACCTTACTACTTCTCTGATCCGGGCCTGGAAAGGTCAAAGATACCTCCAGTTCAGATATATGCCCAAGGGTATGTTAAGGAGGGCGTGGGCATGGGAGGAGCCGTCCTCGCCGCAAGCCTGTACGGCGTGACCCAAGCGGAGATAGTCGAGGAGGCAGACCGCGTTCTGATGACCGTAGAGCTACCAAAGAAGTGAGAGAAAGAAATAGGGACAACCCTAAAATCCTTTTTCTTCAAGCCATAAAGCTGCTGTTCTAAATCCATCTAGCAAATTATCTGAGTGACCGCGAATTCTCTCTGTCGATTCCTGAATTTTGGGCAAAGCCAATTAAAGGCTGGACATGGGAGCATGCTCAACCGTCATGAGAGGGTATAATATTATAAATACCGGGACACGTTCGGGGAAATCTAGTAAATCGTAGCCGTTTGCCATGAGATTTCACATAGAAACCTACGGGTGCACGTCAAACAGGGGGAACTCGACGGATGCAACTTCTGCCCTGGTCAGCCTTGGACACCAGCTATCCACTATCGAAGAAGCGGACATAATAATCGTAAACACCTGCGCAGTGACTCAGAAGACCGAAAATAAGATTGTCAGACGCCTGCGCCAGCTCCCCCCGGATCGTCTGATCATTTCTGGTTGCCTTTCTACTGCCATCCCAGGGTCCACGGAACAGATACCATGCCGCAAAATAATGGGCCAGCTAAACAGAATCTCAGTCGTGGAGATGGTTCGTTCATTAGGCGAGAAGTTTTTGGGCAATTGTGCTCCGGACAAATCAAATGATTGGATCGCTGATAAAAAGACCGTTCATAACTCGGTTGCTCCTGATCACCTCTGCGCCATTATAAACATCGCCGAGGGCTGCCGGGGCAGATGCAGCTACTGCATCGTTCGAAGAGCCAGAGGAAAGCTGGTCAGCCTGGAGCCGGAGCTGGTTATGGAACAAGCCCGGTCTGTGATCGGTTCGGGAGCTGTCGAGCTGCAGCTCGCGGCGCAAGATACCGCCGCCTATGGAATGGACATCGGCACCAGCCTTCCCGAGCTTCTGACCAAGATCGCAGAGATTCCAGGCAGGTTTATGATAAGGGTAGGGATGATGAACCCGGATATGGCCTTGCCTATCGTAAACGAACTGACTGAGGCCTTTAGAAACCCAAAAATTTACAAGTTCCTCCACATTCCGGTCCAATCTGGTTCCGATGAAGTCTTGAAGAGAATGTGCCGTGGGTACACATCTGCGGGTTACATCGATATACTTCGCCTGCTAAGAGATAAGCTGCCGGGCATCAGCTTCGCGACGGACGTCATTTCTGGCTTCCCGGGAGAGACCGATGAGGACTTCGACATGACCATTAGGTTATTGGAGCAAACCAGGCCGGACAAGGTCAATATAACCAGGTACTCAAGGAGACCTCAGACTCCGGCTGCCGATCTTTATGACATGCCTGATCGCATCAAAAAAGATCGGTCCAGAAAACTCACCAAGCTCTGGTTGGACATTGCCGGGAAGAATAATGAACGTTACCTGGGGCGTGCGTTACAGGTCGTTGTCACTGAAAGAGGAAGGGGTAGAACTATGAAGGCTAGGACCGGTAACTATACAGGAGTGGTAATAAAAGGTGTGCCACCCCTGGGAAGCCAACAGACTGTGAGAATCGTAAGTTTTGGGCCGTACTATTTAACGGGAAGTATAGAATCCCTGGCAGGCGAACTGTTTTAGGCTATCGGCGCGACTCTGTTTGCCATCCTCTGCCAGCCACCAATTTGCTTATTAATGGTGAAAATAGTTAATCATGTATTTTCTGTACTAATGCTCAATGACAACGAATGCTGAGGATCACGACCAAGTTGAGCCGTGAAAGAATCGGAAGGTATTGTGGTAGAATAAAGAGATGGGAACAAGACTAATAGTGAATGGCAGGCTTATTCACTGATTAGTTATTATCAATTATTATAATAATTTATAATTATTAAATTCGTTCTCGATAACTATTTAAACGAAAAATCACGATAATGGTCGTTCATCACATTGTTTCCGTGAGCCTCCTGAGATCAGAGCATTGCGATCTCCAGCCTGGAATTTTGAGGGCGGACCCAAAGGAGAACTATTTAGAGGTCGCCAACTGCCTGGCCCTTTCAGAGGAAGTCTGGAAACACGTGGGGATTTAAAGGAGGATTTAAATTGGCTGAGCAAAAAGCAACGGCAAAGACTTCAGTGCTGTATGAGGAGACGAGAGTATTTGAGCCGTCAAAGGAGCTCGTCGAGAATTCTAATGTAATGAAGTGGATGAAGGAAAAGGGCTTCAAGACCGAGCGCGAGATGCGCCTATGGTGTTCTGCTAACTACATCCAGTTCTGGGGCGAGATGGCCAAGACCTATGCAGATTGGTTCGAGCCCTGGGCCCAAACCCTGGAGTGGAAACCACCCTATGCCCGCTGGTTCGTAGGTGGCAAGTGCAACGTGGCCTATAACGCCGTGGATAGGCATGCCAAGGGCGCGAAAAAGGACAAGGTAGCGTATGTCTTCGTGCCGGAACCAATAGATCAGCCCACACAGAAGATCACTTATGCACAGCTCTACAAGGAGGTCAATAAGTTCGCCAACGGCCTCAAGAGCTTGGGCGTCGGGAAGGGAGACAGAGTCATGTTGTACATGCCCATGATCCCCCAACTGCCCATAGCAATGCTCGCTATCGCCAAGATCGGAGCCATTCACTGCATTGTGTTCTCTGGATTTTCTTCAGGCGGCCTTAACAGCAGGATTCTAGATGCTGAGGCCAAAGTGGTTGTGACTGTTGATGGATTTTACAGGCGCGGCAAGCCACTGGCCCTCAAGCCAAATGTAGATGAGGCTACCGCCAATACTCCAACCGTCCAGAAAGTAGTAGTGTACAAGAGAACTGGCGTTACTGTCCCCATGAAGGATGGCAGAGATATCTACTGGTCCGACCTAGTTGCCGGCAAGTCCGAAGAGTGCGAATGCGAGAAGATGGATTCTGAGGACAGGCTGTTCATTCTGTATACCTCTGGAACCACTGGTAAGCCCAAAGGTATTGAGCACGTCCACGGTGGCTACCAGGTAGGTCCTGCTCAGACTCTGCATTGGGTCTTTGACCTTAAGGAAGATGATGTATGGTGGTGCACAGCAGATATCGGATGGATCACCGGCCACAGCTACATAGTCTATGGACCGCTCTGCCTCGGTGCCACATCATTGATGTACGAGGGTTCTCCGGACTTCCCAGACTTAGGCAGATGGTACAAGATCATCCAGGAAAATAAGGTATCAGTGCTATACACAGCACCTACCGCAGTCAGGATGTTAATGAAAGCTGGAGATCAGTGGGCCAAGCCGTACGACCTTTCCGGCCTAAGGCTGCTCGGATCTGTCGGTGAGCCCATCAACCCAGAGGCATGGATCTGGTATAGAAACACCTTCGGCGGTGGCAAGCTGCAGATCATGGATACCTGGTGGCAGACTGAAACAGGCACATTCCTGGTTTCGCCTCTGCCAATCACGCCACTTAAGCCAGGATCGTGTTGTTTCCCGCTACCAGGGTTCAACATCGATATCCTCGACGAGGATGCTAACCCTACTACACCCGGCACAGGAGGCAATATAGTCAGCAATACACCTTGGCCGTCCATGCTCAGGGCCTTCTACAAAGACACAGTGAGGTACCAGAAGGAATACTGGTCCACCTACTGGGAGATCAGGCCTGGCACGTACCTAGCTGGAGATAAAGCCACAAGGGACAAGGATGGATACTTCTTCATCCAAGGCAGGATTGACGACGTGCTGAAGATTGCTGGACACAGAATCTCCAACGCCGAGGTCGAGTCTGCGCTGGTCAGCCATCCCAAGGTCGCCGAGGCAGCCGTCATCGGCAAGCCAGACGAGGTAAAGGGCGAGGTCATCGTAGCCTTCGTCATCCTCAGAACAGGAAATGAGGAGAGCGAGGATCTGAAGAAGGAACTGGCCAAGCATGTCAGGACAGTTCTTGGGCCAGTCGCCTATCCGGAGACGGTCTTATTCGTGAAAGACGTTCCAAAGACCAGGTCTGGCAAGATCATGCGCCGGGTTATCAAGGCTAAGGCCTTGGGCAATCCAACTGGAGATCTATCTGCTCTGGCTAATCCAGAAGCAGTTGAGGCAATCCCGCTCATCATCAAGAAGTAAGCGGGTATTATCTCTTTTTTTTCAAAGATTGTTAGTCCTGGATTTTTCGCTTTTTGAAGCGGGAGATACGATTTTCATATCTTTATTCGTTCCCTATGTGTATCAATCATTAATTATAAAAAACGCTTTAACTTTCGTCAGTAAACTGTGAATCTTGTTCTATTTTCTATTTTCTTCAAAATTATTAGTGTATGTTGTCAAAAATATGTATTAATCATTATTATGAAAGATCGTGAGGAATTATATCGCGATACATTTATAAATGAACATGTAGGTCTGGGCTCAGGGTTTCCGATGACTCCAGAACACATTCGGTCAAGGCGGAGTTGATATGCATGAATTTCTTCATCAACATGCTTGACCATTGATGGGGGGACACCCGATCTAGTCTAGATTCAAAGGAGGTATGAAATTGGCTGACACAGCAAAAACGGCTGCTCTGCAGGAAGAAACCAGGATTTTCAACACCCCGCAGGCG
>Ga0182017_10004301_pt1 | contig 10608 bp, 4 predicted proteins | sample 712E3DmetaG_FD_120492 | JGI IMG/M metagenome (GOLD analysis project Ga0182017, IMG submission 120492) | Permafrost microbial communities from Stordalen Mire, Sweden - 712E3D metaG | ecosystem: Environmental > Terrestrial > Soil > Wetlands > Permafrost | place: Sweden: Stordalen | collected... | reverse complement strand
GTCAGGATTGGGACCAATGATGGTGAACTGGAGGGTTCCGGTTTCCACACCTCCGGCGCCTGCATTCACGGTGACTGTCTGCCAGTCAGACTTGTTGCTCAGCACGATGCCGCCGAACGCGAGCGTAGCCGGAGTAGAGGTGATCGTGGTCTCTGCCACCCCGGTGCCGTGCAGGGTCGCGGTTGAAGTCACAGCCCCAGCCGTAAGCGTGAAGGTTGCAGTCCGGTTCCCGATCGCCGTCGGGAAGAAGATGTACCCGACCCGGCACGTGTTGTCGCCAAGGTAGGAGCACGTAGCAGTGGTCTGTGGGGGCAAGCCGGGCTTGTCCGGGGTCGGAGAGAAGTAGTCGGTGCAACTATCGAAGACCACGCGGAAGTCGCCCGCCGCGGCGCCCGAGAGGCTGGCCTGCACCGGCCCAAGGGTACTCGTGGTGCTCCAGTTCGCCACCGTGAGGGTAATTGCTGTGGTCCCGGCCTCGTTGACCACAACCGTCCCGAATTCAGCCGCCGACGGCTTGATGGTCAGCGGACCGGTAGCCGTTCCCGTGAGGATCTGGCTGGCTGAGCCACTGCTACCGCCGCTTGCGGCAATCGTCGCGGTCTTGGCTCCGATTGTAGTTCCCTGAGGCATGAACTCGACCGAGATCCAGCACTGCATCGGTCCCTTGGACACGTCCTTGGTGGTGTTGTTGCAGTCGTCGGTGTTGCCGCTTCTCGCGATCCGGAAATTGGAAGGCGTCGCAGCGTCGGTTAGGGTCGCCGTGATGAGGTTCAGGAAGTCCGCGGAGGTGGAGCTATTGACCGTCACCAGGAACCATTTCACGTTCATCGGGTTGCAATTCGCACCGAGGGATACCTGGCCGTAAGCCAGACCAGTACGATCCGTTGCATCGTCGGCGCTGATGGCGAGCTTGTCGATGCATGCCAGCTTGGCGTCGTTGGCTGTCACGGCGTCGCCACCGACCATCTCGGCCGGTGACACTGCTGGCGGGATGTCTGCCGCCGCAAGGTTGTAACCACAGGGCTGCATTTCGATGGGCGCCAGTCCGATGCCCTCCATGTTCGTGCCGGCATTGCCGCCATTGGCCGACGTGACACTGATCATCGCCACGCGCAGGCCCGGGGCCGACGGCTTGAAGCTGACCACGTAAAGGCAGGTCTGGCCAGGCTGCAGCGAAGGACCGCATGTGGTCGACACCTTCACGAAGTCCGCAGCGTTGGTCCCGCCGATGGTCACAGTTACCACACCGCTCTCGAGGTTTATGCCATTGGCCGTAGCAGTATTGGCGTTCGTGATGATGAAGGTCACCGGCGCGCTGGTACCAACCGGCGTCTTGGGGAAGGACCCGTCGGCCTGTCCCATGGCCGTGTCCTCGAAGCACTGCCTGGCACCAACCGCTGCGTGCGTATCAGGAGCAGGAGCAGGAGCAGGAAGGGCGGCGCGCAGTTCTCCGCAACCCTTGACGTCACGCGGAGAGATGTCCAACACGTTCGGCTGCTTGCCGGTTCCGGTGAGCGATATGACTACGCTCGCGCCGGAAACCGAGGTCACAGTGAAGCTATAGGTCGACTGGGTGATGGCATTAGGCGTGTACCTGATCGACATCGTGCACGTCTGCGTCGGCAAGAGTGGAGCCGAGCAGGTGTTGCCTGAGATCACGAACCCATTGCCCAGCCCGCTGGGAACCGTGAGCGCGCCCGTGCTCGCGCCACCCGTGTTGGTGATGGTCAGCACGCCATCTCCACTCGGGGTATTCAGCGCAATCCCCTCGAACGCCAACGGGTTCGGCACCGCGGTCAGCAGAGCCGGCTTGGTTGCCGTCGCCGTGATCGGCAGATTGAACGGGTTGCCGACGTCGGCAGACGCCGTCAGCAGGCCATTGTAGGCTCCCGGCAACCCGGTTGCCGACGGCGCGAAGGTCAGGGTGACCGTGCAGCTCCCCGTCGTCTTCACCAGCGTCTGCCCGGTGCAGCCATCGTTCCCAAGCGCGAACGCCGCATTGTTGCTCGTCACCACAACGCCCGTAGCATCAGTACCACCGATGTTCTTCACCGTGAAGGTCACCGGAGCCCCGACCTCGCCCAGAGCCACTGTCCCCAGGTCCGGCCCGCCCGTGATCACCAGGTTGCTCGGCCCAGTAGCCACCCCAGTTACCGTAGCGGTGGCCGGGGTAGCCGGCGCATTGGCGTCGGTCACCACGAGGGTCGCGGTCTTCGTCCCATCAGTCAACGGCGAGAAGGTCACAGTTACCGTGCACGTCCCGAGGGGAAGCAGCCCCACCGCGCAGGTCGTCCCGGTGACCGAGAACTCAGGATTGGCCGGGGTGATCGCTGCCGCGATCGCGCCGGTAGCTGACCCGCCCCCGTTGGCAACCGTGACGGTCACCGTGTTCGACTTCCCCGTGGTCGCCGCAGTCTGCGGAGCCGCCGGCGAGATTACCAGCTTGGATCCCGTCACCACCAGCGCGGTAATAGACGTGATCTTGGTGACGCTACCAGCGTTGCAGATGACCTGGTCACCCGTCTTCGCGCCCGCAGTGGTAGAGCTGAAGGTGAAGCCGAGGAAGCAGCTCGCGCTCTTCGCAAGGGCTCCGGCTGCCGCCGTCGGGCAGGTGGTGGTAGTCGGGTCTGGCTTGATGTTACCAGCCGATGAAACCGAGCAGAGAAGATCAGTCAACGCGTTCGTCGCCATGACCGTGACCTTCCCGGCAGCCGACGCGCCCACCAGGAGCGTGCCCAAGTCGACATGGTCGGTCTGAGTGAAATCAGCCGGAGGATTTCCGGTACCGATTAGGCTGACCTTGACTGTGCCCGCAACAACCAGCGTTCCTGACGCCGGGCCGGTACGGTCCGGGGTAAACACCACCGATATGATGCAAGTGCCGTTCACAGGCAGCGTGTTGCACGTGTTTCCGGCCAAGGAGAAGGGCGACGGGTTGGGAACGATTTCCGGAGTCAACGAGGTGGCGGGGCCCAGGTTGATAACCGTCACCGACGCCAGCACCGAGCTGGTCTGGCCAACATCTACACCGCCGAGATCAAGTATGAGGGGGGAGACCGTCACCAGCACTGGTGCGGGCACATCGGCCGGGAGTACATCGGTTCTGGGTCCAAGAGGGCCATCTGGGCTGGCGTCCTTGTTGGCGCCACCACTACTACTTCCGCCGCAACCGGCGGCCGTGAGGATGCCGACCAGTCCCAAGCTGGCGGCCCGAAGCAATCGATCAAACTTTCTAGAACACGTCATGGAATAGCCTCCGTCAATAACCCAAGTGTTGTTTCGCAAAGCGTGCGCGTTGCAGCAGTGTGAGCAGTCTTGGGTCAGTAGCCTGTGGAATCAAGAAAAAAAACGAAGCCGCGGCCTATTCTTACCCCCCAACCAGCCCGTTTTGGACGGAAGTGTAGGTGTAAGAGGCACAGGATCGGAGACATGTCCGGAAGCCGGTGTCATAAATGTGATGACTGTTACATGTTTCGTGAGAAGCGAACTCGTCACAGAAGGCGAAGGTTGGTTTCTTCTATCTCCGCGGGGGGGTCTCCGTCGGAGAGAAGCTGGATTTCGTCAGAAAACGGCCGGCCACCCCCAAGCCCACGACTAGAGCGACGGCGCGGGCCGCGGGGGTATCTCTGCGGCCGTGACTTGGTTCCCCTGACTTGGTAGTTTGCGCCTCGGTCGACATGGACAACATCGAAGGCCCCACGCCCCCTCCGACAACTCCGCCAGCGCCTCCTCCGCCGCCGGCCAACATCGGGCTGCGCATCCCAGTGGCGATCGAGGAGGAGATGAAGTCATCGTTCATGGACTACGCCATGAGCGTGATCGTGGCGCGCGCGCTGCCAGACGCGCGCGACGGACTCAAACCCGTGCACCGGCGTATCCTCTACACCCAGCACTTGATGAGCAACCTGTGGAATCGGCCGTACATCAAGTGCGCGCGCGTGGTGGGCGATGTCCTGGGCAAGTTTCATCCCCACGGCGATACCGCTTGCTACGACGCCCTGGTTCGGCTGGCGCAGGACTTTTCCATGCGCTACCCGCTCATCGACGGGCAGGGGAACTTCGGTTCGGTCGACGGCGATCCAGCGGCCGCCTATCGCTACACCGAGTGCCGCATGGAAAAGATCGGCCAGGAATTGCTGGCCGACATCGACAAGCAGACCGTCGATTTCCAGCCCAACTACGACGACAAGGAAACCGAGCCCACGGTGCTGCCAACGCGCCTGCCCAACCTGCTGGTTAACGGCGCCTCCGGCATCGCGGTGGGGATGGCCACCAATATCCCCCCGCACAACCTACGCGAGATCGTCGATGCGACCATCGCGGTCATCCGCAACCCGGACATCGACGTCGACGATCTTGTCGAGATCGTCCCGGGGCCCGACTTTCCCACCGCCGGGATCATCTGCGGTCGCAACGGCATCCGCCAGGCCTACGAATCGGGCCGCGGCAGCATCCTGGTGCGGGCGCGGACCTCGGTGGAGGAACACCCCAAGAGCGGGCGCAAATCCATCGTGGCCACCGAGATCCCGTACCAGGTCAACAAAGCCAAGCTCATCGAGAAAATCGCGGAACTGGTGCGCGAGAAGAAGATCGACGGCATCTCCGACGTGCGCGACGAATCGGACCGCGAGGGCATGCGGGTTGTGGTGGATCTGAAGAAGGACGCCGTGCCCGAAGTGGTGATGAACAACCTGTGGAAGATGACGCCTCTGCAGGAATCGTTCGGCATCAACTGTCTGGCCATCGTCGACGGACGGCCGCAGACCCTGTCGCTCAAGCAGGCCCTGCAACAGTTCATCCAGCACCGGCGCGACGTGGTCACCCGGCGCACCCAGTTCGACCTGCAGCAGGCGCAGGCGCGCATGCACATCCTGCAGGGCCTGAAGATTGCGGTCGACAACATCGACGCAGTCATCGATCTCATCCGGTCGTCGAAGGACACCGAGACGGCCAAGGCCGGCCTGATGGAGAACTTCGACCTGTCCGCCATCCAGGCGCAGGAAATCCTCAACATGCGCCTGTCCAGGCTGACCGGGCTGGAGCGCGACAAACTGCTGGCCGAGATCAAGGAAACCGCCGAGCTCATCGCGCGCCTGGAAGCCATCCTGGCCAGCGACACCGTGCTGACCGAGGTGGTGGTGACGGAACTGGAAGAGGTGAAAAAGCTGTATGGCGACGACCGGCGCACCGAGATCCTGGACATCGATGTCGACATCGACATCGAGGACATGATCGCGCATGAGGACATGGTGGTGACGGTGACCCACGGCGGCTACGTCAAGCGCAATCCGCAGAGCCAGTACCGGGCCCAGCGACGCGGTGGCCGCGGCATCACTGGAGCCAACACCCACGAGGAGGACTTCGTGTCCCAGCTCTTCGTGGCGTCGACCCACGACACCTTGTTGATGTTCACCAGCAAGGGGCGGGTCTACGCCCGCAAGATTTGGGAGATCCCGCAAGCGGGTCGCACCGCCAAGGGCAAGGCCTTCGTCAACCTGATTCCTTTGCAAGAGGGCGAACGGGTGGTGGCCTTGCAGCCCGTGCGCGAGTTCTCCGAGGGCGCTTTCGTGGTCATGGCCACCATGCGCGGACTCATCAAGAAGACCTCGCTGCAGGCCTTTGCGAACATCCGTTCGTCCGGGATCATCGCGCTCACGATACAGGATGACGACGCGCTGGTCGGGCTGCGTATCACCGAGGGATTGTCCGACCTGCTTCTCGGCACGCGCAACGGCTGGGCCATCCGTTTCCGCGAGGCCAACGTCCGGCCCATGGGTCGGGTGGCGCGCGGGGTGCGCGGCATTCGCTTGCGCGACCAGGATGACGTCGTCGTCGGCATGGCGGCCCTGCCACCCGATCGGCCTGCCACCCTGCTCACGGTGTGCGAGCACGGCTTTGGCAAACGCACCGCCACCTCGGACTACCCGACCAAGAACCGCGGCGGCAAGGGCGTGATCACCATCAAGGCAACCGAACGCAACGGCAAGGTGATTGGCCTGCGTCTGGTCACCGACGAGGACGATCTGATGTTGATCACCAGCGGGGGCAAGCTGATCCGCATGCCGGTGGCCGGCATTCCCACCATCGGACGCAACACCCAAGGCGTGCGACTGATTCGGCTGGAAGAAAGCGAAACCGTGGTGGCCATGGAACGTCTGGCCGAGATGGAAGAGGGCGAGCACGAGGTGTCGCCTGAGGTTGCCGCAGCGCGCGCGGAGGAACAACCCCTGGCGGAAGAGGACCTGGGCGAAGAGGCGGGCGACGACGATGATGCCGAGGACGAGGAGGAGGCCGAGGACGAAGGTGCCGATGAAGACGGCGAGGACGGTGGCAACGAACCCAAGGCTAACTAGCCTGGAAGCCAGCTTTTTCACCACGAGGGCACGGAGGACACAGAGATCGGATGCCAATGGAGATGTTCGGACGCGACAGGAGCCAAACCTTTCTTCTTTTCGGTCCGGCTCTGTGTGCTCTGTGGTCTCTGTGGTGAAGAACATGAGAAAGACCGCAATTTCCGATGCTCTGTTTGCGCGCGCACAGAATCTATTCCCTGGCGGCGTGAACTCGCCTGTCCGAGCCTTCAAGGCAGTGGGCGGTACGCCGGTCTTCCTTACGCGCGGCCAGGGCGCCCGGGTGTGGGACGCTGACGGGAACAGCTACTTGGATTTCTTGGGCTCGTGGGGTCCGCTCATCCTGGGCCACGCCGATCCTGACGTGGTGGCGGCGATCGAGGCCGCGGCCGGCAAAGGGACCTCATTCGGCGCCTCGACCGAGCGCGAGGTCTTGCTGGGTGAGGCGATTCGCGCGGCCGTGCCGTCGATGGAACGGATGCGCTTCGTATCCTCAGGAACCGAGGCCACCATGTCCGCTCTGCGCGTGGCACGCGGCTACACGGGTCGCCACAGGTTTATCAAGGTCGAGGGCGGGTATCACGGCCACGCCGACACGCTGCTGGCTGCCGCAGGGTCGGGCGTGGCCACCCTGGGCATGCCTAGCTGCGCGGGCGTCACCCCCGGAGCCGCCGCCGACACTATCATCGTCCCTTTCAACGATGAGGCGGCCATGCAGGCTGCTTTTGAAGCCAGCCAGATAGCGGCGGTCATCATTGAACCCATTCCAGGGAACATGGGCCTGGTACCGCCCCGACCGGGGTACCTGCCGGCCTTGCGTCAGATGTGTGATGCGTATGACGCGCTATTGATCTTCGATGAGGTCATTTCTGGCTTCCGGGTTGGCCGCGGCGGTGCGCAAGCGCTTTTTGGTGTACGCCCGGACCTGACCTGCCTGGGCAAGGTAGTGGGCGGCGGCCTACCCCTTGGAGTTTTCGGCGGCAAGGCCGAGTTCATGTCTGCAGTGGCGCCTGAGGGACCGGTCTATCAGGCCGGAACCCTATCGGGAAATCCGCTGGCCATGGCCGCTGGGCTGGCGGTCTTGCGCAAGTTGGACCAGGCTGCCTACCGCCGGCTCGATGCTCTTGGCCAGCGCCTGGAGACAGGCATCAAGAACGCGCTGGCTGCCTCGGGCGTGGCCGCGCAATTGCATCGGGTGGGTTCCGCCTTCACCTTGTTCTTCTGTGCCGAGCCGGTCACCGACTTTGTTTCGGCCAAACGCGCAGACACGGAGCGCTTCGCCCGTTTCTTTCATGAGATGCTCGACCGTGGCATCTACCTGCCGCCTGCCCAGCTTGAAACCGGGTTCATCTCGCTGGCGCATACGGAGGAGGACATCGACACCTTTGTCGCGTCCAGCCGCGAAGCCCTGGCCACGATTGGGTAGGTCCCTCTGGCGGTCAGTATCTTTTTGCGGTAAGAGACGCGTCCTTCCCGGAGACAGATCAAGCCATGCCACAAAAGAGCCCGCTTTCGCTGGTGAACGAAACCTTTGGCGCCAAGGACAAGCTGGTCGACAAGCTGGTTGCCCTGCTCGATCGGGACGAGGAGCCCAAGGCCGAGCTGCGCAAGCGGCTACTGGCCGCAGCGAACAGCAGGCTGCTCAACCTTCACCGCGTCGCCACCGCGGTGAAAGAAAAGTTCGGTTCGCGCGACAAGCTGGTGGCCCAGGCCGCGTCGCTGCTTGGGCATAGCAAGGACAAGGCTTTCCTGGCCCGGCTCGACAATCTGTCGGACGCGCGCCTGCTCGACCAAGTCATCGCGGCCGAACGCAAGGCCAAGAAGGCTGCGGCGAAGCCAAAGACCAAACCCGCGGCATAGCGTACGAACAGCCCGCGCCCCGCCGTAGCCTTCACCTGGTGATTTGAATGTGAGCCGACCCGAGGTTGTCGGCGGAATCCCAGGCGCGCACGGTAATGATGTGAGTCCCAGCCGCAAGTGACGGCGGCAACCGGATGGAGAAGGCCTCGCTCATCTCGTCCAGAATGCCGTCGTCGGGCGAAACCGGTCGCCAGTCGTTGCCGTCGATGCAAAACTCGATCTGCGAGATCACCGACGCCGCGTCGTGGACTCGGCCGGTCACGCGCGGCAACTCGGCCCGCAGGTCCGCGACCACCGGTCGGGTGTTGTCGACCAAGAAGGACGGCGAATCGAAGGTGAACTCGAGCGCACGGTCTTTCGGGGTCACCTTCTCGTCCGATGCCCACACCCGAATCAGGTAGTGGCCGTCAGGAACCGAGTCCGTGTTCCAATCGTATTCGGGCTTGCTGAGCGGGTCAGGCCCGCCCAAGAGCCGCCACACGGTTTCATGTTCCTGCCGAAACCAGATCCGGTAGATGAGTTCGTCGTTGTCGGGGTTCTCGACCTTCCAGCGCAACTTGAGCATCGGCGAGTGTGAGCGTGTGCTGGAGCTGGGGGTGGCCAGGCTGCCCCCCGCGCCGCCCGTGCCCGGGGCGGTAGGCGCCGGGCCCAGGTCGGCAAGGTAGACCTCAGTGACGCGAGCCCGCTGGTTGTGCGGCACATAGTATGTGAGCACGTCGCGAAACGCGGACGACTTGTCGGGAAGCCCGACCCGGTATTGAACATAGCGCGCGGTCTGCCCGGCCACCTTGCCCTGTCCTTGCCCGCCACGGTGACTGACCGATTCCAGTTTCATCCAGTCGCTCCAGCTCTTGTCGGGCTTGGCGGTGTTGCCCGCGTGGGTTTCGAAAACCAGATCAGCCGATCCGGTCCAGCGCAGAAAACCCCAGCGCGCAGGGCCGTCGGCGTCGAGCACCTTCGAGAGATACGAGGCTTCGCTGGCGCCCGCACGGCGCACGCGAAAAATGGCACCTACGTCGCCGGTGCCCACCAGAAAGCCTTCGGCCGTGGGCACCAGCGACAGCGCCTGCCGCTCGGGCAAGTCGATGGCCAGGGCAGCGGTGCGGTCAGGCGAAATGCGATGGATCTTTCCCTGAGTTCCGGACGCGGCGTAGACCTGGCCGCCCGGGCCGGGCAGCAGCGCGGTGAAATAGCCGTCGGGGAGTGCCAGCACCTGCTCAATACCGCCGTCGTCATCCAGCCGATAAATCGCGGCGTGCGCCTTGACCTGGTCGGCGCGCGGCTGAGCGCCAGAAGCCGGCGCCGGCCCCGTGGCAAGCTTGGTGCCCTTGCCCGGCTGGGCGCCCGGGACGGGTGTGGCCGGGGTGTCGCTAGGCCGGTCAAAGGCGTTGACCGCCAGGTAGGTCGCACCTCCAGCCCGCGCAATGGCACGGATCTCGTTGGCTTCAAAATCGTGCAGGGCCACGGCGTGGCCGTCGGGGTGGACGCCAAAAAGGATCGCCCGGTCGGCCGTGCCTGCCAAGAGGACGCCCTTGTCCCCCAATGCCAGGGCCATCACGTGCTTGTCGCCCGAGTCCCACAAGAGCCTTTCTTTGCCCTTCCCATCGATGACGAAGACCTGCCCGGGAGTCCCGGTGGCGGCGTAGGTTCTGGCGCCCTTCGCGTCGTGAAGCAGCGCCCAGACATGTTCTGCCGGCAACTTGGCGAACGGCCGGGTGGCGCCGGTCTTGCTGTCGACGGCAAAAATGCGACCGCCCGGGGTCGATCCAGCCAGCAGCCCCGCGTTGGATCGGGCGACCAGCGCGGTGACCCAGGGCGCGTCGATCTCGGCCAGCTTTTTCGCCTCGCCGGCCGCGACTGGCACAGCGAAGATTCGCCCCTGGTCGCCGGTGCCAAAATAGGCGGTGTGGCCGTCGGGGGACAGGGCCACGCACCAGGCAAAGGCCGCATCCAGCGCCAGGCGCGTCGCTTTCATGCCCGGGACCACCTCGCCAGTGGGCAGCACCATGCTGGAAGTGGCCTCGCCTTCCTCGAAATCCTTGGGCGTACTCTGGCGAAAGAAACGCGTGGTGGTGGCCAGGGCAACGGTCGCGACCAGCAACCCGGCGGCTGCGAAGATCCAGGAGAGGCGGGGCTTCATTGAGGGACATAGTACTACCGCCTCGAAAACGTTCTTGTCGAACCCCCAATTCCGCGGCAGGTGCGGCGCGGGGGCGGACCGCTTCGGAAGAACAGGCCTTTTCATGATCGAGGCGCGCATCCAATCGGAGCGATCGGTGGTGGTGTCGGGTAGCCCGGGGCAGTTGCCCACCCCAGGCCCCCACCGGAACCGGACAAGGAGATTTCCACCATCCGGCTCTTCCGCCGGGACGTCTTACGGGAGCTTTGCCCAGAGCTG
>Ga0182017_10004300_pt1 | contig 10608 bp, 6 predicted proteins | sample 712E3DmetaG_FD_120492 | JGI IMG/M metagenome (GOLD analysis project Ga0182017, IMG submission 120492) | Permafrost microbial communities from Stordalen Mire, Sweden - 712E3D metaG | ecosystem: Environmental > Terrestrial > Soil > Wetlands > Permafrost | place: Sweden: Stordalen | collected... | reverse complement strand
CCATCCCCGACGCGCATGCGCGGGACGCCGATCGCGCCGGCGACCGCGCCCGCATGGGCGAACTCTACCGTAACCTCAAGGGCTCGGAGACCGGCCTCGGCGATCTGATTCTGGAAGCCTACGACCGCACCGCCGCCCTGCTCGCCGCGCGCCAGTGGAAGTTGCGCCAGCTCGATCCCAACGCCCAGCTCACCAACCCGATGGAGTTCACGCTCACCGGCCTGGAGGGTGGCAAGCTCGCGCTTTCCTCGCTCAAGGGCAAGGTGCTGGTGCTGGATTTCTGGGCCACCTGGTGCGGTCCCTGCCGTTACCAGCACCCGTTCTACGAGCGCGTGAAGAAACGATTCAAGGACCGCGCCGACGTCGTGTTCCTCTCCATCAACTCCGACGACGACCGGGAGGGCGTGCCCGAGTTCGTCGCCGAGAACCGGTGGGACGGCAAGACCATTTACTACGACGACGGCCTGGCCACCGCACTGAATGTTTCGTCGATTCCCCTGGCCGTGCTGATCAACAAGCGCGGCGAAGTGGAGAGCCGGTTGGGTTTCATCCCGGACCGCTTCGTCGAGATGCTGGGCGGCCGCATTCAGCAGATGCTCGAGGAGAAATGAGATTCCGCCGCGTCATTCTGATCGTGCTGGACAGCGTGGGCATCGGCGAAATGCCCGACGCAGCGGACTACGGCGACGCCGGCAGCGACACGCTCGGCAACATCGCACTGCGGCGGCGGCTCAATCTGCCGAACTTCCGCGCGCTGGGCCTGGCCAACATCCGGCCGCTCGCGAACCTGCCGCCGGTCGCCGAACCGCTGGCTTCGTTCGGCCGATGCGCGCTGGCATCGCCCGGCAAGGACACCACCACCGGTCACTGGGAGATGGCCGGCATCCAACTGGAAAAACCGTTTCCGCTCTACCCCAACGGGTTCCCGCCCGAGGTGATGGAGCCATTCGAGCGACAGATCGGCCGCCGCGCGCTGGGCAACTACGCCGCCTCGGGCACCGAGATCATCAAGGATCTCGGCGCCGAGCACATGCGCACCGGCTGCCCGATCGTCTACACCTCGGCGGACAGCGTGTTCCAGGTGGCCACGCACGAGGACGTGATCCCGCTCCCCGAGCTCTACCGCATCTGCGAGACGGCGCGGGAGATCCTGCGCGGGCCGCACGAGGTCGGCCGGGTGATTGCGCGGCCGTTCGTGGGGGCCCCTGGTTCGTTCACGCGCGACAACGCCAGCCGCCACGATTACGCCGTACCGCCGCCTCCGGGCATGTTACTCGACCAGCTCGCGGCGCGCGGCGTTCCTGTCTTCGCCGTCGGCAAGATCTTCGACATCTACCTGGGACGCGGCATCAGCCATTCCGAGAAAGCTCGCAGCAACGCCGACGGCATGGCCAAAACGCTGGCCGCCATGGACGCCGCTCTCGAGGGCCTGATCTTCACCAACCTGGTGGATTTCGACGCGCTCTACGGACACCGCAACGACGTCGAGGGCTATGCCGCGGCGCTGGAAGCCGCCGACGCCTGGGCACCGTCTCTGCTCGCGCGCCTTCGCGATGACGATCTTTTGATCTTCACCGCCGACCACGGCAACGACCCGACGACGCCCTCTACCGACCATAGCCGCGAGTACGTGCCGCTGCTGGTCTACGGGCCTAGGGCGCGCCGCGGCCGCGATCTGGGCACCCGCGCCACGCTGGCCGATATCGGCCGCACCGTGGCACACAATTTTGACGTTCATCTTGAGAAAGGAACTAGTTTTCTAGACCTGATCCTATGAGAAAACCATTGATGGCGGGCAATTGGAAGATGTACAAGACCGCCCCCGAAACCCGCGCATTCTTCGAGAAGTTCGCTCCGCTGGTGGAGCGCTCCGAGCATTGCGAAGTCGTAATCTGCCCCACCTACCCGAGTCTTGAAGTCGCGGCCGAGGCCACCGAGGGCACCCGTGTCGAGATCGGCGCCCAGAATATGTACTGGGCCAAAGAGGGCGCCTTTACCGGCGAGGTTTCCGGACCCATGCTCACCGCCGTCGGCGTGAAGTGGGTTCTGGTCGGCCATAGCGAGCGCCGGCAGTACTTCGGCGAGACCAACGAGACGGTGCTGCAGCGCACCCTCGCGGCGCTCGAATACGGACTGAAGCCGATCGTTTGCGTGGGCGAGAGACTGGCGGAGCGCGAAAGCGGCACCACCGAGGCCGTGCTCGTGGCGCAGTTCCGGGAAGGCATCGCTAGGCTGGGCTCCGAGCAGTTCGCCAAGATCGTGATCGCCTACGAGCCCGTGTGGGCCATCGGCACCGGCCGCACGGCGACCCCGGAGATCGCGGCGGACGCTCACCGCGCGCTCCGCGCCCAGGTGCTGGCCGACTACGGCAAAGAAGCCGCCGCCGCGGTCCGCATCCTGTACGGCGGCAGCGTGAAGCCGGACAACGTGAAGACCCTGATGGCGCAGCCGGAAATCGACGGCGTGCTGGTGGGCGGCGCGAGCCTGGACCCCATCGGATTCGCCTCGATCGTCAACTTCTGACACAGGCTGAATGCCTGTGCCACCGTGGCACAGGCATTCAGCCTGTGCTACCGCGGCGTGATCAGGCCGCCCAGCTTGTCCTGCTCGCTTGAGGCTTGGCGCGGGAAGCGCGTCGAGTAGGCTTCGAGATTCTTCATCCCGGCGCCGGTATTGTAGATCACGAGCTGCTCGTCGGGCTGGAGAAATCCGCTGGCAAGAAGCTTCCGCGCGGCGGCGACGCAGGCCGCGCCCTCCGGCGCCGCGAAGATGCCCTCTTGCGACGCCAGCTCGATGCCCGCATCGAGCAGCTCCGCGTCGCTCACTGCCACGGCCGTCCCGCCGCTCGACCGCAGCACCCGCAGGATCAGGAAATCGCCCAGCGGCTTGGGAACGCGCAAGCCGCTCGCCACCGTGGCGGCGTCAGGCCAGGCTTCGCACCGCTCGGCTCCGGTTTCAAAAGCGCGCACCACCGGCCGGCAGCCTTCCGCCTGCACCGCGATCATCTTCGGGCGGCGATCCGTAATCCAACCCAGCGCTTCCATTTCCTCGAACGCCTTCCACATGCCGATCAGGCCGGCTCCGCCGCCGGTCGGCCAGAGAATCGCATCGGGAAGCCGCCAGCTCATTTGCTCGGCCAGTTCGTAGCCCATCGTCTTGTTGCCCTCGATGCGGTAAGGCTCATGGAACGCGCCCATGTGGAACCAGCCCTCGCCGGGGCCGTCCTCGGCCACGCGCGCGCCAAAGGCCAGGCACTCGATGAAGTTCGACTGCGGTACGTCTCGAGGCATAACGATGTGCGCCTCGATGCCGGCCGCGGCCGCGTAGGCCGCCAACGCACTGGCCGCGTTTCCCTCCGATACGATCGCCACCTTGCGGATCTCCAGCTCGACCGCCATCGAAACTGCGCATGCCAGGCCGCGCGCTTTGAACGATCCGGTGGGGTTCTGACCTTCGTCCTTGATCCACAACTGGGGCGCGCCGATGCGCTCGCCCAGCCGCCGCGCGCGAATCAGCGGCGTCATTCCCTCGCCGAGGGAAACGATGGAAGCCGGCTTCGCCACCGGCAGCACCGGCGCGTAGCGCCACATGGTCGGCGGGCCGTTCGGGATCCATTCGCGGCTCCAGCTTCGCCGCACCAGTTCCAGGTCGTAGCGCGCCATGAGAGGCCCGCCGCACGAGCACAGGTTGTGCGGCTGGCGCGCATCGGTGCGGCTTCCACAAACACTACATTCCAGATCCGTAAGGCTGGTCATCGCGTTTGTTGCCTATCATAGCCTATCGCTGTAGGATCGTTAGTGAATGCGTCTCGCAGTCTCCCTCTTTTTGCTGGGCGCCACGCTGTTGGCCGCTCCGCCGTCGCAGAAACTCGACGAGGCATACACCGCCAAGATCCGCGAGTTCACCACGGAGAAGTTTTTCCTGACCGAACTCGTCGATCACCTGCCGGCTTCCGACCGGGTTCCCACACCGGCGATGGTGCTGGGGTACGCGGTGGGAACGCCCGACAAGCTCACCTACTCGAAGGACATCTACCTCTATCTGCGTGCGCTGGATGGCACCAGCCCGCGCGTCAAGGTGTTCTCGATGGGCCGCACCGAGGAGGGCCGGGAAATGCTGCTGGTGGCGATTTCCGACGAAGCCAACCTGGCCCGACTGGACCGCTACCGCGAAATCACCGCCCGGCTCGCCGATCCGCGCAAGCTCTCCGACGCCGACGCCAAACAACTCATCAACGAGGGATTGCCCATGTATTGGGCCACCGGCAGCATCCACTCCACGGAGACCGGCTCGCCCGAGATGCTCATGGAGCTGGCCTACCGGCTGGCGGTCGAGCAGACGCCTTTCATCGACGCCATCCGCAAGAACCTCATCGTGCTCATCACGCCGATCCTGGAGGTGGACGGCCACGACCGCGAGGTGGACGTCTACAACTACCGCAAAGCCAACCCCAAGAAGGCCGCGCCCAACCTCGTTTACTGGGGCAAGTACGTGGCGCACGACAACAACCGCGACGGCATGGCGCTCTCGCTGGCCCTCAGCCGCAACATGATGAAGTCGTTTCTGGAGTGGCACCCCACGGTGCTTCACGACCTGCACGAGTCGATGCCGTTCCTCTACATCTCCACCGGCATGGGCCCGTACAACGCCTGGCTCGATCCGATCGTCATCAACGAGTGGCAGGAGCTGGCCTACAACGAGGTCAACGAGATGACCAAGCGCGGCGTCCCTGGCGTCTGGACGCACGGCTTCTACGACGGCTGGGCCGCCAACTACATGTTCTACGTGGCCAACGGGCATAACTCGATCGGCCGCTTCTACGAGACTTTCGGCGGGCGCGGCGCCGATACCGGGGAGCGCACCGTCCCCGCCGGACAGACCACGCGCGCCTGGTACCGCCCCAATCCGCCGCTCCCCAAAGTGAAATGGTCCATCCGCAACAACATTAATCTGCAGCAGAGCGGCATTCTACTGGGCATGAGCATGGTGGCCGGAGAGCGACAGCGGTTCCTCGAGAACTTTTACTTGAAGAGCAAGCGCTCGGTGGCCAAGGCGGCCAACGAGGGGCCCGCCGCGTGGGTGATCCCCGGCGACGACCCGCGCCCCGCCGAGTGCGCCTCCCTGGTAAACCTGCTGCGGCTACAGGGCGTCGAGGTGCATAAGACCGACGGCGCGATCGATCTCGACAAGAAGCTGACGTTTCCCGCGGGCAGCTACGTCGTCCGCATGGATCAGCCCTACAGCCGCATGGCCGACATGCTGCTCGACACGCAGTACTACAACCCGAGCGATCCGCGGCCCTACGACGATACAGGTTGGTCGCTAGGAGCGCTGCGCGACGTCAAGACCGTGCGCGTCGCCGACTCCGCGATTCTCAAGGCGCCGATGACGCTGCTCGCCGCGCCAGCCAAGGCGCCCGGCGGCATTCGCGGCTCCGCGTCTCCGGTGGCGTACGTCATCAACCACAACGCCGACAGCACGCTGGCCACTTTTCGATTTCGCCTGAAGGACATCAGCATCCGCGCCGCCGAGGAGCCGCTCCAGGCCGCCGAACGCGATTTCGCCGCCGGCTCGTTCGTCATTCCGACGGAGGGCAACTCGCTCGGCTTGCGCGAGAAGATCGAGCCAGTGGCCGCGGAGTTGGGCGTGACTCTGTACGGCGTCGACGAGATGCCCAAGGTGAATTCGCACGAACTCACCGCCCCGCGCATCGCGCTAGTCCACACCTGGACCAACACCCAGAACGAGGGCTGGTTCCGGCTGGCGCTCGACGGTCTGAGCATCCCTTACTCCTACATCTCCGACCAGGCGCTCGGCGCCACGCCCGATCTGCGCGCGAAGTACGACGTCATCCTGTTCGGACCGGTCGGCGGCTCGGCGCAGCGCATTGTCAACGGCCTGCCCATGCGCGGCGACCCGGTTCCTTGGAAGAAGTCCGCGCTCACGCCCAACCTCGGCGCCTCGCCCGACCAGACCGACGACATGCGCGGGGGCATGGGACTGGAAGGCGTTCTGAAGTTGAAGAAGTTCATCGAGGAGGGCGGCCTGTTCGTCACCATTGGAGGCAACGCTTCGATCCCCATCGACTACGGCCTGATCGACAGCGTCTCGATCGCTCAGACACGCGAATTGCAGGCTCGCGGCGGCGTCTACAACGCTGTGGTCGCCGACACGAAGAGCCCGATCGCTTACGGTTACGGGGGGCGGCTGGCCATCTACTTCAACCAGGAGCCGGTCTTCCAGGTGAGCGCCACGGGCGGCCTGGGAGGCGGTGGATTCGGCAACGAGGTCTCGGGCAACCGTCCCAGTGGCCGCGGAACGGCGACCGACCCGGATATCCCGCAGGGCCGTCCCTATTCCCCGCCCCCGCCCAAGCCCGAAGTGAAGCCGGGCGAGGAGCTGCCGCTGTCCGAGGAGTACCTCGATTCCATCCGCCCGCTGCTGCCGCCGCCGGAGGCCCGCCCGCGCGTGATTCTGCGCTTTGCGGACGAGAAGGACCTGCTGGTGTCCGGGATGCTGGCCGGAGGCAAGGAACTGGCCAATCGCCCCGCGGTGATCGATGTGCCGCTGGGAAAAGGCCACGTGCTGCTGTTCGCCAACAACCCCATGTGGCGCCAGGAGACCCAGGGCAGCTTCTTCCTGCTGTTCAACGCCATGCTGAACTACGACCACCTGGGCGTAAGATAGTGGCACAGGCATTCAGCCTGTGCTGGTTTGAGAAAACCGGGTTCCTGCGTAGACTCTATCTACGATGATGCATCGCCGCAACCTGCCTCATTGGTGCGTTGACGGCGCCGCCATCTTCCTCACCTGGCGGCTCTTTGGCACTCTGCCGAACAGCGCGAAGCGGGTACTCGACGGTCGTGCGTTCCGCGAGGCTGATCGCGAGTTGGATCGCGCCGCGACAGGACCGTCCTGGCTGTCGCAGGGTTCCGTCGCGGAATGCGTCGCACAGACCATTGAGCGGGCAGAAACCGAAAGGCGCTTGTGCTCTCTTCCCGCCTTCGTGGTCATGCCGAACCACGTTCACATCCTCATTAGTCCGAGGACAGAGCTGCACTGCATCACCAAATGGATCAAGGGCACCTCGGCGCGAGGGGCGAACCTGCTCTTGGGGCGCACCGGCAGCCCTTTCTGGCAGGACGAGTCGTTCGACCATTGGGTGCGGGATCACTGGGAGTTTGAGAAAGTTCGCCGATACATCGAGAACAACCCTGTCAGCGCGGGGCTGGTGCCAGAGCCGGAACGGTGGCCGTATTCCAGCGCATGCAGGCAGAAGCTAGAGGTCACAGGCTGAAGGCCTGTGCCACTATCGCAGCGGGACCGCCCGGCCGGTTTCGACCGACTGCCTGGCGGCCTCGATGATTTCGACTACGCCTACGTTGATGGGCAGCGCGACCAGGCCGTCGAGGGGCTGGCTGGCTTTCATGCGGCTCACCAGGTAGGCGACGGGCTCGGCGCGGTCGGCGTCCAGCGGAGCCAGTTGCAGATCTTCGAGTTTGCCCTTCGCGCGCAGCTCGACTTTGCCGTCCCGCATGTTGAGGCTGCCGGCCAGACCGAAGACTTCGAGATCCTGGAAGCCCCGCGGCAGATCCCAGCTCCCTTCGAAAATGCCCACGCCGTTCTTGTAGGAGAGGATCAGGTCGGCGTTGTCTTCCACCTTGGGAAAGCGCTCGGGCCGGAGGTGGTTCACGGTGGCGTAGACCGTCTCGGGCCTGCCCAGGTACCACAGCGACCACAGCGCGTTGTAGCAGCCAAAATCCATCAGCGCGCCGGCGCCGTTCTGAACCGGGTCGGTCAGCCAGGCGAAGAAGTACTTGCTGGCGACGCCCTCCGAGCCCGGGCCGCCGTGCCCCACAATCCCGTGCAGCCGCCACACCTTGCCGATTGCGCCCTGGTCTGCCTGGGCCTTGGCGGCGTAGTTGGCCGGCCACCACGCCATTTGATAATTGGTCATCACCCGGATGCCGTGTTTGGCCGCCAGGCGCTGGATCTCGAGCGCATCCTTGTAGGTCGCCGCCAGCGGCTTTTCGAAGATGACCTGGATCTTGAGCGGAGCGCAGGCCTCGACGATCTCCAAGTGCCGGTTGTTCTCGACGAACGCCCAGACGATATCCGGCTTCACCTCGGCCAGCATCTTGTGGTAGTCGGAGAAGTAGGGGACGTCGGGGGCGGTCTTCTTGGCCTCCGCCACCAGTTCCGCGTTCGGCTCGGCGATCCCGGCCAGCCGGGCGGGCGTCTGGCCCTTCGCCATCTTCCCCAGGTGTCCCCAGACATGGGAATGCACCAGTCCGACAACGGCGATCTTATACTCCTGCGCCGCCAGGGGAACAGAAAGGGCGATCACAGCACTTAGAAAGTATTTCATGGAGTGCAGTGTAGCACCGGCTGCGAGGTTCCCGAATCGGCGCCGCATGGCCGGCATCAAACCAAGCAACGAGCCTGGCCGGCCCAAGCGCTATAGCTGTGAGAATAGGTATGGAGGGCGGACTTTGAGTCCGCGCGGGGCTTCAGACCCGCGGCGCGGCGGGGCTCAAGCCCCGCGCGGGTTGAAACCCGCCCTCCGGTCGCAGAGGTGGTACAGTAGCTTACGTTGGGGAACTGGGGTGAGCCAATGAAGTTTCTGGCCGCGTTTTCGGTTTTGTGGATCGGTTCCACATTGGCCGGGCAGGACCTGATCGGCCAGGCGCGTCAACTCGAGGCGAAGGGCGACGCGGCTGGCGCTCGCCAACTGTTGCAGCGCGAGGCGCGCAACTCGCCCAACAACCCCACGGCGCTGCTCCACTACGCCGAGTTCCTGGACTGCTACCACGACCCCGAAGCGCGCCCGACCTTCGAGAAGGCGCTGGCGCTCCTGGATGGGCCCTCGAACCAAGCCCGGCGCGCAGAGGTGGCCCGCCGCCTGGTGCTTCTGGACCTGATCGAAAGCGATCGCGACGCCGCCGTCAAGCATCTGGCCGTGTACCGTTCCAGCGGCGGCACGGACATTGCCGCCAAGCTGCCCGAACCCCGCCCGGAGGCGGAGGAAGAACGCCAGACCATCGAGATTCCGGGCCCCTTGCGCCCCTTCTCGCGCATGGCCGCGCTGGCTCCCGACACGGCGCCGTCCGACCTGCTCCCCTCCCTGGCTCGCAACATAGTGGTGAGTGGATACCAGGCAACCGGCGGCGAGGCGCTCGAGCCGACCGAGTACCTGAAGCTGATCACCCGCTATCTCTCGCAGGCCCGCGAGCTTCAGAAACTGGCCGGCGAACAGAAAGCGATCCACATCGAGGCCTGCGATTCACCGCAGACCGGCGAACTGCTCCGCATCCTGGGCTACCGCATGCGCGGCGGTTGCGGCAGCGAAGTGGTGCTGGAGACGGTCAACGCCAGCCGCGCCTTCCTCACCATCGACTCCGGGTTCCCGCTGGCCGCCCTGGAGCAGGGTCTGCGCGCCAATCGCCCCTTCAGCCACCCCTATGCGCCCACGCGCGTCCCAGTCCTTTACGGCGCCGATTACTGGATGACCGCGAAGGACAAGCAGGGCGGCGAGTTCATCGACGTGTTCCTGGCCGATCCCACGATGTGCCGCTTCTATGCGGGTATGGCCAAGCTCGACCGCACCACCGCCGACGAACTGCGCAAGGCGTTCCCCATGTCGCGCCTCAAGGTGTTTGCACACGTGCTGGACTTCTTTGGCGACCTGTTCGAGATCCGGGGCGGCAAAGCCGTGTTTCCCGGCGGAGCGCGCACGGCTGCGATGTGGGCCGATCTGGCCGGCGTCGCCCCCGACCAGGGCGCGGCGTTCTTTGAGCGGCTGATCTCGAGGGATGACGGGTGGTTGGCGAGTTACTTCGACGCGTTGTCGCGGATATCCGGCCCGGTCCAGGAGTATCTGACCGAGCCCCAGCGCTTGAAGCGCTTCTACCTGGCCATTCGGGGCCGCGTCACCAGTCCCGGTCCGGCCCGTCCGGTATTCCGCTCCAACACCGACATGATGCTGCTCACCACGCGGCTTCGCCTGGAGCCGGACGGGCGCCCGCACATCCCCGGAAACATGGCGGTGTGGAAAGACTTCTTCGTGAACCATCCGCGGGGCAAGCTCGACAGCAAGCTGATGCGCGCGGCCGCCGGCTGGAAGGAGCCTGACGACGTCCTGGAGGCCCTGTTCGGCCTGTGCCGCAAGTCGGTCGAGAACGAGCCGTTGAAGGTTTTCATGGCGCTCAGCGACCTCGACCGTCTCCGTTCCAAGCCGCTGGAGCCCGCCACGGTCGCGCGCCTGGCCCGCGAGTATCGTACCTACGGCGCCCAGTACCCGCTCTTTTCCGAGGCGCCCTCCCTCCAGGACCAGACCATACTCCAGTTCTTCGACGTGGCCGACGCCATCAACCACCTGGGCGACGCTACGCTCCGCGCCGACACTGCGGGGACGATGCAGGCCCTGGCCGGACTCTGGCAGATTTTCTGCCGCCAGGGCTCAATCGGCGCTTCGGAAGCCGACTCCACGCTGGCTGGCTTACTCGCTCCGTTCGCCAAGATTCGCAGCAACCGCGAGCTGTTCGACGGCGGGCGGGCGGGCGTCAGGCTGCTGTTGAAAGCCACCCAATCCCCCGAGACCGCCGATGT
>Ga0182017_10004297_pt1 | contig 10612 bp, 5 predicted proteins | sample 712E3DmetaG_FD_120492 | JGI IMG/M metagenome (GOLD analysis project Ga0182017, IMG submission 120492) | Permafrost microbial communities from Stordalen Mire, Sweden - 712E3D metaG | ecosystem: Environmental > Terrestrial > Soil > Wetlands > Permafrost | place: Sweden: Stordalen | collected... | reverse complement strand
ACAACCATCAACGTGTGCTACCAGGGTAACATCAAATAGACCGCTCGTGATGTATGTATGACTATTGCTGCTGTTTGAAGTTCCACCATCTCCAAAGGTCCACTGATAGCTGTCTATTTTATCAGATAAAAATATGAAGTTGGCCACATCTCCAATGCATATTGCATTGTCAGATGCCTGAAAATCAGCGTCTGCTTTTACAAGTGATATGATAGTGTCTACTGAAGCTTTGCAATTAAATGAGTCTGCCACTGTAAATTCTGCTGTGTACTTTCTGCCAGATAAGCTAATATATGTATGGTTTACTGATAAGCCTTTATAATTTATTTTACCATCTCCAAAATCCCATGTCCAATAAAGAATACTATTATCAGTAGAAGTGTTTGTAAATTTGACTTTCAGTTCTGGCGTACAGCCCTGGTTTTTATCAATAGTAAATGAGCCAAAAGGTTTTGCAATTCTTATTGGTTTACTGATCGTGTCAATACATCCGTTGTCAGAAATGACTGTGAGCAATGGGCTATAATATCCTTTCTTTTTATATTCATACAAATACATACTCGTATATGTTCTTCTTCTAGGGGATAAATCCTTGAAATCCCATAAAAATCCTTCATTATAACAATAATTCATTAGCGTATCTTTTGATACGCTTGCGTCAAATTTTACCGGATCCCCTAAACAAATCACAGGATCAACTTTAAAATCGGCCTTAACCTGTCTGACAGGAATTGTCTTTTTTCTTGTCAGTGTGCAAAGAGAACTATTATCTATAGCAGTAAGCTGTACAAGATAATTCCCGGATCCGGGAAAGGAGTAGTTAACTGTATCTTTATCATTTATCGTTGCAATATCAATTTTCCATTGCAATGAAGTGTATGGTTTTATGTCTGATACAAACGTATAAAACAACGGACTGTCACATTGAAGCGATTCAAAAAAATTGCCAACAGGTCCATTAACTGTGAAGACATTTTGTTTAACTATTGTGGAAATACATCCGTTATAATCAACTTCGAGCATGATATTTTTTGTTCCACCCGTATCGGTTCTGATTACTATAATGGCATCAGAAGATTTTTGCGAACCTGTATTAAACACACCTGCACAGGAATAATGCCACCAATCAACACTATCTTTCAAATTGGATTGTCCTGTTAATCTTAAAGTATCATTATAACATACGTTTGATGATGAAATGGTAAAATCCGGCGATAATTTTCCACCGGCCCTGATTTTAACGCTATAGGAAGTGTCTATACAACCCTGTGCAGTCCTGATTATCAAAACAATATTGTATTCTCCGGGATTATTAAATGTTTGAACTACCGGGGCACCTGTTGTACTTACAATTGAATCACTACCAATTTTATAAATCCACTTCTCAATAGGAAGGACGGAATCACTGCTATCGGACAATGTAACTTCAAATGGAACACAACCTGATACTTTATCAGGCATGAATCGGGCAACAGGCAAATCAATAGTAACTTTTTTACTTAATGAATCCTTACAACCATTTCCATTTTTTACTACAAGAGAAAAAGTGTAATCAGAATGAACAGATTTATGGCTGTATTGCTTTTGATAACTTGAATCCCAGGGAATGACGTAAGAAATATTTGAATTGTATGAAACAGAATTATCCGGCAGTTCCCAAGTATAAGAAATTGCATTTTTTGACAGGCTCGACAGATTAATTTTATGAGGTAAACTGCACCCATCAGGATTGTCAATCGAAAAGTCAGCCTTTAAATAGTCTATCAGAAAAGTCGTACTGATGCTATCCGGACAAACTGATTGCAGGCCATACACCAATTTAATATTCACGACCCCTGAATCTAGTGCAAGCAAGGTAAATTCATTATTATTATAAAAATATTGAGTATTGTTTTTATAGGTTACTTTCCATGTATAATCCGTTTGGTTTGCCAGGTTAAAAACGAAAGTGATTTTTCCAGGACACAACAAAGCAGTATGGGCAACTACTCCATTTTCGTATCTGGCAAAAATGTTACCTGTAAATTTTCCTATTCTTATTAAAGAATTTTTGATCAAAGAATCAGTGCAATTAAATACATCAGTTACTACCAGCTTTACATTATAATTCCCGTTTCTTGTATATGCTACTGATTTGTTTGTTTCAGTTGATGTGGTTCCATTTCCAAAATTCCATTTGTAGTTGAGAACTGGCTGGCCAGTTGATTTGTTTATAAAAGTTACGTTTAAAGGAGGACTGCAGGCAAAGCTGTCTGATACTGAGAAATCGGCCTTTGGCTTATTAGCAACGACGATAAGGTTTTTTGATTCAAAATAATTGCTACAACCATTACTGTCGGTTACAGTTAATAAAATATCATAATTGCCAGGTACAGAATAAGTGTAATTTACAATATTTCCTTTTCTTATGTCACCGTTTCTGAAGTCCCATGACACATCTGAAAACCCTTTTCCACTGGTCGAAGTATTGGTAAGTTTAACCTGGAACGGGACACAACCTTGCGTGGTATCAATAATAAATTTAGCTGATGGACCTGTTGAAACATCAATTGTTTTGGATATACTATCTATCTCAATTCCTTTTGTTACAGTTAACGTAATGGTATAATGCCCGGGAGTTCCGTATACCTCCTCAAGTACTTTGGAAGAAGAATAGGTTATCGATCCCTGGCCAAAATTCCACTTGTAGGTTATCCCGGTTCCCTGGGTTGCCAGATTGGTAAAAATGGCTACTGCCGGAACACATTTGTTTTTTAACTCAACATCAAAATTGGCTGTAATGCAATAGCTATCTATTTTTGAAATAAAGAAGAGAAAAGCAATTAAGCAATAAATGAATTTGATTCTTTTTATAAAATATTGTAATATTGATGTCATTTGCAAGTTACCTATGTCAAATTACAATTTGAATGATAAAAGAGTTTTGCAGTTTAAAGGCTTAAATGTAATAATAATTGTTTTAGTCTCTTTGTTTTTTTTTAGAAATAGCATAATTGCCCAGGATGTTCATTTTTCGCAATTATTATCAACACCGGTTTTAACAAATCCTGCGAATACGGGGATAAGTGATGAACAACTAAGATTTGCAACGGATTACCGAAATCAATGGGCCAGCATAGGGATTCCTTACAATACTTTTTATGCCTCTCTGGATAACAAGCTCTCTATCAGAAATCAGCTTTTTGGAATAGGTATTGCCTTTGTTCACGACCAGTCATCAGGATATAGTTTGTCTGCCGAAAAAACCTTACTCTCTGTAAGTTATTCTATGTTTTATAAAAATAACCAGTTTGTTATTGGTATTCAACCAAGCCTTGTATATAAGTATTTTAGCAATAGTGGTTTAACATTTGGTTCTCAATATGATCCTTACGGTAGAGTATTTAATCAAAATTTACCAAGCTATGAAAATCATTTGAACGATTATATGCATTATCTTGATTTGAATGTTGGTATTTTGTGGCGGGCCAATATTAAAAGCTTAATTCCCATTGCCGGATTTTCCATAAGCCATTTTACCCGACCAATGGAATCATTCATGAATGACAGCAGTGGAAACCATTTACATAGGGAATTCACATTTCATGGTCAATTAACTATACCTGTTAATCAGAAGTATGATGTAACCCCTTGCTTTTTATTCAGCTATATTCCTGGTGCAAGAGAATTGCTGGCAGGAGGAATTGGCGGATATAATCCGGGAAACTTTTTTATACCGGTTAAAAAGATTTATGTTATTAACCTCTATAGAATCAACCCTGCCAGAAATATTGATGCAATTATCATTGGAGGAGGTTTCAAATTCTTAAAATTTGATTTGGGTATTAGTTACGATATAAACGTCTCATCCCTGAGCAGGGCAACAAACTTTCGGGGTGCGTTCGAAGTATCACTCATTTATACCGGGGGCGCCCGGAAAACAGGGAACGTGGTTGAACCTTGTTTTATATATTAATAATGCGAGTTAAAAGTTGATAAATATAATTTTTTACCACTAAGACACTATCCCGCCTAAGGCGGAAGCAGGAAATACAAAAAGAATCTTTGTGTCTTTGAGTCTTTGTGGCAATTATTTTAATTGAAAACAGTGACTACAAAAAGAAAATGATGCAACAACATTTAAATAATAAATACAGGCAATCAGCATTTTTATTATTACTTCTCATCACAATCTTTTTTTGTTTTGAATCCAACTGTAGTGTAAAGGACTCAATTAACAAGGTTATCAAAACTCTCAAATCAAAAGCAACACAATACGATAAAGAAGGCGATGTTTATAATGCAATTGATTTTTACAGCAGGTATTTGCATTACAAAAATAAGGATGTAAAGTCCGTTTATCGCCTGGCCAATTTATATTTTCTTACGAGGAATTATTTACTGGCAAAACAATACTTCGACTCGGTTTTGAATTTAAAGGCTAATAAATTTCCTTTATCCTTATACTATAAAGGTATCGTTAGTATGAACCTTTCTAAATATGACACAGCGATTGAATGCTTTACCAAATTTAAAAAAGTGTATAAAAGGAAAAGAAACCGGAACGAATTCTGGAAGATGGCAGGAATTTATATAGAAAGTTCAGAATGGGCAAAAAATAACCAGGAGGCAAATAAAAAGATTACTATAACCCATCTGGGGGAATCGGTTAATAGAAAAAACATCGAATTCAGTCCTTTCCCAATTGATGAAAATAATCTGATGTATGGTTCCTTTGTAAATGATACTACCAAAAATATTTCGTCTGTCCGGCAGATTTTTAAAGCTGAAAAAATTAATGGACAATGGCTTTCTCAGGGTACTGTTAAAGGACCAATCAACGATCCCGGTCATAGTACTGGCAATCCGGTTATTTCAGACGACGGGCAGAGATTATATTTTACCCGTACAACCAGGAACTGGAAAAATAAACTTATTTCAGAAATTTATGTAAGTCACAACCTGAACAACGAATGGCAGGAACCCGAAAAACTGCCTTATCCTGTAAACGATGATAATTATACCAGTACACAACCGGCTGTTGGAAAAAATATGAAAACCGGTGATGATATATTGTATTTTGTTTCTGACAGACCTGAAGGTAAAGGTGGTTTGGATATTTGGTATACAGAATTTGATCATGAATCAGGCAGTTTTAAAGAACCCCGGAACCTCGATAAAGGTGTTAATTCCCCTGGTAACGAATGCTGTCCGTTTATCGATTTGTCCGGCAGCACAATGTACTTCGGTTCCAACGGAAGGAATGGGTTAGGCGGATACGATATTTATAAATCCGTGGGCTATAAAAGAAAGTGGACCGATGCTGCTCCTCTGCCAATTCCCTTAAATTCTTCCTATGATGATTATTACTTTTCAATATTGAATAACGGGAAAGAAGGTTTTTTTACTTCAAACAGACCCGGTTCATTATCTTTGGATAACGGCAGCTGCTGTGATGATATTTTTTATTACAGGATTAATGAATGTACAAAAATTAAAACATTCGGACTGGTGACAAATGCAACAAATTATGATTTTTATGACAGGATAAATGGGAAGTACCATCTTGGACTTGCATATCCAAAAAATGATTCGGCTTTAGGTGAAATACCCGTGGAGCTTTATTTATCTGGTGATAAAGAAGGTGAAGAGATTTTGGTTTCCCAAACCAAAACAAATTCTGAAGGAATATTTACTGTTGATTTGGATTTGGACAGGAACTATAAAATACTGGTTAAAAATTATGGTTTTTTCGATAAAAAACTCCCTGTTTCAACGATGGGAATTAATTGTTCTGATACAATAAGACTGCCTAAAACACAAATAGCCTATTTGCCAAAAATTACTGTTCGTATTAATATCTACTATGAATATGATAAATCAAGGCTTACAGCTCAAGCCAAGAGTACTATTGATACAATGCTAATGCCTTTGTTTGAATTGTTCCCGAATGCTATAGTTGAAATTGGCTCTCATACCGACAGCATTGGCAGTGATGTTTACAATGAAAAATTATCACAAAGACGATCGGAAAGCGTTGTGGATTATATGATTGGCAAAGGTATCTCAATTGACAGGCTTGTGGCAAAGGGTTATGGAGCAAGTATGCCAATTGCTCCTAACTCAAATCCTGATGGGTCGGATAATCCGGAGGGCCGGCAAAAAAACAGGAGAACAGAATTTAAGATCGTGGGTGAAATCAGTTCGTTCTATAAGGATGAGTAATTTAATCTCAACCGAAATTTTAAAATAATAAAATGCCACAAAAACACAAAAACACCAAATTCCACCAAATAAAGATAAACATCTATGTGATTTTTGTGAAATTTGGTGTTAAAGGCTTTGGTGGCGAAAATTATATTTTGCACATCAGAACATTAGATAAATTACTTTTATGCTACTGAAAAAAAAATAAAACACAATGAGAACAAGAATAACAAGTTTGTATAAATTAGTTGTAATATTAATTTTTCTTTTTTTTGAAAATTCTCATTTGTCTGCTCAACAAACATTACCTGATGGAACGTTGGCCACTCCAGCTTATATATCTGAAATATTAAAGAACCTTGCACAGGAGGATGCATTAAAATTTGATACTTCGTCTGTTGATTTGTCTGTAAAATTATCTGTTGCGATATACCTTGTCAGAGATAGTGACGGCAATCTGAATATAAATCAGTCTGACATTTCTCCTGTAATAGACGATGTGAATAATTATTTTAAATATATCGGGGTCAGCTTTAATGTAAAGTCAATTACCAATGTGGATGATTATCATTACTCATATTTTTCAATATATAGCAGGCCTAAAGAATTATTATTAAAACATTCTACCGAAAAAACAATTAATTTATATTTAGTTGATTCAATTTCAAAAGATTCAGTGCAATATTACGGGTTCACATATTTTCCAATTGATACAATGAATAACTATATTTTCCTCAATAAAAAATTTTTCTCAGGCAATTATCTTTCATGTATGATCGGGCATTTTTTTGGTTTGTTATCAACACACGAAAAAACAGGTGGGATAGAGTTTGTTGATGAAAGCAATTGTTCGACAAAAGGTGATCTTATTTGTGACACTTATGCCGATCCGGATCTTTTAAATATGGTTGACAAGAAGTGTTTGTATTTTGGTGTATTCAGGGATCCTAAAAGTATCTATTTTATTCCATCTGTGGCAAACATTATGTCAAACAGTCCGGGTAAGTGCAGATGCCTTTTTACTAAGCAACAATATAGGAGAATGTACTTTTATTATAAAAAATACAGGCAATATTTAAGATAAAGCTATCTCAACAGAAAGACAAATCCTTTTACCAGGAGTTTCTTTTCCTTGTTTTCCAATATATACCAATAATTGTTTGATTCCAATGGTTTTCCATCATTGTCTGTTCCTTCCCACAGGTTTGAATCATTATATGGGTTTGCAGAATAAACCAGTACTCCGCTTTTTGAATATATTTTAAGAGTAGTATTTTCAGGCAAACCGGTAATTTTGAACCTGTCATTTTTGTTATCCCCATTCGGTGTAATAACATTTGGAATAAAAAATTCTACATCAATTTTAAAAATTTCCTGGTGGAAGCAGTTATATTCATCCTTAAGCCGAACTTTATAGATTATTGAATTATCAGGAGATGCAATAGGTTCCCTGCAGGAACTGCAACTCAGCCATTTTGTCGGGTTCCATATACTATCAACTTCTCCATAAGATGGGATCAGTTTTATTCCAGCCTGCTCACCAACAATTGTATCTATGGTTAAAATACTTTTATTCGGTACAATCGTATCACAATTAAGTTCTATTTTGAATTCTTCATTAAACGGACATAAATATTTATCCCATACAGTAACATTAATTAAACTATCATAACCGGTAAGCTGCGGACAACAGGTGGTTGTGTCCAATAAATGGGTATTTGGATTCCAACTGTATTTCTGACCATCGGAAGCTTTAAGAAAAATTCTCTTGTGAGGATTAAAATATATTACAGTAGTATCGGGAACTTTTTGAGGATAAAGGATATCGCAATCTAGAATTATATTGAAGTCTTCAATAGTAGAACAATTTGATAAAGAACTGATTGCTACATAATAATGTGGAGTAAAGCCAGTCATAACAGGATATTGCACATTATATTCCCTTAAATTTTCTTCCGGCAACCAGGAGTATGCCGTTCCCGGTGATGCGCTTAGGGTGGTTTTGCCATCTCCCAGGAAATTTACGTTTGTAGTTTTTATTGGTTCTGCAGGAAGGAAGTCTGTAAAATAATGGATAATACCTATGGAATCATAAATAAACAATGAATCAATTAATATCATACCATTGTACGATTCGTGTGTTGGACCAATATTCATTGAATCCCATGCCGTTGCTATCCTGATGTATTCATAAGAGGTATCTGTCAGGGTAAAAGTGCATTTTTTTAATGACCAGACGGTTGCCGTTAATGGCTCGGTTTGCATCAGGAGTTTATCGTGTGCGCATGAATCATGTCCTACCCATAATTCAATTCTTACAGGATAGGCTATGTTTGGATTTTTGGTATCCTGAACAATCATGTGCGCATTAAAACAATAGTTAATACCAAACATATAAGTAGTATCCTTTTTCAAAGGTCTTCTCAGCTTTTGCGTGATATATTCGTAAGTATATGGACCTGGAGCATTAGTGTGATATTTACTTCGTGTACGTAGAAATAAAAAAGTAGTATCCCTATAAGGATAAATATATTCATTAGTAGTAGATATATATACCGAATACATATCCGGTGAGCTGTATGAATCGCAGGCTCCCCAATCAATTGGAAAATGAGCTGCACCTCTGCCGGTATCACCATTTAACGATCCGTTTACAATAAAATTATAATTGTATTGAGCCTGGGTATTATAACCGGTAAATATCAGGAAGAATGTACAAGCAATACAAAATCCTAAAACTCTATTTCTTTGTTTTCTTTTCATCATCTTTTTCCGCTTCTTTTTATTATACCCAAAGGTTCATACAATCCGATATTCATTCCTAACATAATTTCATGTGAACCGCTGAAATAACTGCTCATTCCCGATATGTTTTGTTCATAAGCATATGCGACATAAAAGCGCTGAAGACTGATTCCTAATGAGAACAAGAGAGCTTTGGTTGATCTATATCCCAAAGCTATCCAGTTATAATTTCTATAATAAAATTTCAATTGGCTGAAACAGTAAAGTGAATTGGCATCTATTTTGGCAAGATAGACAGAGGGCTCCATTTCAAATCTTTTTAAAAATATTTTATAACCCGATTGAAAAAAATAGTCTCTTTTATTTGTAGCAAGATTGTCCCTGTTCAAAGGTTGCTTTGACAATAAAAGATCATTTATACTGACGCCGGCATAAAACTGGAGGTCATGGTAATATATTCCACAACCAGCTTCTGGAACTATCTTGCTTACATTTGGGTTATTAATTAATGGATCATCAGAATCCAAAGGATTCAAAATGCTTCTGTTTAAATGATAATCCAGGAATTGAGCCGAGAGTCCAAATGACAATTCGGAATTTTTATTTTTCAATGGAATAAAATATCCATAACTGAACTCGCCAAAATATGTATTGAGGGGTCCATCTTTATCCTGCAGAAACATGAAGCCAAGTCCCATCCTTCCTCTTGAAAAGAACCCTGTCCTGTTGAGCATCTTCTGGGGATTGTAAAAATCAAATGTTCCAAGTCTTATAGAAGCTCCCAGACTTGTAGTATTTGGGTTACCTTTTGTTCCAAAAAAATATTGTTTGTGCGAAAGGTTAACAATTGGAGATTTATCCCTGCCTGTAATGGCAGGATTGATAAATTGTACATAACTATAATCCTTCAAGTATAACGGATTGGTTTGGGTATTGGCAAGAAAAGGGATAAAAAATGAACCTGAAAAAAGTAAAATATAAGTTTTAACAGTTAACAAAATACTTTTATCTTTATTCCAATAGTAAATTTTCCTCATCTCTCTTATGCCTTATGATACTTTCTTATTACTATTTTACTATGCCGTATTTATTTTCTTCTCCTTATGCCAAAGATACGCCATATTTATATTTTGACAACTGTCAGCGAAAATACCCTTATTAAGTTTTGATAGGAAGTGTGAAGAGTACTAGATGGAAGAGACACGGTTGACTGGGAAATAGAAGACAGAAGACAGAAAGCCTTGAATTACCGTCATTGCGAGCGGAGCGAAGCAATCCGGATTATCTGATACTAGAGACTAGATGTGTGGGTAAGGAGTGTGAGGTAGATTGATATGCAAAGACGCAAAGGCACAAAGTATTAAGAAATTATTCGTATTTTATTCGTGCATTCGTGGCATGAATTAAGGAATAAAGAAGACAGAAGTTGAAACGAATCGGATATCCCACCTGAAGCAGTAACGGATACCAGATGTGTGTGTGATTTGGACCCCAAACCCCTTATGAAGGGGCTTAATACGGGTGTGATTAAACGCAAAAGAAAAATTTATAACTTGAAATTTAAAACTTAAAACTTAAAACTTAAAACTTAAAACTTAAAACTTAAAACTTAAAACTTAAAACTTAAAACTTAAAACTTAAAGCTTAAAACTTAAAACTTAAAACTTAAAACTTAAAACTT
>Ga0182017_10004296_pt1 | contig 10612 bp, 10 predicted proteins | sample 712E3DmetaG_FD_120492 | JGI IMG/M metagenome (GOLD analysis project Ga0182017, IMG submission 120492) | Permafrost microbial communities from Stordalen Mire, Sweden - 712E3D metaG | ecosystem: Environmental > Terrestrial > Soil > Wetlands > Permafrost | place: Sweden: Stordalen | collected... | reverse complement strand
TTTCATGCGCAAGGAGGAGATCGTGCAGGACGCCGACTACGCGCTGGCGAAGGCGACGAGCGTCATGAAGGGCAGGAAGCAGAACGAAGTGCTGGAGAAAGGCAAGAAGGAAGAGGACAACATTAACAAGGAAATCGACAAGCTCAAACAGCAACTCCGGCAGGAAAAGAAAAAATAAACGGCGTATAGTAACCATAATAAATTTAATGACCGAATAAACGTAGTATATTTTCGCAGGAAACTTACTTTTTACGATGGCCCGGTAAGGGGGAAACTATGATGTTAAGAATAGTGACGACAGTGACGGCCGCGGCGATGATGATGTCGGCCGGCGGCGCGCATGCCCAGAAAAAGATCATTGTTCCAAAGGATTTCCCGACCATTCAAAAAGCCATCGATGAAGCGGGCGAGCACGATACGGTGCTGGTGCTCAACGGCGTTTACAGAGAAAGCATCACGCTCAAGGATTACGTGGCGGTCATCGGCCAGGACCCCGATAATACCGTAATCCGCGGCAACGGATCGAAACCCGTGGTCGAAGGCGCCAATTACGCGACAATCAAGAACGTCACGGTCGAAAACGGGGGCACGGGGATCCTTTGCAAAAACACCAATCCGCTCATCGAGCATGTCATCGTCCGCAATAATAAAAGGACCGGGATACACTGTCTTATTTCTTTGCCTGAAATCAAGAACGCCATCATTTATGGAAACAAATGGAGCGGCATTTACTGCGAATTGATAACCAACGCGCAGCGCACGTCCATTAACCACAATTGCATCGCTGATAACGGCTACGGCGGCATCATGCTGGCCAACCGAAGCGAAGTGCTCATCGAAAACAACGTGCTGTTTTCCAATAAGCAATATGGGATATATGTCAACGAGGATTCCAAGAGGTCAAGAATCGTGTACAATGATTTTTACGGCAACCGCAGCCCCTTCAATTCGTACGCGGTCATCAATGAAACGAATATCGACAAGGACCCGGGGTATGGCCTTGGCGACTTCACCGGCTTCACCGGTCTATCGGGAAAAGGCGCGTCTCTCAGGGCGATGGGTAAGGACGGCGCCGACATCGGGCCTCTTGCGGAGGCGGTTTTGATCAACAATGAAAAAAAGAAGGCCGAAGCGATCAACGACATGCTCAAGGACAGCGACAACGACGGAATTCCCGACAAATACGACCAGTGTCCCAATGAACCCGAGGATTATGACGGCTTTCAGGACGAAGACGGCTGCCCTGATCTAGACAACGATAAGGACGGCATACCGGATATCCGGGATAAATGCCCCAATACTCCCGAGGATATCGACGGCTACCTGGATGATGACGGCTGTCCCGACGGCGGGAAACCCGCCGTGAATCCGAGCCCGGGGCAAAAAACAAACGTTGACGGACAATCAAAGGCGCCCGAACAAAAACCCCTAGCGGCGCCGTTAAACGACGGAAAGAAACCCCAGGAATCGCCGGTGAAAAAATAAAGGGGAACGGACGGCGTTCCCCTTTAGTGACTAAAATCAATACTTGCCGACATTTTTTTAGCGTCACGTAATGAATCCAGCCAAGGCGGATAAATATCCTTGCGTTTGTCTTTGTAATTATTTATAATTATATGAGGGATCTTTAGTAGATACTTTATAAAAACAATTTTGAATGATAATCGTTGCAAGGGAGCTGATCGTGGAAATCATTAAAATACCAGTGGTGCGAATCGGAGGGTCCAGGGGGATCCGCATACCTAAAAAAGTGCTTGAGGAATGCCACATCACTACGAGTGTCATCGCCACGGTGAATAACGGCGAAATCATGCTCAAACCTGAGCAAAAACCCCGGAAGGGGTGGGCCGAAGCCGCGAAAAAAGCTCATCAACGGCATGAGGACTCTCTCCTGATTGACGATCTGCTCGACATTGATGAGGAGGAATGGAAATGGTGACGATTGCAATGGATTTTAAGCAGTATGACGTTTGGGTTTTCGATCCGGAGCCGGCGATAGGTCACGAAGTCATGAAAATCAGACCCTGCGTCATTGTTTCGCCGGATGACCTCAACGCATTTTTGGCAACCGTTATTATCGCCCCGTTGACTTCGAAGGTAAGGGATTATCCTTTTAGACCCGGATTCAAGTTGGGAAAAGTTTCGGGATCGATCATGCTCGATCAGATACGATGTGTGGACAAAAGAAGATTATCCAGAAAAATCGGCGCGTTGCCGCCGAAAGTTGTTGAAAGTGTCAAGGAACTATTCAGGGAAATGCTTGTTGATTAGAAACCGTGTTTGGAGTATCTATGCAACCCTGGTGAATAATCCAAACGTACAGTTTATTATCCGCCTGCGCATCACTGCACTCACGATATTCAGCACATAAGAAGCCCACCTGACATTTGACTACGTAACTTTGACGATGATGGCGTGCGAGGCGGCAATCCAACCAGGCGGGTTAACACAGTTTTCACTGGTTAACCGCATGGTTCGCCGAGGCGCTTCACGCCTCGGCGAACTACGCGGATCTGCTGGTAGCCCCCCCGCAGGTCGCGCGCGAACCAGCGGGATGCTACTGGCGCGTCCCATCCCGCCCCTCAAAGCAGGGGCAGGACAGGCGCGCAGCAGATCCGCGTAGTTATTCTCTCTATAAAAGGGATAGACGATGAATAACGCGATAGAAAAGGAAAAATGACGAAGGGAAGATTAATAAAGGCGATATTGTTATGTATAGTAGTTCAATTTGTCATTCGGGGAAATGATAAATTCTCCACCTTGAGATTGCCAATCAAATCCAGATTCATGGATATTCCCAAAAACATCTTTATATTCAACAACACCAATGATATGCATAGTTTTATTATGATTTTTAACATCTTCTGTTATAGGTTCACCACGGATAGAAATTTCATATCTTTTATCAGCAGCAATAACCAACCCATCAGAAATACGACTTTCAGACAAGCTGTGACTAATCAGGGATGGAATTATTTCTCCAACATTTGTCGTCTGATAATACGCCCTAACCTTTTTTATAATTGCTGGAGTTTTTCCAGAGTTATGCATGAATATTTGCGGAGTAAACATTTCAACAAAATTTCTATCGGGAATTTGAATAAAGATATATGCTCTTTCAATTCTTTCGCGAGAGATAATGTCCCTGTTAGCGATTTCTTTAATTGCCCTATTCTGCCTGCCTGCCATTATGAAAAGTATAATTGTAGCAATGGCCAAGATTATTGTAAAAAAGGCGAGAATCCCAGTAAATACGCAGTTGAGAATTTCAACGAAATGATGGTCTTTTTCTGCGTGTTCAGTCTGATAATTATTGTAATAGGAATTGAAATTTATACTGGGGTTGTTTGTTTTTGAGAAATAGGGTTACATTGAAAAGCTATTTTGTTTTTATTGTCGGCAGCTTGCTTATTATGTATGCCATTGGAAGCGTAATCGGTGGTATCGACCCATGGAGTCTTTATTGCCGATGGTTCCGGTGATTGAGCAAGCGATATAGATAGCGTTAAAAAGACAATTAAAAAGGAAAAGCGCATGGGAAGCAAAATAAATACCGACGATGCGATGCTGCAAGGAACCGTCTATTTTGTGTCGGGGATAGACGACGTACCGAACTGAGAATAATAAAAGACAGCCGGACACTCTGACGGAGGACACGCTTAGGGCGTAATTAAAACCCTCTTATAACTAACCCAATTCACCTGACGGAGCAGGTGATTGGGGTGGTTGGCATTGACAAATGCTATTTAAACAAACGATATTTTGCTTAACAATGGATGATATTTATGCCAGTGATATGAGATGCTACGAAGGGGTATGATGCTTCACGGTGCGATAATATATTTTACAATCGACGATATATATGCTGGCAATAGGATACTTTGCGGAGCGATATGTGATAATGATAAATAGCATTTGCAAGCCAACACGTAGCCTATGCGGATAAACCGCATGGCGGTGAGGAATAAGACAAGTGCCCAATATGAGAAAAGACAGCCAGCATTTCTCCTTCCTATGATGAGGATAAAAAGAAAAAATGAAACGGATTGTATATATTATATAATTGGAGCACTCCAATGCCCTAAAAATGCAAGATGACGCACAAAAATGCCACTTAAATGTCAGAAAGCAGAAAGGTTAAAATGGAGAAAATAATCAACAATATTGACAATTGGACTTTAATTCAACTATTTGGCGGCATAGCAGTTGTTGTCAGCGCGATTGTCACATTTATTGGAATAATTCTTAAGGACTATTTGAACAGTAAATTTGATAAACTAAAATTAAAAGAGCTGGAAGATTTAAAACATAAATACACCAAGACAGAAAATTTGATAGAAAATTTATCATCATCCATTTCGCAGATTCATATCGCTTCAAATTCTATAATTATTGAAAGTTATCAACATGTTTGGAACTCAATGCTTGATATTCGCAGAACTTTTCCACCGATAGCAAGCTTAGCCTATTCAATTTTAACGCCAGAAGAATTTCGAAATATTGGAAAAACATCTCCTCCAAAATTTGCCGATGAAAGTCTTTGTAATGATTTCGATGAATTTTTTAGGAAACATAATAATATCGTTAACAATGCAGAATCGTATAGACCTTTTGTTGGAATTTTAGGTTGGAATATTTTTTTTGCTTATCAAGCATTTCATGGACGCCTCGCTTACTTGTATAAGAAGGGTATAGAACACAATAAATTTGAATTATGGTATGAAGACACTAAATTTACCAATCAAGTATTGTCAATAGCTATTGACAATGAAGCAATTAAAAAATTAATTGATAATAATTTTACGGCTTTCCAAAATATTAGGTCCTATCTTGAAATTAAAATGCAAGAAGTAATAAATAGTCATATTTATGGAAAACGTTTTACCAATGAAATTCTTACACAATCAATAGCATTGAGCAAAAGCATTTCTGCTTCGTTAATATAATTGGCAAACATTACTTGTACCTATAAATGAGCGTGCCGTAAAGAAATGCCACCGGACATAAATGCTAAAAGACCGCCCAGCCTGTGGTTTACTCCAATATAACTCGTAAACCTAAGGCGAGTTGGCAGGTCTGTTGGCGTTAATAAATTTGAACGAACGGATTGATAGCCACCGTCGAAAAATAAAAGAGAGCATAAAATGTAGCACAAGAGATAATTTGCCGCCGTCGTGGCGGCTAAATCGAAGGAAGTTTATGCATTTATTTAGGATTCATATACGACCATCAGGTGGTACCGCCGATATGCATACCACTTTTAAATATTGTTTGAAAAATGGTTTGCTCGGCGTTGGGTGGCGTACAAATACAAATAGCTGTACAACAAATTGGGATAAGTATTTCAATGAAGCTAAAACAATGCACAAAAAACTTCAAGTCTGCAAATACATAAAAAAGTGGGTAAGTCAAGGAGATTTAGTTTGGACACGGGACGAAAAAGGTCAATATTTTCTATCTCGAGTTAACTCGGGGTGGGAATATTGGGTATCTCAAGAAGCAAAAGATTTAGATATTGATGTGGCCAACATATTTCGATGTGCATTATTGAAAGTGGATATAGACGCTGTTCCCGGAAAGATTGTTGCTTGCTTTCGGTCTCCGAAATCAATTCAAAAAGTTAATGATATAAAAGCACATGAATATTCAAAATATTTGTGGAATACTTTATCAGGAGATAACATTTATCAGATTGACAAATCGCTTTTTAATGACATTTTTATGATGTTAGATGATGAAGAAACAGAAGATTTGCTTTTTCTATATCTACAAAGCCAAGGATGGTTCGTTTTACCAAATTCTCGAAAAGGCGATACTATGAGGTTTGAATATTTCGCGGTAAATCCTACAACAGGTGAAAAAGTTTTTTCTCAAGTAAAGACAGGTAATACCTCGCTCAATATCGATGATTATAGTGAATACCCATTCAAGATTTTCCTATTTCAATCAAATGGTATTTATGCTGGCACCAATGCTAAAAATGTCACCTGCGTTTCGAGAGAAGACTTATTGGCTTTCTTGCACAATTCTTTATCATGGCTTCCTAAATCATTTCAATTTAAAACGGCTTTGGTTTGCCATTAATGAGTTGGTCATTTTCTTGCATTTAATCAGCTGATGACGGTTCTCGATATGGATGATGTTTTTTGTGGCAAAAAGACGAAATTGAACTTTATGATTTTTATCCGGCTGAAGAAGCAGTTCAAAAAGATAAGCATTTTTTCGAGTGAAGGTAAACTTAAAACATGAAAAATCAAATAATGAAATGTCTATTCTGTCCGTCATTTATAGATATTAATGCCACGAAGCCTGAACATATAATTCCTCAATGCATTGATGGAACAACCGTTACGTACCATATCTGCTCAGATTGTAACTCCTTTTTTGGCACTGAAGTTGATAGTCTTCTCAATAGAAATAGGCAAATATGGGATGCGCGGAAATTAATTCCGAAGGGTCAGCTTTCACCAAAAACATTTCATTTTTCGAAATCATGGGTTAATCCACCCAATCATCCGGGCATCCGTATTTCTACCCGGTCAAATTCGACAAAAATATTACGTACCGATTATCCTGACGGCTCTATTGTGTTTGACCCAAACTGCACTCGCAAAGAAGATCCTTTTATTCACAAGCTGAAGCAGTATCGGAAGAAGTATTCAATCTCTGAAAACTTTATTGAGACTCAATGCATAGCGCCATATTTGGAATTCAAGAAAAAGGCCCTACCCGGCTCATTTTACAAAGATCCCTTTTTCTCTCTTAAAGGGAAAATATTAGAAAACTCTTTTCCCCGAATGTCAGAAATGCCTACAAATACCCCAACTCGATTTATTGCCAAAGCATGTGTTGAATTTGCATCACTTTTAAATTTTCTTGAAGATATAGCGAATGCAGATGATTTGGTTCAACACGCGCGCAATAATCATGCAATAGAAAATCTATCTTTTCACTATAAAGATAGCGGATTAATTAATGCAAACCCTCACCATATTATTGCATTTACAGAAATGTACTTCATATTAGGGATTTATGGAAAAGTTTTCTTTGCTGTTGACATATCATGGAAAATGAAAAAGGAGCCACTTTATATAAGTAATGATTTGAAAGAAAAAAAATTGAGATTATGCTTTGAAAATGAAGAAAATTCGTTGAAAGTTATTCTTGATAGAGAAGTATGCTTGAAGGAGCATGAACAATTCGGCTTAAAGACCCACATATAACGCATGATTAGAAAATTTACCGATGACTGATCACTACCGATAAAATTACAAATCACTGATTAAATAGTGGCAACTATCGTGACGTTATAAAATATTATCAGATGCAAATAAAAGAACAGGCCAAAGATACTTGACGCCTCAGTGAAACCTCGGATGGCCTGCATGGCGCAAGCCAACAAAGTAAATTAACGCAGAAAACCTTACGGTTTCTGGTTATTTGCATGTTATAGTTCGCTTCGATCATGACGATATGCTACGAAGCGGAAAGAGAGGGACAAGATGGAGTATTTAATAGCAATTATTTCGTGTATTGGAGCGACTATGAAACCGATAAAGGATTTAAAAAAAGAAACTTCGAAACCTGATAAAATATGGGATATAGTTCAAATATTATCATTACTAACAATTTGTGCTTTAATCTGTTTTGGATATTGTAATAAAGACATTAGTAAAAAAAACAAAATTCATAACTGTAACAGAGATATTCGCGAAGCCTGTATTGAAATTTACAGAACAATCTATGGATATAATAGAGTTTTAAAACAAAATGGTCATGAAAAAGCCTATGAAATAGCGGTAATTTTATTTAAATCTAATGGTGACCAACTTGAAAGATCGCGGTATGACTATAGAGAATTTATTGATTCTGTCAGATTGTACTCAATTGACGATGCTTTAAAATCATTAAAAAATTATCCCTGGGAAATAATAAATAGCCCAAAAAGAAAATGGTATTTATATAAAAATATTTGCAAGATAGATTCCTCTTTTAAGAAATGGGAATATGGATCAATAATTTCTTATGATAGTTTATTATATACAAAACCACAAGAATATTTCGATATAGACGAAAGAATGAAAATAAAATAATAGCCGCCACATCGAAGTCTTCGAGAAGCGCCCTTGCAGGACGTAGCAGGATGGCGGTAGGAAAGTATAAGTAACCGGATCAGCGAAGGATGTTCGAAAGGGCGTTGCAACCCGGAGCGATAACCTGACCAATGAAAGTAAGAATGAAGAAACTTAAGATGGCTACACGAAGCGTAACGTTGCCCTGCACGGCTTGGTAATCCCTTGAAGAAATATCCGTGATATTGCACTTCATGATGCGAAACTTATATTTGTAATAATATTGATAAATAAATTAATCAATAACAAGGAGCCATAAATGACAGACCAAGAAAAAGAAATGAGTTTAATTTTATATCAATCAGAAGGTGATGATATAGAGGTTGTCATTAAAGATGAAAATATTTGGGCAACTCAAAAAGCAATATCTCTAATTTTCGATACAGAAAGAAGCGTCATATCGAAAAATCTTATTAATATATTTGAAAGCCAAGAACTTGATGAAAATTGCAATGTGCAAAAAATGCACATTGCAAAATCAGACAAGCCAGTTCAATATTACAGCTTAGACTCGATAATATCAGTTGGCTACCGAGTAAATTCAGTAAAGGCTACTCAATTCCGGATATGGGCATCAAAAGTTCTTAAACAATACATTACGGATGGTTTTGTAATCAACGAAGAACTTCTGCGCTCAGACCCACAGAAGCTAAATAAATTAGCCGCAAAAATAAGAGAACTCCGAGCCAATGAAAAAAATATTTATGCATCCGTACGAGAATGTTTTAAGCTTGCCGCATCTGATTATGAGCCCACTTCTGAAGAAGTTCAAAGGTTTTATAAATTGCTTCAGGATAAATTTCATCATGCAATCACGCAAATGACTTCATCAAAACTAATTTTAGATAGAGCTGACCATACAGATATAAACATGGGAATCAAAACTATAAAAGGCATTATTCCCACAAAATCAGAGGCCGTAATAGGTAAAAATTATTTAACTGAGCTTGAAATTTACAGAATGCATCTTTTATCAGAACAATTCTTACTATATGCCGAATCTACTGCCTTGTCCAGTAAAAAAATGACAATGAAAGGTCTTCATAATCAACTTGACAATTTGCTAAAGTTAAATGATTATCCTGTATTCGATGGCTATACTGATTTTCTTAAAGATCGAGCAATAGAACACGCAGAGCGTGAATATGAGGCATTTGTGGAAATTAAAAAACTCGAATATTTAGGTGTCGATGTTGATTTGGAGCTGTTTTTCCAAGGCGAATATAATGAATATAAAGAACAAACGTCCAACATAACAAATAGACAATTATCCAACGCCTTATTAATTTCCACCGATAAAACTAAAGACACCCAACCTGCCAAACTAACGACCTCCTGCAAGCAGCCGCATAACAAAGCGGTTTGAGGCGGACGAGCCGCTCAACCGCATGGTTGTACCTAAGATTTGAGGCATGACGGATGACAATGGCTTTTTGGGTTTAAGAAAGATGGATGAGGATATTTTACAAGCCGGATGGCGTCCTCGATGCTGGTGACAATTTTACTGGCAGAAAAGGGAAAAAAGAAAATCATGGTTAAAATTTGTGTTATAATATTATCAATTACAATATTATCATTCTCGACTTATTCAGCAGATTGCGAGAAATTAAAAATTGATTTAAGAAAAGAAAAAATGATTAAAATAGGTGACATTGGATTTTTCACAATTTCAACATGTCTTGCAGGTTATTCCATGATGTTATTAACGACAATTTATGATCCGCCGCGAAATAGGCAGCCGGGAAAACAATATGGGCCAACTGAAAAAGAAAAAATAACATGGGGAGTTATAGGAATATTAGCCTGCATTTCATATACAATTGAAATTCCCGTTTTTATAAAAAGTGTTCGGAAATCAAATAGAATAAATGAGGCAATAGATACGATATGCAATACTGGAAAATGATTTCAAAATGGTCAACAGATATAGCAATTTAGGACAAGGATTCCAAAAGTTGCATTTGATATTGAACGCATGTAATGATGCCCTTACAACTGGACAACCAATAAAGCCGAAAGAAAAAGACATCCGACACCAGGCGAAATGATAAACTACAGCGCTCGCACAACCAGCCAAATGCAGCAGGGTGACCTGCTGATTTGGGTGGTTATTTCATTTGTTGAAGTTCGCGTATCACCATTTTGTATATGTTGAGCGGGCTTCCGCCCACGTCGAGGATGAACCAGTCGGGATTGGATGGCATCGTATTGAGCTTCCCGATGAATTCTCGGTTGTCGTCGGTGAGAATGCGGCTTTGGCGCCCGAACGCTTCCAGCGGCAGCGGCGCGGTTTTGGGAGCGAAGATCGCCACCCTTCCTTGGGACGCCAGGTAATCCCATAAGGCATGCGCGCCTTTCAGTTCCTCCCAATAGTACAGTACTTCACGGGGTTTGAGTTCACGTATGGCCGCGTCGATGAATTTAACGTCGCCGCGCACCGGATTGCCGTCCCTATCGACGTCGATGGTTATTTCCCGTTC
>Ga0182017_10004295_pt1 | contig 10612 bp, 3 predicted proteins | sample 712E3DmetaG_FD_120492 | JGI IMG/M metagenome (GOLD analysis project Ga0182017, IMG submission 120492) | Permafrost microbial communities from Stordalen Mire, Sweden - 712E3D metaG | ecosystem: Environmental > Terrestrial > Soil > Wetlands > Permafrost | place: Sweden: Stordalen | collected... | reverse complement strand
TTAATACAACATTTACCGTTACTAGTTGCAGTTTCTACCAGACAGCGACGCGAAACCCTGGCGCTGGAAAGTCTACCAGTGCCATCTTTATCAATGATGTTGGGACGCCAGTCTCAGCTGCCGTGCAATTTACGAACAACTACATCGGGGGAAGCCAAGCGCAATGCGGTGGCACTCCTATGACGATTAGTTCCGATGGAGTGTTGAGGTGCGTAAGGACATCTGCAGTAAGCAACACGGTTCCGACGGTGATATCAGGAAACACGATTCAAAACATTTCGTTCGCCGAGGCAACGACGAACACCTCCAACTGTGCTATCCAATTGGGGGCCTCGACGTCGCAAGGGTTGTTTACCGTCACGGGTAATTCAATCAGCAATATTAGCGTCACGCTCGCCGATGCAACCGCTGAGTTCAATGTCATCACCAGCAGCACCGCGGCAATTGCAACCATTTACGGGAATAAGATTTTTGGATTGAGCTATGCCACGGCTACGTCAGCCGGCAATTCCACTTTGAGAGGAATAAACCTTAGTGCTGGCAACACCTCTGTGTGCTATAACAACATGATCAGCTTGGGATCCGGGAGTGAGACTGGTAACTGGACAATTTATGGGATAGAAAAAGGCACAACGAACAGTACCAGCTTCTATTTCAACACTATTTACCTTTACGGAACAGCCAGCAGTTCTGTCAATTCTGCCGCCTTCAAGCGAACCGGTTCAGGAACCGACGTTGTGAAGGATAATATTTTTTACAACACAAGAACTCCGGGTACCGGAAGTCAGGCGGCGATTATCATTAACAACAACACAACCTTTACATCCGATTACAACGATCTGTACAGCACCACTTCTGCAACTGTAGGATCGGTGGGGGGCGCAACGTTTACTGATTTTTCAACGTGGAAGTCAGGCAGCGGACAGGACGCAAATTCGAAGAGCATTGCCGTAAATTTTTCGTCCACAACGGATCTACATCTAACAGCCGGATCGATCGGTGACGTAAATCTCACAGGTACCCCCGTCGGCTCGATTACCACCGATTATGATGCTGAAGTGCGGAGCGTGAGCTTCCCGTACATGGGCGCTGATGAGAATCTTTCATCGCCGTTGCCAGTCGAACTTGCCTCCTTCACAGGTTCGGCACGCGGCAGGAATGTCGAACTGCTATGGAACACAGCCACCGAGAGTAATAACAACGGCTTTGAAGTCCAGAAGAACGTCAACGGCTCCTGGACGAAGATCGGGTTTGTCGATGGGGCTGGAACATCGAATGCGCCGCACAGTTACAACTTCGTCTATGTGAATTCCGCGGCCAGCAAGTATTCTTACCGACTGAAACAGATCGACCGCAACGGAAAGTTCACCTATAGCAACAGTGTAGAGGTTGCGACGACGTTGACCGCAGAAGATTTCACGCTTTCGCAGAACTACCCCAATCCGTTTAATCCGAGTACAAAGTTCAGCTTTGCGGCAAAGAGCGCAGAGCGCACGACCTTGAAAATATACAACGTCGTTGGACAAGAAGTTGCCACGCTGTTTAATGGTGTCGCGCAACCGGACCAAATCTATACGTTGAGCTTTAATGCAAAAGACCTTCCGAGTGGGATGTATTTTTATGTGCTTCATTCGGCGAGCAGAAATGAAGTGAAAAAAATGATGCTGTTGAAGTGACTCCTTCGCCTTTGTCTCCTCCCCGAATAGGGGAGGAGAATGCGAGGTTGGTACTTGCAGAAGGCGCAATTGATGCAAATGGTTGGAATGGAAAAAGTTGTACCATCAATATTTAGCGGAGTTGTATTGCTCGCCGCGCTGCTGTATTCAACGCCCCTCTCGGCGCAGAACTTCTCGGAAGGGTTTGAGAGCGGATTGCCAAGCGCATACGACACCTCTCCGACAGATCACGTTCTGAGCTCAGGAACCTGGAATGTGGTTCAAGTTTTGGCAGGGACTAAGAATATGCACAGCGGATCGTTCTGCGCTCAGATAAAACAGGGAAGCGTCTGCTATGCCACTGCGCCCGCGGTCGATGGAGTCTCGAGCGTGAAATTTTGGGCGCGGGGAGGCAAGTCCGTATCGGGAGCGCTTCTTGTTCAGAAGTCTGTCAACGGTGGCGCTTTCACGATTGTTCAAACCTTTGCCGTCACGGACTCTGCAACAGAGTATACCTGTACGGTAAATGACCCCGGCAATAACATCAGAATACGACTCTCTTCGGGGAATCAGACAACGCTCTATGTTGACGATCTGACAGTGACAAGCTCCACAGCAACGATAGTGGCTTCCCTCAACGAGCTCCCCCCGTTCGGCAATGTGATTGCGGGAAGTAATTCTTCCTCATCGAGCTATTCGGTCGCAGGATCGAATTTGGACGGAGATATCATTATTAAGGCATCGCCGGGGTTCCGGGTGAGCCTCGATAATACTCTTTTTGATACAACCGCACTTCTGCCCCAGTCCGGAGGCAACGTGGGGCAGACTGCTGTCTATGTCCGCTTCACCCCCTTCTCTGCGGATGGATCTGAGAGTGGCGTGATCTCCAATGCCAGCGGCAGCGTAACTCGTTCTGTCTCGGTCAGCGGAATTGCCATTGCTCCCGAGCCAACATCGCAGAGTGCGATCACGTTTGGCGCCGTGACAGGGAGTTCAATTGCAGTGAACTTTTCGGGTGGGAATGGCGGCCGGAGAATCATTGTGGCGCGTGCGGACAGTGCCGTCTCGTGGTCACCTTTTGATGGTAGTGGAGCGAGCAGCAATAGTAACTTTTCTGCCGCGCTGGACCAGGGAAGCGGGAACAAAGTAGTCTACGATGGGAGCGGCGTCAGTGTGAACGTTACCGGGTTAATGACGGGGAGGACCTATTATTTTGCCGCCTTCGAGTGTAACGCCGGGACCAACAATTCAGAAAACTATCTCCAGACAGCGCCCGGCACCGGGAGTCAGAAGACTCTCATCGTTGCCGAACTCACCGCGAATCCGTCCTCTCTCTCATTCGGAGATGTCGTCATTAGTTCGCACACTCAAAGATTATATCTCTTGACCGGGAAAAATCTGACCCCAACGACCGGGCACGTTACTGTCGCGGCCCCTGCCGGATTTCAAGTGTCGATCCAGCCCGAAGCCAGCTATGCTGCTTCGCTACAGATTCCGTTTTCGGGCGGGGCGTTCTCGGAAACAGTGTACGTGAGGTTTAACCCCGGCGCGATCCAATCTTATAATGACACGATTGTGAATTCAGGGGGAGGAGCCGCTGCTATGGCCATCGCTCTTTCGGGCAGAGGTGTGTCGACGCTTATTCAGCCCGATTCCAAACCGTTCGGGTTTGCGTCCTGCGGAACCGGAACCACCGGGGGCATTGGTGGAGACTCGGTATTGGTGACAACCGCTCAACAGCTCTTTGCGCTGATGACGCCCCGACAAAAGAATGTGACGACTCCGCTGCGCGTCTTTATCTCTGGGACCCTCAGCAGTGATTCCGGAGAAGTTGAGATCAAGAGGACCGCAAATGTAACCGTCATGGGGGTCGGAGCCGACGCAACCCTTCATGGTTTCGGTTTCAAGATTGTAGACAGTCAAAATATTATTGTGCGAAACCTCACCTTCGCCGACTGTACGGCCGGGGAGGGGGACGCCGTAAGCATCGAAGGGTGCTCGAACGTGTGGGTCGACCATTGTTCGTTCACCGATAGTCCCGGCGACCCACAGGACGAAAGCCACGATGGACAGACTGATGTCAAAAAAGAATCGATATACATCACGCTTTCCTGGAACCACTACATGAATCACCGTAAAACCTGTCTGCTCGGACATTCCGTCAGCGAAACCGGAGACACGGCGATGAGGGTGACGTATATTCACAACTGGTTCGACGGCACGTATTCACGGCATCCGCGGGCTCGCTACGGAAGCGCGCACATCGTGAACAACTTTTATTCAAGCGTCGGCTCCGGAGGAGGGTACGGAGTCGGCAGCACGTGTCAGGCTCAGCTTTTTGTCGAAGGCAACTATTTTGAGAATACGTCAACTCCGACATTGATTTCCCTGGTGAACGATACGACCGGAACGTTGAGCGGCGATCCGCCGGGGTATCTCAAGGGCTCGAAGAATTTCCTGAGCAACTCGGGGAGCATCGTTGAGAACACTGCTGGGTTCAATTTCGATCCGGCAACTTATTATTCCTATACGGCGGAGAATGCACAATCGGTAAAGCAGCTCGTGATGGACGGAGCCGGCGCGGGTCGACTGGGGAACCCTGTCACTGCACTCCCTGCATCAGCTACGTGCATTCCCGAGTTTTGTGATCTGAGGCAGAATTATCCAAATCCGTTTAACCCATCCACAAAAATTTCTTATGATCTGCCCAGAGCCACTCATGTATCGCTCGTTGTGTACAATATGGTTGGACAAATTGTGGCGAGGCTCGTTGACCAAATGCAGGGGGCGGGACCTCATGCCACAGTATTTTCTGCGGAAAACGGTTACGCTTCGGGCGTCTATTTCTACCGATTGCAAACCGGTGATTTCGTCTCAGTAAAAAAGATGATTTTGATCAAATAATTGGAACGAAAAATGTTTCCGGGAAGGACTTTTTGCGCGTAGTTAAGTTACCGGTAAAGTAAACGGTAAATTTCAAAAATAGAATGCGTGCCGAGGATGTCCCAAATCAAGATAACGGACCAGAATCCAACGCCCGGAAAGTGATGCATATGAAAAATCTATTGGGCGTTCTCTTAGCCTCAACACTCTTCTTCGCACCAACTGCATTGTGCCAGACCTCTGGCGATTTTCGTACTCATCAAACCGGAAATTGGAGTGATGTCAACTGCTGGGAGGAATGGAACGGTTCGACATGGGTCAATCCGGCTCCTAATTTTCCTACATCTGCAGATGGCGTTGTCGCGATACTCAACGGACACACAATAACTCTCGATACGACGATATCCGTTGACCAGACGAATATCAACGGCGGAGGCACCGTCGTCGTTGGAATAGGAAAAACACTGACTGTTGCCGACGCAGCCGACAGCATCGATATGGCTGTTAACGGAACGCTCAACAACTTTGGAGCTCTTGCCGCAACGGGCAGGATAAGCTTCGAAACCGGCGGGCTCTATGTTCACAGCACTCCCGCAGGAGGCGGATCGCTGCCGACCATCACGTGGCGAGGGGGATCGACATGCAGGATCGACAGCTCCTCAGGTTCCAATCCATCCAGCATCAACACCCAGAGTTTTGCCAATTTTACATGGAATGCTGTAAATCAAGGAGCTAACGGTGGACCGAACTTCCCCGACGGCGCAGTGATCGCCGGGGACCTCACTGTCAGCAGTTCCAAGAGTCTGCAATTTAGGATAACGAATCTCAGCGGCGGGCAGACAAAGACCATTTACATTCGCGGAAATGTCAATGTGAACGGGGCGACGGCTCTTCTCACATCTACGGGAAGCGGGGCCGACACGATCGCCAAGGCTATTATCAATGTGGATGGCAATATCAACGTCTCCGCTGGACAACTGAGCTTAGACAATAGCAGCAGCGCCTATGCTGTATGGAATATAAAAGGAAATCTGAGCGTCACCGGCGGAACTCTCCAAAGCGGAGCAAGCGGTTGGTACGGCCGACGAACGCTGAATTTTGCAGGAGGTGGAACAGAGACGTTTACAGTTGCTGCGCCTGGCACGATTGGCACAGCGTCGACCCTTTTCAAAGTGAGCAACGGTACGACTCTCCAAATGAATTCCCCCTTCACGCTGATGGCGAACGGAGCTCTCAGCCTTGAATCGAGCGGCACTATTGTCACGACATCGACGAACTTCATCACAATTCCTCCTACCGGGACACTTCTCGGAGGAAGCGATTCGAGTTATATCATTGGACCTCTGGCCATCAGCGTTGCTGCCACGACTGCGACAAAGACTTTTCCTATCGGCAAAGGATCTTCGTACAGGCCCGTCACCCTCATGCTGAATCATGATGCAGCGACCGCGACAGCGTACACCGCAGAGGTATTCAACGTCGCTCCTCCTGTCCGGACATTGCCTGCCGCATTGAGCGCCGTTTCTTCCGCAAGGTACTATCATATTATAAAGGGGAGCGGAGCCAACCTTTCGCCCAGTCTCGGGGGAGCGATTCAGATCACATACGGCACCAATGATCTCGTTGCAGATTCTTCGGTCGTGCGTGTTGCCGAAGATTCGCTGGCGAACAACTGGATCAACCTTGGGGGCAGCGGCACAACGAGCGGGGCGGGGACAATTACATCGAATGCATTTTTCTCTTTATCGACGAACGATTTTGTTCTCGCGACAGCGAATACCGGCGTCTTGGCGTCGTTGGCAACGCTCACGACGACCGCTGTGACCAGAATCTCGACGACCATTGCCACGACCGGAGGCAACATCACAAACGACGGCGGCGGAGCAGTCTCCGCACGCGGAGTCTGCTGGAACACCACAGGGACTCCGACCACATCGGACGCTAATCTCGCAGGTGGGGCAGGAACCGGGCTTTTCAAAAGCTCCATCACCGGACTCGCCCCGGGGACTACATATCACCTCCGTGCCTTTGCGACGAATTCGGCCGGCACAGCGTACGGTAACGAAGTAACCTTCTCTACCCTGGCGACCGTCGTTCCTCCCACGGTGACGACCACGGCGATCTCGAACATCCAGGTGACAACGGCGATCAGCGGCGGAACTGTCACGGATTGGGGAGGCGATAGTGTCACGGCTCGCGGCATTTGTTGGAACAAAACTGGCTCACCGACGATTGGCGACAGTCATTCGTCAGACGGAAGCGATGTCGGATCGTATGCGAGTGGCTTAGCCCCTCTGACTGGAAACACAGCGTACCATGTCAGAGCGTATGCTACCAACAGCGCAGGTGTTGGATACGGGAGCGATCTTTCGTTCACAACTCAAATACCCCAGCCAGATACGACGGTGGTTGTAGCCAAGGATGGGAGCGGCAATTACACGACCGTTCAAGCGGCATTCAGGGCTGTGCCTTCCGGCTACACCGGACACTGGAAAATTTTTGTCAAGAAGGGGACCTACTACGAGAAGGACACGCTGGCAAGCGGAAAAATAAATGTGATCCTGGAAGGAGAGGCGCGGGACAGCACGATCATTACATACGATGATTACGGCGACAAATACGCTGGAAATAATTCCGGCAACCCCGGTACAAGCGGCTCATTCAGCATCGCTATCGATGCAAGCGATTTTACGGCGAAGAATATCACGCTTCAAAACACCTATTCGCCTCAGGTTGGCATTAGCGGAACGCAGGCAGTAGCCTTGAGGGTGCAGGGAGATCGGCATCAATACATCAACTGCAGGCTTCTCGGTTATCAGGATACGTATTACACCTGGGGAGGGAATGGCACGGGGCGTCTTTACCACAAGAATTGCTTCATCGAAGGGACTGTCGATTTCATTTTCGGTCGCGATATCGCGGTTTTTGACAGTTGCACAATCCACGAAATAAGGAACGGAGGTACGCTCACTGCCGCGAGTACCGATGCGACGACTCAATACGGTTACGTTTTCCGGAATTGCAAAATTCTTGCTGACTCCATCGGATATGATGGCGTCGTCAATTCCGCTTTTTATTTTGGGAGGCCGTGGCAAGCGAGTCCGAGGACGGTATTTATTAATTGCTACGTCCCTGTAACCCTGAGTCCTGCCGGATGGCTTTCATGGAACGTCACACCCGCCTTGTATGGAGAATTTCATAGTTACGGACCGGGCTCTTCAACTGCGGGTCGCGTTGCATGGTCTACCCAGCTGTCGAGTGCCGACACTGCCAACTATACGCTTACCCATATTTTTGCCAAAAGCTCTGCGGCGTCAAGCCTGGTTCTCTATGATTGGCTACCATCGGAAGCGGTTTCGTCAGGCAATCCTCCCGTAGTCGTTGCCGATCAGCCAAGGCCTATACCGAAGGAATTTACGTTGAGCGCGAATTATCCTAACCCTTTCAACCCAACGACGAACATCGAATTCACCGTTCGCGATAATGGCCCTGTGACTTTCAAAGTGTACAACATCCTTGGCCAGGCAGTGGCGGAACTGTTCAACGGAGAAGCCCAGGCGGGCAAGATTTACCTTGAAACGTTCGATGCGTCCCGGTTCGCATCGGGATTATACTTTAGCGTTCTCCAAATGGGCAACCAGCGTCTCGTACGCAAAATGTCCCTTGTGAAATAAACCAATGAAGATAAAGCGACGGATCGGTTCGATTGCGATATCGATCCTTACTCGATCTCAGACCGAAAGGAATCTTGTGTGATCAGAATTACGTGTAGAAAATCGCGAAAGTCTCGGTTCGTAGGCCGATCCGTCGTGCTTGGAGTCGCACTTATGCTGGCGGTCGGCAGCATGGAAGCTCAACTCTACGTTTCGACCTCCGGCAGCGATACCAGCGCCGGCACCATTGATGCTCCGCTGAAGAATATCTCTAAAGCTCTGTCTCTTGCCGTTGCCGGCGATACGGTGTATGTCCGGGGAGGGAAATATCAATTGACGAGTACTATCACCACTCCGAAGAACGGCACGAACACTGCGAAGTTTTATCTCTTCGCATACCCCAACGAACGGCCGTTTCTCGATTTCAGTGCGATGGCAATTTCCAGCAGTAACAGGGGAATTAACAGCAGCAAAAGTTATTGGTACATCAAAGGTTTTGATGTTTGGAAGGCAAGCGATAATGGGATGAATATCAGCGGTTCAAACGACACAGTCGAGAACTGTTCATTCAGCGAAAATGGAGACACCGGACTTCAGTTAGGGGGAGAAGCGTCGAACAATCGCATCATCAACTGCGACTCGTACTATAACGTCGACCCGAGTCAGGGAAATGCAGACGGGTTTTCTCCGAAACTGGACGTGGGTACCGGCAACTATTTCTACGGATGCCGCTCTTGGCAGAATTCCGACGACGGGTGGGATGGGTACATGCGTCCGTCCGACAATGTCACCACCACGTTGGAACATTGCTGGACATTTCACAACGGTTATCTCAAAAGCGGCGCCGCAAGCAGCGGCAACGGCAACGGTTTTAAAATGGGGGGAGGGGACAACTCCAATAGGGACAGCCTTCGCCACAACATGATCCTCAAGGATTGTCTCTCATTTGACAATCGGGTCAAGGGGTACGATCAGAACAATAACCGGGGATCGATGACGCTTCTGAACTGTACAGCCTACAGGAATGGGACAAATTTCCAGATCAGCGCAGGGTTGAAGACCGGCTCAGTCCTGACGGTTAAGAATTGTGTCTCAGCCGGCACCGGCGGGGTCTCACTCCTGGCGAGCGGTGTGCAGTCTACCCACAGTTGGCTGGCGCCATTTACCGTGACGGATGGGAGTCTGCCCGATATTTCTTTCATGCATCTTGCGGCCGGGAGCGACCTGATCGATGCCGGTACCGATGTCGGGCTGCCCTACAACGGGAACGCACCGGACCTCGGCGCATTTGAATCGACACCGGCGACCGCTGTCCCGAACCGCGAGCAGATGATGGTACCTCAATCCACGATTTTGCTGCAAAATTTTCCCAACCCATTCAATCCGAGCACGACAATCAGTTATCAATTATCAGTCAGCAGTTTTGTAACGCTCAAGGTCTACGACGTACTTGGTGAAGAGGTTGCGACCTTGGTCAATGAAAACCAGAATGCCGGCGCGCATAAGGCGAACTTTTCATAAACCCGGAATTGTGGCAGCGGCATTTACTTTTATCGTTTGGAGACAAACGGTTCCAAGATATCTAAGAAAATGATTTTGTTGAAGTGACGGAGGACGAATGGCGGGTATGAGAGGCGAGGAGGAGGTTTATCGTCGATTCACTTAATCGTCGACGCTCTACAGATCACATCCAATACTTCTTCGGAGAAGCTCTATGAAAATACTTCCCGCAATAAAGCTCATCGTCTTGGCTCTGTCGTTGATGCCTCTCGTCGCTTTCGGACAGTCAACGCTGCAAGGAGTAGTAACTGATTCCTTGACGAGTGAGAAGCTCATCGGAATTAACGTCATTCTCGAGGGGACGTCGCTCGGTTCCGCGACGAACGTCGAAGGCGAGTACCGCATCACCGGAATTCCTCAGCGATTTTTTACGGTGAAAGTATCGTGCATCGGGTACGAGACGAAAAGGCTAAGCATCGATCTTACGAATAGCGCCTCGACACAGCTAAATGTGAAGCTAAAGCAGACGATTATTCAGGGAGAGGCGGTCGTGATCACCGCACAAATGCGTGGTCAGGTCGCGGCAATCAACCAACAGTTGACTGCCACTAGTATTGTCAATGTTGTGTCGGAGGAAAAGATCAAGGAGTTGCCGGATGCCAACGCGGCAGAGTCGATAGGGCGTCTCCCGGGAGTGTCGCTTATTCGGTCGGGGGGCGAGGCCACAGGGGTTGTTCTTCGTGGACTCAGCTCGAAATTCAGCAACATCACGGTCGATGGAGTGAAAATACCGGCGACCGACCCGAATACGCGCGATGTTGACCTTAGCACCCTGTCGCAAGGTTCGTTGGCCGGGATAGAGTTGTACAAGACTCTTACGCCAGATCAGGATGCAGACGCAATTGCGGGCGCCGTCAACCT
>Ga0182017_10004294_pt1 | contig 10615 bp, 9 predicted proteins | sample 712E3DmetaG_FD_120492 | JGI IMG/M metagenome (GOLD analysis project Ga0182017, IMG submission 120492) | Permafrost microbial communities from Stordalen Mire, Sweden - 712E3D metaG | ecosystem: Environmental > Terrestrial > Soil > Wetlands > Permafrost | place: Sweden: Stordalen | collected... | reverse complement strand
TCAAAGCTTATGAATAATATAATATGGATTTCTTTACCCATCTCATGATCGGTTTTCTCATCTCCTCGGGGTTAGTTGGGTCCTTTTCCAACCAATACGTGGTTCTGGGCACTCTAATGGCTGCACTTCCCGATTTTGACGTCTTTTTGTATCCCTTATGGAAAAGAATACCCATCACTCGTCATCACGGAATAACCCACACTGCCATATTTGTTATAGCTGCTTCTGTGACTTTGTTTGCTGTCTTCGGGGCGTTCACCGGCATAGCTGACCCGAAGCTGCTTATAGTGATGCTTCTGGGAGGCTTCTCCCACATTTTCTGTGACTTCATCACCAATTGGGGAGTGCCTCTCTTCTACCCTTTTGAAAAAGGATACTCCAAGATCAATCTGGACATGTCCGTTAACCCTTACACCATTCTGTTCTTTTTCCCAGGCGTGATCTTCCTGGACGCCGCTCGCCTAAATTACTTTGCTTCCTTCGATTTAAAAAGTGCAACAATCGTTATCGGTCTGATCTACCTGGTTTATTTCGTATCCAGAGTCGGTTTCAAGATTTACTATACAAAGAAGCCGGAGAACGAGGGTTTCAGCGCTCTTCCCACTTTGGTTCCGTACAAATGGAAGTTCGCCAAAAGAATTGAAACGGATGGAGAAATACGGGTCTTTCTAAAAAGCAATCCCCGCACCAGGACTTACGTAATACCAAAAGGCAGGCTGGAGAAGATAAATAAATGCCAGGATTTAGTCAACACCTACTGGCTTGAACAAGTTCAGGATTACATGCGTGTGTTTGAGTATCCATATTACGAAACGGACTGCCAGGATGGAAAGATGAAGATAACCTGGCGTTCCGCGGAGATGGGCGATCTGTTGGGCGTTCATATCGTGTGCGAAGGAGATAATCTCAAGTCCCGGGTCGAGTTAAAAAGAGGAAAAAGAGCGTTCTTGCGCCAGCAATAAAAGGCAGGCATGGAGTGCCCATCATCGGGCCGTCACCTCACATTATCCGGGTCAACGACGACAGGAAGAGCACGACAAATATCAATTCGACCATATTTATAATATTTATATATCGAGGATTCCTAAAAACCTGCCAAAAATTCATAGGCTTTAAATAGTGCTTATAAAGCTTTGATCAAAATCAGAGGTAATAGGAATCCTCTATCATGATATTAATTGAGGCTTAGAAAAATAGACTAAGAAAAATTACTCGATTTTCTTATACATGGACCCCTTCACGCCGCATACCGGGCACTTCTCCGGCGGCTCTTTCTCCACGGTCATTCCGCATACCGGGCAGACGAAGTAAGGATAGCTCTCCTTTTTATCCAATCCTTCCAGCATTTCATGATAGATCTTAGCGTGGTACTCCTCGACGGCATTGGCATAGGTGAAAGTCCTCTCTGCATCTTTCACGCCCTCGGCCTTAGTCGTTTCGATCATCTCCGGGTACATCTCTTTAAATTCGTGGGTCTCCCCGACTATGGCCTCGCGCAGGTTCTCTTTTGTGGTTTTGATGGCCTTCAAAGCCAGGAGGTGATTGGCTGCGTGAACCGCTTCAGCCTCGGCTGCTGCACGGAATAGCTTGGCTGCTTGTGGGTATCCCTCCTTCTCCGCCTGGGCTGCAAAAGATGTGTACTTACGATTCGCTTGCGACTCTCCAGCAAAGGCCTCTTTCAAGAAATCCTCGGTCTTGGACATTGTATTTGCTCCTTATTGTCTATGATAACACATTCGATTCGATAGAACCCTATTTTGTGTCTGATCGCTCTTATACTCTTTGTATCATACACCTATAAATCCTCAGCATGCCAAAAATAACTCTTAGCAATGTCCGAAAACATCATCGAGGTTAAGAATCTAGAGTACAGCTACAACGGCTTCAAGGCCGTCGACGACGTCAGCTTTTTCGTAAAAGAAGGAGAGATCTTCTCCTTTCTCGGACCCAATGGAGCGGGCAAGAGCACCGTCATCAACATCCTCACAACCTTGCTTCCGGTCCAGAAGGGCTCAGTCCGAATAGCAGGATACGATCGTGCCACCGAGCCAGAGCAGATCAGGAGGTCAATAGGCATAGTCTTCCAGGACGAGACCCTGGACCGAGACCTCACAGTCTGGGAGACATTCGAGCTCCACGGCCGATTATACTCTATGCCTAAGGTTGAGAGGCGGCAAAGGATCGAGGAGATGATAAAGCTGGTGGAGCTGGAGGACAAGAGAGATGCCAGAACCAGGAACCTCAGCGGAGGAATGAAGCGAAGATTGGAGATCGGAAGAGGGCTCATGACCCGTCCAAAGGTCCTTTTCCTGGATGAGCCCACCATCGGCCTGGACACACAAACTCGAAGGCGTCTATGGGATTATATAAAAAAGGTCAACGAGTCCGGCACAACCATATTCCTCACAACGCACTACATGGACGAGGCAGACCTGGTAAGCAACTGGATAGACATCCTGGATCACGGCAAGATCATAGCATCGGGAGTGCCCGCTGAGCTGAAGAATGCTCTAGGCAGAGACATGGTCTACATTGAGACCAGCGATGATGCCGCCGCCACTGAGATCCTGAAATCCCTTGAGTCGGTGCGAGATGTCAAGGCTGCATCTCAAGGCCTTGTGGTGACCATCAATGTGGACGGCACCCACTTGCTGCCGCAGATTATGCATATGCTAAAGGATAAAGGGATTGAAATATCAAGCGTTAACCTGAAGAAGCCTACCCTCGACGACGTCTTCGTTCATTATACAGGCAGGGACATCAGAAACGCAGGAGCGGAGAAGCTACACCGGATCATGCCCAAGGCGGTGAGGTAGAATGCCTCTTGAGTTCCTTACCATCTACTGGCGCGATATGCTCAGGTTTGTTCGGTTCAGAGCTGTGCTGATCTCTTCCCTGGTCCAGCCGGCCCTATGGATGGCTCTGTACGGAGCTGCCATGTCCAGCAACTTCAGCCGGCTCAGCTCAAGTATACCCGTCCCACAAGATGCGATCTCTATATCTTACCTGACCTTTATGGGTGCCGGAGTGATCGCCCTTACAACATTGTTCACCAGCCTTTTTGGTGGAATCACCCTGCTCTTCGACAAGAACTGGGGTCTTATGAGAGAGTTTTTGGCCAGCCCAATGCCGAGGAACAACATAATCATAGGCATTGGTCTCTCCGGAGTGACCAAATCGTTCATCCAGGTGATGGTCATCATGGGCTTCGGCCTAGTCATAGGCGTTAGATTCTTTCCCAATTACACACTTGTCCAGACCACTGGGGCAATCTTAGGCATACTGCTCTTTGTTGGCATCTTCTCGATCGGATTCCTATTTCTCTCCTCCGCCATCTCCATGTCCATGGAGACGCCTGAGGGGCTCCAGGCGGTCATCACCCTCCTCACGTTGCCTCTATTCTTTGCCAGCAATGCTCTTTATCCGGTCGATGCTTTTCCGTACCCTGTAAAGATTCTATCCATGTTTAATCCTCTTACGCACCTCGTCAACGGCGTACGATATTTTGCCATTGGAAACGATTTCTATACCATTGGGACTCACTACGTCTACTCGACGGGAGACGTCCTTCTGTCGTTCTCGGCTCTGATGGTCTTTGCTGTAGTCATGTATGCCGTGGCCTGGTGGGTGGTTAAAAAGGCAGTGATTACTTGATGGCTCGCTGCTCTGCCAACGAAGCCCGAAAATCTGGAAAATCTAGCAGAAAGGCAAAGAAAGAACTTGGATCGGTAAAGATATGTGTTTGAAGACTTCGAGAGCTTAAGAAATACTTGTGCAGGGCCTAATAGGATTAAAGTGACTGATATGACTGATAATAACGCAGATGTAAGGTTTGACATTACAACTAAAACCTGTATCTTTTTGAGATTAAACACTAGGAGAGAGGAACAAAGACTTTCAGGTCAGGCGTCGATTGTTCTTTCTTACAAATCAGCAGTTTAACAAGATACTTATATAGACCAATTCAACTACAAGAAATTGTGGAGATGGAATGCAGAAGCATAATCCTCAAGAATATAAAGAGAAATCAAAAGACCATTTCGAAAAGATATCATCGCATTATTCTGACACTTACACAGGCAAATATACCGAGCCCATGAATGATGCAGTGATACAAGAGTTAGAAGGGAAAAATTTCGCGACCCTATTGGATGTGGGATGCGGAACAGGTTTATTTTTGTCAATAGTTTTGAACAAATTTAATGTTGGGGTATCTGGCATTGATATAGCACCTGGAATGATAGAAAAGAGCAGGGAATTGCTTGGAGACCATGCTGATCTGAGAGTTGGGGACTCGGAGCATCTTCCTTGGAACGACAAGTCCTTTGATATTGTTACCTGCATTGCATCTTTTCATCATTATCCCAGTCCTGCGCTTGTCTTGAAGGAAATGGAACGTGTTTTGAGACCAGGTGGGAGTGTGATAATTGCTGATCCATGGGCATCTAACCCATTGAGATTTTTTGCAAATTTAGTTATCAGGACCCAATTCAACAAGGACGGAAAGGTAAGAGTGTACTCTCAAAGAGAAATGCAAGAATTGCTTGAAAAGTGTGGGTTCACATCAATTAAATGGAAAATTAAGGGAAAACTATGGAAGAAATATTTTATAATCACTGCTTTACGAGATGATAGTTGATACAGTTTGGGTTTTTGGAATATGCACCGCTTTGGCTCATCTACTTATGTTCACTAGTTCGCGGATAGTTATCGCTTTATCAGGGTGAGGATATCTATCCCTCACACGTAACATCGCTATTAACAGTCGCAGTCCTTGGTATTGCAGCAACGAGCTGATCCTTCACAATCAGAAAAGAGTCGTACAGATGCTCGGCCATAAAAAATGATGCAGACGAAATTAGAGAACGTATTCTAGAGAGGCTTTGACGATATGGATATCAATGTAAAAGCACTTGTGGGACAAATAGCAGCAATGTTTCTGGTTTTCGCCTTGGCTTTGTTTCTTCCAGCCGGCACCATTGCCTGGATTCCGGGATGGATCTTTCTCATTATGTTCTTTGGTTTTGTTGCTGCTATCACTTTATGGCTGTTTAGGCACGACCCCGGACTACTGCGGGAGCGCATGACGGGGTTCAAATCCGTTCAACATAAGTGGGACAAGGTATTTTTGTATCTGATCCAACTCCTATTCTTTACCTGGCTGATCATTATGCCGCTAGATGCAGTTCGATTTCCTTTGTCGCACATGCCGGAATGGCTCCAAATTGTGGGAGCATTTGTTCTGTTGAGTTCATTTTACCTATTTTACAGGACTTTTCGAGAGAACCCGTACCTTTCGCCGGTGGTCCGCACACAGGAAGAACGAGGGCAGACGGTGGTAACCACCGGGCCTTATCACTATGTGCGTCATCCTATGTATTCCGGTTTTGTCCTATTTGTATTAGGGACTGCCCTTTTGCTCGGATCTTATTACGGACTTATTTTTGGTTTTATTCTGGTGGTCACGGCTGCATGGCGGGCGGTAATGGAGGAACGTACCTTAAGGAAGGAGCTGAGAGGCTACGAGGCATATATGGCCAAGGTGAAATATCGTCTCATCCCTTATCTATGGTAGATGTGGTTCGGCACCATAGGTACCATATTAAGTGGGCCGGTTCCACTGGAAATAGAATTATTGCTTAATACTCGGACTTCACCTTTTGAAGATTCACTTCAAAAGTTGAGGAGATCAAATGAGCGAGACGTTCGTCTATCCGATTAATTTCGTCCGCCGACATACCAATTTGCTCCAAGAGATGCCGACGTCGCCTATAGAGTGCTTCTACTTCAGTCATTGCTGGCCATATATACATCATCACAGTTTATAAATTTTTCTATTTAATAATATGATCTCGAGCAAAAAGATGGCGTGCATATAGTGAGTTCCCAGGAAGCGAAGTATTAATCGGTAGAGATCTACGACCACGCCGACAAGAGAGAATTGTGGGAGAGCTAACCTGGCGCATATCTCTCAGCTCGGCATTTAGATGAAGATTTTAGGCACTATCCTCAACGACCGTTTCACTCAAATATTAGTAATGCTGTATATAGATTCTTAACTCAATTACCGATTAGGTGGAAATGAATGGATGGCAAGAAGCATAATCGAGAGCTCTCCAAAACTACCAGGACATCGAAGGACCTTGAAAAACCTGACAGTGGCACCCCCAACGATATCAGGCCGACAAAAAGCAAGATGTTAGAGGGTTGGTTGAGATGGATCTCGGGGTAATCTATGTACAACTACTATTATTATCCGGCTAGAAGCTGCATCACTCCATATTACACCCGTTCGCCTGACACTCTGGATAGAAACGGCAAAAGAAGCATCAAGAACCATATACATCATGGCCCGGACCATGCACTCCCGGAGACTGGCAATCTTTAGTCAGTTCCTCTAACAGCAGGAGATTGATACGCCAAAACGATTTTTGATGCTACGTACCGACATTGTTTGTTGCTCAATGGCTATTATACAACCATTAAGATCCTTCCAAACGCTTTTTTTGCTTACTTATAATTTTAAGGACTATAAGCACAAATACGTTAGCTCGCACGTTATTGATCTGTTGTTGGCGTGGTATAGTGTTTTGATGAATATAGGACCTGGAGCGCAAAATTGAAAGGAAATGAGCAGGTTATACATACGGCGATTTTGGCGAGCACAATCTAAGTCCCAAAATGAGAGTTAACCACGTTAGTTCATTTCGCTTCGGCGTTTGTTTTTTAATAAATTCGCCAGATAATAATGTGAGACGAACTAAACCTATGTCTGTAAAGAAATTTGGTTCATGCTTTTTCTTTTCATATGCAAGAAATGCATCCTCAGATAAGGCTAAAGCATTTTCAAGTTTTCCAATTGTAGTGTATCCTTCTCTTATAAGCTGATTAACTAATCGTGAGATCTCAGTTGAACGCTCGCTAAAGTCGTTAACATCGTAGCGCCTCCTTTCAGGATATCGCCATCTTAAATAAATATCAAGGCTGTCAAAATTTATTTCTTGTGTTGGTGGCAATTCAGATTCTTCGAGGCGTTGAGCTACTTTCTGCCTGGATTTAAAGAACATTTCGAAATGTGTGTCAGCAACATAAAAAAGACCACTTAGAGCATAGAAATCTCGCTTTAACTCTTTGGGTATATCTACTTCACTTTTATAATCTAAATAGTGAGAAACATTCGCCCATGCATCCATCGTAAGCGTCCTTATTTGGATTTCAAAAGGTTCATCCTTCAGAGCCTGATATCTAGGTCCTGAGCAGTCGCCCTTTAAAACCACGGTGAAATGTGTAGATAGATATCCGAATAGTGTATCTTCACCGCCATAGATCTTGTTATCTTCTGCAATTGAATCAAACGATTCTCGAATAATTTCGGATATGCGCGAAATATCAGAAAGAAAAAGGCACACAATTCTCAAACCGACAATATCTTGGATTTCTTCAATTGGGTTCTTGCAATCTTTTCTTCTCGATTTATCCAAAAATGAATCCACCTTCTTAATTCTCGATTGAATAGAATATATCTTAATGTCTGAAGCATTTAATGCCTGTTTAATGATAAAAAGAGCTTCTTCTTCAAGACGCTTATATATTGGAGCTTTTTCCAAGAATTGTTGGCGTATTAAATCAAAATCAACATTATCCAATCATTATCGACCTCATTATCTATATTTAGCGTCATTGTCCCAATAATAACTTAATCTAAGCCATGATATACTTATCTATTGTTACAGCATCATCTAACTTAGTGCGGGGGTCTCATTCCCCGCACTTAATCGCGTTTTCAGGACCAGCATTTATAGGACCTCTTCAGGGCAGGGCTTGATCTTTGGAGACGATCCTGCAAGTTACACGCACTTCGGCCATCGAAATACGATCAAACAGTATTTCCAGGCATCAGTACGAACAGCGGCGGATTAGACCCGACTTCACATAGCCCTGGGCGACAATTACTCCACTGTTCGGGACCGGGCATCCGTAAAAACCAGAAACACAAATCCATGGCTCAGATATCTACAATCACATCGAAAAGATAGCTGAGGGATGGCTAACAGGAACGCACATAGCGCAATTGGACGTCCGGTTCGATGACGAGCAAGAAGCTTGTGACCTTATCATTTCGTTAAGGCTGCGGAAAATGCTTTTTCCTGGATGCCCGGCATATGATTGGCCAATTGTGTTTCAATTGGGCCGTGTCTCTTTAGCAAGGATTAAAGCCTAGCTGTGAGCAAAGAGATTAATATTGTAGAAAGGACTTGGGCAGCAACCATTAGTATTGGTGATATCATGCAGTGGCGAGCCGATGATAATTCAGATTTGGAAGTTTATGAAATTTGTTTTCCGCCTTATGAACCCGGTCGTTTCAAAAATCTATCTTAAATCCATTGTCAGGCGGTAAATCAAACCATGTCTTGGCTTATTTATGCGTTTTCCGGACCGGTTTTGTGGGCGCTATCCACGCACATCGATAAGTATCTAGTGGAGCGCTATTTCAAACAGGGAAGCGTGGCGGTGCTGATGGTTTTTACCGCAATCATCGGGAGTTTGGCACTTCCTTTTATTTGGCTTTTCCAGCCGGGCATGGTTTCGTTGGACCCACAATCAATAGCGGTCATTGCAGTTTCGGGAATCCTTTATATGGGGGCTATCTATTTTTATCTTGAAGCGCTGCAGGTCGAGGAAGCGTCAACGGTAGCCCCTTTTTTCCAGGCAGCAGGGATCTATGGGCTGATACTCGGATATTTTGTCCTCGGCGAAAAACTTTCCATCCTGCAAATTATCGGCGTTTTATTGATCATTGCCGGATCGGTTCTACTTTCCTTGCGGATTGGCCAAGGTGCTGGCCGCTTTAAAACGCGCCTGGTTATTTTGATGCTTACGTGTGCCTTAGCGATTGCGCTAAGTACGCTGATCTTTAAATTTTTTGCCGTGCGGGACGAATTTTGGACTACGACTTTCTGGAATTTTGCCGGTCAAGCAATATTTGGTGTGATTTTGATGCTGATTGCGGCAAACCGTAGGCAATTTATAAAAATGATGCGCGCCAACACCGGCGCGGTGCTTTCCGTTAATGGCGCAAATGAACTGATAAACTTGGGCGGTAACCTTGGCATGCGCTACACGCTTCTTTTTGCGCCCTTGGGAATTGTGCAGGCGATCAACAGCACAACTCCGTTTTTCGTCCTCTTCTTCGGTGTAGTCCTTTCGCTTTTTTTCCCGAGCCTGGGAAGAGAGAAAATTAGCTTTGCCAGTCTCATGCAAAAAATCATTGCTATCACCTTTGTCGTCGCCGGTGTCTTGCTTATTAATCTGCAGTAAGATAAAAGCAAGCCCGAATTAGCATAATCAGGATGTAATGCTCTCTAGTCTAAAGCGTTCTTTGTTAGGCAAAGTGATATGTGACGTAACACATCGATGACTTCGAAACCCATAATACCTTTGCAAGAACGTCAGTAAATAAAGCAACAAGCGGGTTCTATCTTTCGCATGTAATCACTTATCAAAAAACGTCTATAAGCTATGTCTTGTGATTGTTTCCCGTAGATTAGCATTAAGAGCTAAAACTCACAATTAAGCCATCTTCCGATGCTATTTTATCCTGAAGCATTACTTTATTGCTCATAAAGATGCATGAACCCGAGGCATGCTGGGCGGTTACCAGGTTTGGATATTCTCATTAGCTCAGTTAGTCTTCTGCCATTGGAGCATAATCCTTTATCTATGCTAAACAAATTTCCCTATGAGTAATCAGGTGAGATAGTTGAAAAATCGATCAATTGTAATTTGGTTGCTTGCCCTTTGTTTGATTATGCTGGCAGCTAGCACAATGGCGTGCGCAGTCGAGAACGCGACGCTTCCCAAAGCTCCGACAGTGACACATCAGCAGATCATTCTTGGAGGACAACCCTTGAAGTACAATGTGACGGCAGGAATACTGCCGGTCTACGATGAGAAGGGGAATGAGACTGCGCGTATGTTCTACTTAGCCTATGTAAGGGATGGTCTGAAGAATACTGAGAGCCGACCGGTCTCTTTCTTCTTCAATGGCGGGCCGGGTACACCGTCCCAGATGGTCAACATTCTCGCCTTTGGGCCTAAGACCGTGCCTCTGGGCAATAATAGTACTCCTATAGGTCCTCCCTACAAGCTGGAAGATAATCCTGACACTCTCCTGAACATGACTGACCTTGTCTTCATAGATCCCGTCGGAACTGGTTACAGCAATGCTGTGCCTCCATCTGATGATAAAAAGTTCTGGACAGTTGACACAGACATCGGATCGATGTCCGAGTTCGCAAGAGTCTACCTCCGGAGAGCCAACAGAACGGACTCCCCAGTATTCATCGGTGGAGAGAGCTATGGGGGCTTGAGGGCCGCGGGTATGGCTTTAAAGCTCCAGAGTCTGGGAATATATCCATTAGGCATTATCCTCATCTCGCCGGCGATAGCTCTGGATATTTCGTCGACCGGCGATTTCAGCGGAGATGTAAATAGAGGATTTCGAATATCGCTGCGTTAGCAATCTCTAGAATAAACTACGTTTTTATTTTCGATTTAGACTCTCATCGCTTCGGAAAATCCTCCTTTTTATAACGAATTTTTGCTATTTCGAATC
>Ga0182017_10004293_pt1 | contig 10617 bp, 11 predicted proteins | sample 712E3DmetaG_FD_120492 | JGI IMG/M metagenome (GOLD analysis project Ga0182017, IMG submission 120492) | Permafrost microbial communities from Stordalen Mire, Sweden - 712E3D metaG | ecosystem: Environmental > Terrestrial > Soil > Wetlands > Permafrost | place: Sweden: Stordalen | collected... | reverse complement strand
CAATTTCCTGAACTGTAAACGGGTTCACAGAAGTTCTGGCACCAATCCATAAGAGGTCTACACCATACTTCAAAGCTTCGTACACATGTTTTTCATTGGCTACTTCCGTGCCGACCAGTAGTCCTGTTTCTGTTTTAACCTGTCTAAGCCATTTAAGACCTTTTACCCCGACCCCTTCAAATGAGCCGGGACGTGTTCTGGGCTTCCAGATTCCAGCACGGAACACACTAACCTGCGGGATCTGTGAAAGATGAATGGCTGTTTCCATCATCTGGTCCTCTGTCTCAGCGCTGCATGGGCCGGAAATAATAAATGGTCTGCTCTTATAATTAAGCCAGTTTTTCAATGATAATATATCCAACTTTAATACCATATCAGATCAGTTTAGAATTTTTTGAATTTTGTTAGCCTCCTCCATTAATACCTTTAAGCCTTTGACATCTTTTTCAGAAATCAATTTTCTGAAGATATTCATCTTTTCGATATAGGTGTCCATGACTTCCAGTATATAACCTGAATTTTCGGAGAAGATGGGAGCCCAGGTATCTCCGTTGCTCTTAGCCAGACGGACCGTACTCTCAAATCCCCCGCCGGCAAGTGTCAGGATGTTTTCTGCTTCATGTTCTTTATCCAGCACACACAATGCAAGTGAGAATGATGTAATATGTGATATATGAGAAACATATGCTACGTGGACATCGTGCTCACTTGATTTCATTAAAACCTTCTTCATATTTAAAATATCCAACATTTCTTCCACAAGTTCCAAAGCATCAGTATCGCTCAGTTCAGGATCGCAGATTATTGCCGTCTTGTAATCAAATAGCCGGCTATGAGCTGCCATTGGACCCGAATATTCTGTTCCGGCCATGGGATGGGCTGCCACGTATCGTCCACGATTGGAATGATTCCTGGAAATTGCTGCTATACCTGCTTTGGTTGAACCCATATCTGTTACAACTTTGGAGGTGCCTCCGATCAAGTCGAGTATCTGTAAAAGCAATAAGCAATTTGAATCCACAGGTGAACTTAGTATTATCACATCACTTTTATCGATTGCATTTTCAAGTGTGTCTGTTTCATCGACTATACCGCACAAAAGGGCAATGTTCTGATGCTGGATATTGTTATCCACTCCAATTATTTTATCGGCAAAACCTCTCTTACGAAGATCAATTGCCATCGAGCCTCCAATCAAACCAATTCCCACGATTGCTATTGTCATTTAACTTAAATTTGGATTAAAATTGAATTTTAAATAAATAAAATAAATTGTTTAGGTACTAAACAAAATTCACTACTCTATTTTTTGCTTTCATTAGTTTCTCTTCGTCTAAACATAAAGAAATTCTGACATATCTGTCTCCATTTTTCCCGAAGATAAATCCCGGAGTGATGAAAACATGTGTTTTTTGCAATAACTTTTCTGTAAACGCTTCACAACTTTTTACTTTTTCTGGGATACAACCCCATAAAAACAAACCCGTCTGATCCGGATTGAAGTTGCATCCAAGCGTTCTCATTATTTTTTCTGCTATCTTTCTGCGTCTTAAATAAACAGAATTAATTTCCTCGTACCAGTTTTCAGGATTACTAAGCGCCTCAGTAGCAGCCAGGTGCATTGGCAGAAACATTCCGGAATCCATGTTACTTTTTACCTTTAAGATGTTTTTTATATATTCTTTATGTCCGGCTACCATGCCTATTCTCCATCCTGCCATATTATGAGATTTACTGAGAGAATTAAGTTCAAGTGCAGTTTCTTTTGCACCATCAACGTTTAGAATGCTGAGATAATCGTTATTCAGAACAAAACTGTAAGGATTATCGTTGCACACAAGGATATTATGCTTTTGAGCAAAACAGACCACTCTTTCAAACAAAGCATGCGAACCTCTTGTACCTGATGGCATATGCGGGTAGTTCACCCACATCAATTTTACTTTACTCAGATCGCTCTCTTCAAGTATATTGAAATCAGGAAGCCATCCATTTTCCTCTTTAAGATCATAAGTTCTGACAATGCCACCAACGAGGTTTGTTACTGAAGAATATGTGGGATAACCCGGATCAGGCACCAGTACTTCATCTCCAGGATTTACATATGCCATGCTAATATGCATTATTCCCTCTTTACTGCCAATAAGCGGAAGAATTTCACCTTCTGGATCGAGCTTTACTTTGAAGTACTTAAGATACCATTCTGCAAATGCTATCCTGAGCGCCGGGGCACCTGAATAGCTTGGATATCCATGAACACCTGGTTTCTGCACCTCTTCAATAAGCCGATTGATAGTATTTTCTGAAGGAGCCATATCCGGACTCCCAATACCCAGGTTTATAATATCTGCACCAGACCTTCGCATATCGTCAATCTGTTTCAGTTTTGTGGAGAAATAATATTCCTGGACTGTATTGGTACGATTTGCAGGTTTAACTTTCATATAATTTATCTCCTCTATTGTAGATTCCAAGTATCTCTAAATCAGTGGTATACTCGTTTAACTCAATTTCTATCGTTTCAATATTTGAGTTTGAGCCAAGCTCAAGGTCAAGATAAAACATATATTCCCACCCCCCATTAAGTCTGGGAACCGATTGGATTTTTGAAAGGTTGATCTCCAGTTCTGCCAGTTTTAAAAGGACGCCCGCAAGACTTCCGGGCTGATGATTAAGTGAAAAACAGACCGAAGCTTTGTTCCCATTCCAGGTTCCTTTGCTTTTATTACCAATTACGAGAAATCTCGTATAATTCATTGAATATGTTTCAATTCCAGGTATAAGAATTTCAAGACCATAAAGTTCAGCCGCGACCTTTGAGCCGATGGCTGCAACTCCCTTTATAGATTTTTCGGATATTAGCCTTGCACTGCCGGCAGTGTCATCGCTTTCAACAAGAATTATTTCAGGATACCTGTTCAGGAAGGACATACATTGCGAAAATGCTATAGGGTGAGATCTTATCTCTTTTATATCAGTAATTGTCTGTCCGGGAAGAGCCATAAGATTCTGTCTTACACGAAGATTATGTTCCCCAAGGATCTTTAGTCCTGATTCCCTGATGATCGTATAATTGTACAATATACTTCCTGCCCTGGCATTTTCAATCGCCATCAAAGCAAAGTCTGCAGACCCAACTTTGACTGCATTCAAGGTAATGTCAAATGTGGAACATGGTACAATCTCGATATCGTTATTGCTGAAATATTGTTGTGCTGCCATATCGTGAAAACACCCTGCTTCGCCCTGAATTGCAATTTTCATCTTCAATCTGATTTAAAAAATAAAGGGCCCCATTCCCGGGACCCTTGCTTTATATATTAATTTCTTAATTGTACACAAAAATCCCTTTATCTATTCTTAAAATAAAAATTGAAGTAAAAGGAGATAAAATAGTTGCGCACTTTGTTCATTTCGTTTTTTATATGGGTACAAAAGTAATAGAATAAATAAAAAATCAAAGAAAACTGAATATATTTCTTTCAATTTAGTCGATTTTATTAATAATTGATAAAAGTAATTTTTTTCTCTCTGTGAAACTCAGTGCCTTCTCTGTGTGACTCTGTGTAAATTCTTATTTTTTTTATTTCACAGAGATCCACAGAGGATACACAGAGGGTCACAGAGATTTCAAATCATTCAATCCCTGCCAATTAACCACTTTTGTGTCGTTTGATCAGAGTTTCTTCGATATCTGATAAGTTGGTGCCCTTTGCCTTCAGCAAAATCAAATAATGATACAGCAGATCAGCTGCCTCATTTTTGAAAGACTCTATATTATCATCTTTTGCTTCAATCAACAGTTCAATAGCTTCCTCACCAACCTTTTGCGCAACCCTGTTAATTCCTTTTCTGAACAGCTTATTTGTATAGCTATTCTGAATGTCTTCATCAATCCTTTGATTTATTGTCTGTTCTAATTTATAAATAAAACCTTTTGCGTTATCTTCATCAAAACAAGAGGTAGTTCCTTTATGGCAAACAGGCCCTTCGGGTCTGACCTTAATAAGAAGAGCATCATTATCGCAATCGGTTTTAATCTCTTCAACATTAAGCCAGTTTCCGGAGGTCTCACCTTTGGTCCATAGCCGTTCCTTGCTGCGACTGTAAAAAGTAACTTTCTTCTCTTTGTTGGTCTTTAAAAAAGCCTCCCTATTCATATAACCGACCATTAAGACCTTCATTGTTGTATCGTCCTGTATAACTACAGGAACGAGACCATTACCTTTTTCATAATCAACTTTCATATTCTTACCTTAATATTATTCTTAAATAAATATTTCTTTAAATCAGGAATTGATATTTCCCCGAAATGAAAAATGCTTGCGGCGAGTGCGGCACTGCATCCTGCTGAACGAAAGACATCTCTGAAATGTTCCATTGATCCGGCACCTCCTGAGGCAATTACGGGGATATTTATTTGTTTAGTGACCACTCTTGTGATATCAATTGAAAACCCGCTTTTTGTTCCATCGGTGTTCATTGAAGTCAGTAGTATCTCACCTGCTCCATGCTTTTCGGCATTTAATGCCCACCCGACAGTCTTTAATGAAGTCGGTGTACGTCCACCGTTCACATATACAATCCACTCATTATCAATGAAACCTGTATCAATAGCAACTACAACACACTGGCTTCCGAATCTGTTTGATATTTCTGAAATTAACTCCGGGTTTTTCACTGCTGATGTATTAACACTTATCTTATCAGCTCCAGCCTTAATGAGCAACCCGACATCGTCAATACTGTCTATTCCCCCTCCAACTGTAAATGGGATATTTATCTCAGCAGCAATTCTTTCGACCAGTGAAATTAATGTTTTGCGTTTTTCCACTGTTGCAGTGATATCAAGAAAAACAAGTTCATCAGCTCCTTCTGTGACATATCTTTTTGCCAGCTCCACCGGATCCCCAGCATCCTGAATATCAATGAACTTGACCCCTTTAACTGTCCGACCATCCCTGATATCAAGACATGGTATGATTCTCTTTTTCAGCATAAGTTGCTTAATTCTTTTAAAGTTAGTTTCCCTTCGTAAACTGCTTTGCCAATAATCGATCCTTCACAACCGGTTTTTTCCAAAGCATCAATATCCTCCAGTGTGGTGATCCCTCCGCTGGCTATAAGATTTACATCAGCCACAGCAAGGATCTCTGTGTAAAGATTAACGGACGGACCTGATAACATTCCATCTTTTTCAATATCTGTGCAAATAGCATATCTGACTCCCTTCTCAAAATAGCCGGTTATAAATCTTATGATATCAAGCTCAGTATTATCCGACCATCCATTTGCAGAAATTTTATGATCGATACTGTCCGCTCCCAGGATTATTCTGTCAGAACCGAAATCTGAAAGCCATTTTAAAAATCTATCCGGATCATAAACAGCAGTGCTTCCGCAGGTTACCTGGCTTGCTCCGTATTCAAATGCGGTTTCCAGATCTTTCACTGACCTTATTCCACCTCCAAAGTCGACTTTCAATGAAGTTTCGCGGGCAATTTTTTCCAGAATTTTATGATTGACAACATGTTTTGCCCTGGCGCCATCAAGGTCAACCAGATGAATATACTGAATTCCATTATCTTCAATTTGCCTGGCTATTTCAACCGGATTATCATTATAGATTTTTGAGGTTTTGTAATCTCCTTTTGATAACCTGACACATTTGCCATCCAGAATATCAATTGCGATAATTATTCTCATAGCTCGAGGAAGTTTTTCATTACTCTATCACCGGCTGCAGCGGATTTTTCGGGATGAAACTGAACTGCATAAAAATTTCCGTTCTTCATTGCAGCGCTGAACGGTAGAATATAGTCACAGACAGCCGTAGTATGTCTGCAGATTCCCGAATAATAACTGTGAACATAAAACAGATCAATATCAGGATCTATACCATCAAGGAGATCTCCCTGCAGCCATGCGAAATTATCCCATCCGGTATGAGGGACTTTGTCGCGGGGAGGTAGTTTTTTGACGTGAGTATCAAAAATTCCAAGGCATTGTGTATTTCCCTCCTCTGAAGACCGACACAACAACTGAAGTCCCAGGCATATTCCGAGGACTGGTTTCGTAAGAGATATAATTACCTTGTCAAGTTGCTTTTCATACAGGGACTTCATTGCTGTACCTGCCTCTCCGACACCGGGTAAAATAACTTTGTCGGCTGTTAGAAGATCTTTTTTGTCATCAGTTATGATTGAATCATAACCTAACCTGGTTACAGCATTTTGTACTGACATTATGTTGCCCACGTTATATTTTACTATTGCTATCATAATGAACCTTTTGAGCTTGGAACTGTGTAATTATCTGATTGTTTTATTGCCATTTTCAGTGCTTTAGCAAAAGCTTTAAAAATTGCTTCGATCTTGTGATGTTCGTTCTGCCCTTCTGCTAGAATGTTCAGGTTACATTTCGCTCCGACACTTAACGATTTGAAAAAATGAAAGAACATTTCAGTAGGCATTTCCCCAATCTTTTCACGTTTGAATTCTGCTTTCCACACTATCCATGGCCTGCCTCCAAAATCGACGGCAACTCTAGCAAGGCAATCATCCATCGGCAACATGAAGCCGTACCTCTCAATTCCTTTTTTGCTTCCCAGCGCTTTAAATATAGTTTCACCCAAGCCAATACCTACATCCTCGATGGTATGATGTTCATCAGTTTCCAGATCGCCTTTAGCATTTATTTCAAGATCGATGTTTCCATGTTTTGCAATCTGGGTAAGAAGATGATCGAAAAATCCGATACCAGTTTTTATGGTGCTCTTGCCAGAGCCATCAAGGTTAATATCAACTGAAATGGATGTCTCATTTGTATTTCTGATGATATGTGCAATTCTAGGTCTGCTTTTTAGATAATTGTAAATTTCATTCCAGTCAGTTGTACTAAGGGCTAAATCATCAATTCCTTTTTTTCCAAAGATTATGGCTTTGCAGCCGAGGTTTTTTGCAAATTCAATATCTGTCACTCTGTCCCCGATAACAAATGAGGATTCAAGGTCGATTCCCTGAGCCATGTACTTTGTCAGCATAGCCGTTCCGGGTTTCCTGGTCAAAGCTTTTTCCTGTGGAAGTGTCCTATCGATAAATATCTCTTCAAAATTAATTCCTTCCCCTTTTAGAATATCAAGCATTTTAAGATGGACGGGCCAGAAAGTCTCTTCAGGAAATGAACTTGTCCCCAAGCCATCCTGATTGGTTATCATAACAAGTTCATAATCAGTTTCCTTAGCGATTTTTGCAAGCGCTGAAATGACATGAGGCAGGAATGCAAGCTTTTCAAAACTATCAACCTGTTCATCGGGTGGCTCAATTATTATTGTACCGTCTCTGTCAATGAAAAGTACCTTTTTCATAGGGTTATTCTTTTTAGAGCATTCAGTAATTGGTCGTTCTCATTTCTTGTTCCCACCGTTATTCTGAGGCAATTATCTACTAAAGCTGAACGATTCCTGACTATTATTTTATTATTAACCAAATAGTTATAAATATAATTAGCATTTTTTACCTTTATTAAAAGAAAATTGGCATCAGAAGGGAAGACCCGATCGGTGATATTTAGTCCAGTTAATTCAAAGGTGAGTCTTTCTCTTTCTTTTTTTATTTCACCAACCTGTTGTTTAATAACATTTCTATCCGTCCATTTGTTTAAAGCCGCCTCCTGATTAACAGTGCTAATATTGTATGGCGGCTTAATTCTATTGAAATACTGAATGATAGCAGGATTTGAAATGGCTATTCCGATTCTAACAGCTGCTAATCCCAATGCCTTGCTGAAAGTCTGCATTACTATTAAATTAGGGTATTTATTTATTTTTTCAATGAAAGATGGTTCATCGGAGAAATCGGAATAGGCTTCATCAAGAAGAACAATCCCGCTGAAAGTCTGAATCACATATTCAATATCCTTCTGATTCATCGAATTTCCTGTGGGATTATTTGGGGAACAGATAAAAATCAGTTTAAGCTTTTCATCTTTGAAATGACTTTCAGCTTCTTTTATATCTATCTGGAAATCATTATTTAACGGCACCTTAATGACTTCAACATCATTTATTGAAGCCGATACTTCATACATGCCATAGGTTGGAGGAAATATCATTGCTTTGGCGATACCCGAATCACAAAATACCCTGAAACAGAGGTCGATGATCTCATCGCTTCCGTTTCCGAGAAACAGAGATTGTTCATTAACTCCTCTTGTCCGGCAAATAGCCGTTTTGAGTTTCTGCTGGTAAGGATCAGGGTACCTGTTGAGATTTCCGAATGGATTTTCATTGGCATCGAGGAACACACCTGAGCTGCCTTTGTAATCTTCCCTGGCGCATGAATAGGGGGTAAGCCGCTTCACATTCTCCCTGACTAGCTTATTAATTTCAAACATTTTCCAGATATTTAAGTCTTACAGTTACTGCATTTTTGTGAGCAAATAGGTTCTCTGCTTCAGCCATCAATTCAATTGAAGTACCAATATTTTTAATGCCGTTACCACTTAGTTCCTGAAAAGAAATTTTTTTAGTAAAACTTTCGGTAGAGACACCACTGAAGCTTCTTGCATTACCATTTGTAGGCAGAGTATGATTTGTTCCACTGGCATAATCACCGGCGCTTTCGCAGCTGTATTTTCCAAGGAAGACAGACCCGGCGTTTGTGATCCCATCCGAAAGAAAACCATAATCGGAAGTATTAATAATCAGGTGCTCAGGTGCATATTGATTACTGAAATTCATGCAATCATTTAAAGAATCCAGGAGTATTAACATACTGTTATCCAAAGCTTTTAAAGCTATTTCTTTCCTGGGGATTTCTTTCAACTGTTTCTCTGTCTCTTTTTCAACAAGTTCAATTAATTTTTTGCTGTTTGTAAGCAAAATTACCTGGCTGTCGCTTCCATGTTCTGCCTGGGAAAGAAGATCAGCTGCGATAAACTCAGGGTTAGCTGTCTCATCGGCAATTATTAAAACCTCACTTGGTCCAGCAGCCATGTCAATCGATACTCCCTCCTGCTGTACGAGTTCTTTTGCCTTGGTAACGTACTGATTACCCGGACCATAAATCTTGTATACTTTTGAAATTGTCTCCGTGCCATATGCCATTGCCGCTATAGCCTGGGCTCCCCCGGTTTTAAAAAGACTAGTGATCCCAAGCAGGCTTGCTGTGTACAGGATCAGTGGACTTACTTTGCCATTACTATCCGATGGAGTGCAAATAATGATTTCTTTACAGCCTGCAAGTTTGGCTGGTATCCCGAGCATCAGCACCGTAGAAAAGAGTGGCGTATTCCCACCCGGAATGTATAATCCGACCTTTTCAATGGCTACGCTTTTTCTCCAGCATTTAACGCCCTGACTTGTCTCAACTATCTGCTCTTGTTGTAACTGGGCAGAGTGAAATATTTCAATATTGCTTCTGGCAATATCAATAGCTTCCTTTAGTTCTTCAGAGACCATCCCTACTGAATTGGCTATCTCTTCAGGTGATACCTTTAATGTGCTGGTTTTGACATTGTCAAATTTCAGGGAATAATCAATAACAGCTTGATCTCCGCGGGATTTTACATCATTAATAATGCCCCGGACAACATCTTCCAGTTCTGATTTATCTAATGTCGGCCGTATGCAAAGAATTTCCCATCTATCTTCTGTCGGCAAAATAATTGTCTTCATTACAGTATCATTTTTTCAATTGGAATTACCAGTATGCCTTCTGCCCCGGCTTCTTTCAGCTTATTTATACTTTCCCAGAATTCATCTTCCCTGACTACAGAGTGGAGGCTGTACCAGCCTTTTTCCATAAGCGGAAGAATTGTCGGGCTTTTCATCCCCGGGAGGATTTTCGATATCTTGGGTATAGCTGATTCCGGAGCATTCAGAAGAATGTACTTATTCTCTTTCCCGTTTTTTACAGCCCTGATCCGGAATAATAACTTGTCAAGTATTTTTTGTTTTTCATCATCGAGATTTTTATTTGCAATTATGACTGCCTGGCTTTTCAGGACTGTCTCCACCTCACGTAATCCGTTGGTAAGCAATGTACTGCCGGAACTCACTATATCGCATACAGCATCTGCCAGTCCAATCCCGGGGGCAATCTCAACACTCCCCGAGATTTCTTCTATTTCTGCTTCAATATCATTCCTTTTGAAAAAATCGGAAAGGAGTTTCGGATAGCTTGTGGCGACTTTTTTATCCATAAAAAATTTCAGATCCGAATAGGATTCTTCTTTAGGTATGGCAAGACTTAGACGGCATTGGGCAAATCCAAGTTTTTCAGTAATTATTACATCCTTGTCTTTTTCAAAGACCATATTTTCACCAAGGATACCTATATCGGCCACCTGCTGTTCCACATATTGGGGAATGTCGTCATCTCTCAGAAAAAGAACATCGATTGGGAAATTTGTGGCAGTTGTCTTAAGCACCCCTGAGCCATTTGAGAATTTAATACCGCACTCTTCAAGCAGACGTTTTGAATTATCGCTCAGGCGACCATTTTTTTGAATTGCAATTTTAAGTTCGCTCATATTTATTTTTATTTAAATGTATCTGAGCTACCCGGCAGAAAAGAAAAACCCGCCTGATCTGCTCAGACGGGTTATGATATTTTT
>Ga0182017_10004292_pt1 | contig 10617 bp, 10 predicted proteins | sample 712E3DmetaG_FD_120492 | JGI IMG/M metagenome (GOLD analysis project Ga0182017, IMG submission 120492) | Permafrost microbial communities from Stordalen Mire, Sweden - 712E3D metaG | ecosystem: Environmental > Terrestrial > Soil > Wetlands > Permafrost | place: Sweden: Stordalen | collected... | reverse complement strand
GCGGTCGGCTTTGACGTTCTTCCATACCCACTCGTCGGGGTTGAGTTCAGGCGAGTAAGCCGGGAACTGGAACAGGCGCAGCCGTCCATGGGTCGAAGCCACGAAGTCTTTGACTGCTTTGGACCGGTGGACAGGATGGCCGTCGACAATGAGAAATACCGAGCCACTGGTGTCGTGCATCGGTCGCTTGCAGAAGTTGATGAAAGTGGCGGATTCGAACTTACCCGCGTAGGTGGAGAAACGCAAAGCTCCCTGCGCGCTCAGTGCAGAGATGGAGAGGTGGAAAGTAATCTTAAATATTCCCGACAATGAGCTTTCGCAGTGGAGGGAACAAAGATGATATCCAGGTCCGAGTTGCAGAGATTAGCCAATCGAGAAAATGTAGCCCTCGGTACGCTAGAAAAAGATTATCTTCTTACCAAAGCACTGAAAGCTCTTTCACGGGTAATATCGCTTAGTGACATATTGGTATTCAAAGGCGGGATAGCACTACGCAAAATATATTTTACTGACTGGCGTTATTCAGAAGATGGGGTTTCGATATTGCCCTTGTCCATCCTAATCAGATTATGCTTGGAACGAGCTACCGCCATCTCAAATACGGCCCGAAACGTTCTGGGTGTTGATCGATTCTGGGAGCCAAATCCCCTCTGAGTTTCACGGTAGAGCGTGTCCTTCAGCTGAAGGATTAACCGCCAGGTTCCCGAGAAGAAAACCAGATGCATGATTATTTTGTTTATGTCTTAGGGAACCGACAGGGTAAATTATAGATCGGGTCAACCGATGACCTGGACACGCGGGTACGCCGCCATATTGAAGGCAAAGCCGATTGGACTCGTTCGCGCGGTCAATGGGAACTCGTAAATGTTGAAACATTCAAATCCCGCAGTGAAGCCATGCGGCGGGAACGTTACCTGAAAGCATGTAAGGCAAATCAAGAGTTGAGACAACGCCTTAATGGCGGAAAAAATCCCGATAACACGTGAGAAATCAGTCACCATATTTCGGTTAGTTTTTCTAAAGACCTTTGCATTCCCTGATAGCTCAACAGGAGAGCATGTCCTTCAGCTGAAGGATTAACACGCCAGGTTCCAGGTTCTCCGCCTCAGGCGGATTAGTCGTCGAGCCAAATTCCACACTCAATTTTCCGTTTAAGCAAATTGCTGTTGATGTCCGGACGACCAGGACTCCATTCAAGAACTGAGTCCCCGATTCTGTTTCCTGTTAGTGTCCGCGTTACACGCCTGATTTATAGGCATTGTCCTCATCATTAAAAGTAAGAACATCCTGTTTGCTTTCCATTTCGAATGTCTGGCAGTCCGCATGTTTGTCATCAATCGCGACATCTATTTTAGGCGCTTGACACTCTAATTGATTGTTGAACTTGCAACCTGACGCAGTGCACGCTCCTACACCGCCATTGACTTTCGTAAATCCGCCCCGGCTGCTGGCATGTACATAAGTGCTGCATTCGCCATGAGGACCAACGGTTATTCCCGGAGTATGGCATGAATTTTCTTTGTTATAGGCACAAGTACCCATATTACATTTCGAGATAGCGGTCATTTTCATTTTTATTCCCTCTCAATTTTTTACCCATTTGACTGATTATATATTCCCTGGTATAACAATGTAATAAATAATAAAAAGGAAAGATAACAAATTCGTTACAAAAATAAGTGAGATTCGATTCTCGTCCACCATTCATGACTCGCCTGCACAATAACGGTATTTCGGCATCTGCGCAGAACAAGTCAATCAGTAGGAGCCAACTCCCAACATTTGCCGATGTATACAGTTTATATTCTGCGCAGCAAATGGCTGAGTCAACTCCATTTTATTCAGTTTCATTCATTCACCGAGATCAACCATAAATTTCATAAGTGAAATACGTCAACCCAACTTTGTGTTAAAATATTGTTAGCCACATAAACTGAGGACATGGTCTACATAAATGCCGGCTGCCTTTCTTGGTAAGGATAAGCGGCATTTTTTTGTGACAGCAAACTCTTACTTGCAATCAAGGTCAACCGTTGAAAGCAACAGGAGCACTCAATCCGAGGGGAATGGGTAATACAGTGGACTTACCGCAATGCAAGCAGGAGCACAATGGCAAACGAATTTTCACAATTAGGTCTAATACCGCAGCTGAAACAGGCTGTATCCGAGCTCGGATATATCATACCCACCCCGATTCAATTGCAAATCATTCCTTTGATGCTTGCTGGACATGATGTTATCGGTCAGGCCCAAACAGGCACGGGGAAAACGGCAGCTTTTATTTTACCCATTCTGCAAACAATTGAACCCGGTCAGCGCGGCATAAAAGCTCTTGTTTTGGCTCCCACACGGGAACTGGCGCTACAGGTAGCTCAGGCTGCAAGCGAACTAGGGAAAGGTTTGAATGTTCGCGTCCTGGCGGTATATGGGGGCCAACCTTACGGCCATCAGATTAGTCGTCTCAGACAGGGAGTGGATATTGTCATCGGAACGCCCGGGCGTCTAAAGGATCTGATAAACAAGCGGGAACTTGACCTGGGGCACGTAAAAACTGTCGTCCTTGACGAAGCGGATGAAATGCTAAGCATGGGTTTTATTGAGGATATTGAAGAAATTCTCAGTACGATTCCTGCAGAACACCAAACAGCGCTCTTTTCGGCCACCATTCCGCCAAGAATCGGCGGTGTTGCAAAAAAATTCATGAACTCCCCCAAATCGATCAGCATTAAGAGTGAGCATCTTACGGTTGATGCGATCGATCATCGCTATTGTCTGGTCAATAAAAGAGATGAAAAACTGGCCGTTCTCACACGGATTTTTGAGATTGAAGATATCGCCAGCGCCCTTATCTTTGTAAAGACGCGGGTAGGCACCAGTGACCTGGTAAATGAACTCATGGCCCACGGTTTTTCCGCCGAAGCTTTAAATGGAGACCTGAACCAGCAGACCCGAGAACAGGTTTTGAACCGTTTTCGCCGAAATCAGACCGCAATTCTGGTGGCTACGGATGTTGCGGCGCGGGGATTGGATATTGACGACATCTCCCATGTATTCAATTATGATTTGCCTGATGACCCCGAATTATATGTGCACCGTGTCGGGCGGACAGGCAGAGCCGGCAAAAAAGGCATTGCTATTTCGTTGTTGACCGGGCAGGAAAAATGGCACCTGCAACAAATAGAACGATTTACCAAACAGGAAATTACGCGGATACCAATTCCTAAAACGGAAGATATCGAGAAACACAGGGAAGACAAGTTGCTGGAACAGATGATTGTCCGGTTAAAAAGCGGGGATTGTCAGAAAGAGTTACAAATTGTTACCCGGCTCGAAGAAAAGGGATACGATACAGTTCAAATTGCGGCAACAGCTTTGAAAATAGCCCGGGGTCAGGATACCAACCGGCCCATCGCGCCTATCAGTGAAGTAGTTGAAGGGCGGAAACAAAAACCCAAGACTGAAAATAAATACGGTAAGAAAGAAAACGGCCGCGGCGGATCTGAATTTTCTCATGAAGCCGGGATGGTCAGAATGACGCTTAATGCCGGAAAATCACAGGGAATTGTGCCTGCGGATGTCGTGGGGACCATTGCCCGCTGCGCAGAGTTTCCGGGCAGTGCTATTGGCGCCATCAGGATTATGGAAAAACATACACTGGTTGATATACCGCAAAAATACTTAGCACAAACGTTGGCCAAAGCCGGTAAAATCAGAATCCGCAAAAATGCCGTTACCTTAAGCTTACAAAAATAGACTGCTGTTTCGATCGGAAAGCGCGTGCCTCGGCGAATTGACTATGTCAGATATATGCCATAAAGAAAAACCCCGTTGGGCTATATTTTCATAACTCATTTTTAAGTTGTTCGAGTTCTTCCCATCGCGCATAGGATTCAGCCAGCAGCTTTTTTACTTCGTCAAGCCGTTCTTTTTTACTGACAACAGCCGATTTTTCGTTTTTGTAGAGATTGGAATCACCCATGGCTTTATACAAGTCTTCCTGTTCCGTTTCCAGCGACTGGATATCAAGTGTCACCGTGTCCAGTTCTTTTTGCTGACGAAATCCGAATTTGACCCTTGGTCTGGTAGTCCGGACCAGTGGGGTGAATTTTGTAGTTATAACCGGTTTGGCTTCCAGGGTCCGCTGTCGCAACCAGTCGTCGTACCCGCCGACATATTCTTTGACATTGCCACCGCCTTCAAAAACCAGGGTGCTGGTGACAACATTGTTGACAAACGCCCGGTCATGACTGACTAAGAGCACCGTCCCTTTATATTTCACCAGGTAGTCTTCCATCAACTCCATGGTCTCGATATCCAGGTCGTTGGTGGGTTCATCCATCACCAAGAGATTCGAAGGGCGGGTAAATAATCTGGCCAGTAAAAGACGGTTCCGTTCTCCGCCGGATAGTGTTGAAACATAAGAACGTATCTGGTCCGGGGAAAAAAGAAAGTCCTGCAGATACCCGATAATGTGCCGTTTTTGTCCGTTGTTGGTCACGGTATCCTGATTATTTTCTACCACATTTTCCTGCACGGTTTTATTTTCATCCAATTGCTCACGCAACTGGTCGAAATAACTGATTTGTAAATTCGTGCCAAGGCGTATACTACCGGAGTCCGGCCGTAGGTTTCCGAGAAGGAGGCGCAACAGAGTGGTCTTGCCGCTGCCGTTGGGACCTAGAATCCCCACCCTGTCGCCCTTCATAATAACCGTGGAAAATTGAGAGATAATCGGAATGCTGTCGTAACTGAAACTGATTTTATCAGCCTTAACCACCAGCATTCCGGAACGTTCCGTCTCCTGCGATTCTATTTTAACAATTCCCGCGGCTTCTCTTCTATCCCGTCGAATCGCGCGTAATTTTTGCAATTCCCGGACGCGGCCTTCGTTGCGGGTGCGCCGCGCCCTGACACCGGTCCGAATCCACTGTTCTTCTTTCTTCAGTTTTTTGTCAAACAGGGCATTCTGCGTTTCCTCGACCTCCCGGGCGGCTGCCCGCCGTGCCAGAAAAGTCTCATAATCACAAACCTGATCAAATAATTGGCACCGGTCAATTTCTACGATGCGGGTAGCGATTCGCTGCAGGAACATCCGGTCGTGGGTGACAAATATTAGGGCACCGTTGAATTTAATCAGCATCTCTTCCAATCTTTTGACGGAATCAATATCCATATGATTGGTGGGCTCGTCGAGCAGCAGTACGTCCGGTTCGGCCGCAAGAGCCCTGGCCATTAAAACTTTGCGCTTCATGCCGGCGGAAAGCGTATTGTTTATCCAATTAGAATCCAGTCCCAATTGCGAGATTACTTTCTCAGCGCGCTGGTTAAAGGCTTTCTCCAACCCGGGCTGAACCAGCTTTATATCACCTTTCACTGCTTCCAGAACCGTACCCAGCATCTCCCCCGGCACCATCTGGTCCAGATAAGCAACGCGGATACCCTTCTGGAGAGCGACAGTGCCGGTATCAGGCCGGAGGATCCCCGCAATCAGTTTGAGTAAAGTCGACTTACCGGAACCGTTGCGGCCCACCAGAGCGACCTTTTCACTGGGCTCCACAGTTAAGCGGATGTCCTCAAAAAGGGCCGTACTGCCGAACGACAGGCTGATATTTTGCAGATTAATAAATGCCATTACAGCGAACAGACTCCCCTTTATTCAGGTTATTTGCCGTTACGAATTGATTGAATTATGGTATCCAGAGCTGGAGAAAGCGGGAACGGTCTTGTTTCCCGAAAACTTTCGGACCTTCGGTATTTACCCCAATATCGCGCAGATGGGCCATCAAATCGCGGGTTGCCAATAAATTGCCGATGGAATTTTCCGTGAAAATACGGCCCCGGTAATCTAATACTCGCGAGGCCTTTTTCAAACACCGCGCGACCAGCGGGATGTCTGCGGTAACAACAATATCATTCTTTTGCGTATTTTCAACAATCCAGTCGTCCGCGGCATCAAACCGGCCGCTGACGATCACCGATTCCAACCAGTCTTCCTCTGGGATATTAACCGGAGAATTTGCCACCATGATAACTTTAATTCCGTAGCGCAAAGCGACACGAAAAATCTCCTGCTTTACGGGAACCGCGTCAGCATCAACCAGTATCCTGAGCATAATCAATTTACTTTCGAATTTCCGTATCTTGGGGTAATTTTCATATCAGGTTTGAGTTGGTGTCACCCGATAGCGAGGAAAGATTAACCTGTCTGAAAACAGAATGATACACTAAACTGAGCATACAACCGGCATTTCCATTTTGCAAATATATGGATTCACGGTTTTCTGCGGGATTATTACTTAGGGTCTATTTTCCTGGTGTTTTGTCGGTCCGGTTTTGCAGAAAAGCGAGGATCGCTTCTACGTATTCTGCCGGTTTCTCCCAGGTTGGGAATGATGGGGTGCCCTGAATTAATTTGGCTGAACAGGACGGAATTAACTTTTTTACCGCTTCCAGGCGGGGATGCGGTCCGCTCCGGTCGCTGTATAGTAATAAAACCGGACTTTTTATTTTGGACAATCTCGGTCCTACATCATAGACAAATTTGGCATGATGGGAATCGCCTGCCCTTCTGCCTAAATCAGATTTTAAATATTCGATCGTTGCACGCTGCGCCATTTCCAGTTTAACGGGCGGTTTTGCCCGGCGTCCGTTCCAGACAGTGATTAAGTGAGAGCCGTCCTCTTGGAAAACTACAGTTTCGTTACGGTATTCCTGTTCCGCTTTCTTCAATACCTCCGGCTCCACATAAAGCAAATCGCAAAGAACAAGTTTATTTACCCGTTCGGGGTAAACCGCAGCCATTTCCACTGCTATCGATGCCCCAAAAAGACGGCCCACAATATTGGTTTTCTCAATCTTTAGCGCATCAAGGAAATGGATAATATTCCGGGCATAATCCTCGAGTTGAGGTTTAAAATCAGGCTGGTCTGAGTTTCCGCACCCAAGAACATCCGCAGCAATAGCCCGGTACTTTTTACCAACTGCCGGAAGTAACTCAGTAAATTCTTCAGACGATAAACTTGCCTTATGCAGAAAAAGGACAGGCTCCCCGCGGCCTTCAGTCCGGTAATAAATCTGCCCTTCCGGGGTATCAATATACGCGCGTTTCATCGATTCCTCTCCATGTCAGCTATTATTTATAGTTTTAGTGGGCGTTTATCCAGAATCTGCCCAAATAGAAACAGAGGTAATTGCCGCCGGCTGCTGCCGCGCCAAATTGCCCCGAATAACCCTTGAACCACGGCTGATTAAAACCGAAAGTGCTCGGCTGAACGATAGATATCGCGAAATGCTGCTGGGCAACGCGCTGGTTAGCCTGAATCACGAGCTGCTGCACCTGGTCGATGCTGGTGGCGGCTAAAGCGGCAGGGTAGAACCCATTAAAAACAGAGTCGTTAACATGAGAGAAGTTACCTGCAAAACCGTTCATATCCCGCTGCAGCATCTTAATCGGAGTATTGATATTTCCCAGAGTTCCGGCTCCGGAACGGTAGGCCAACGCATCCTGTTTCTTTCCCACCACCACATATGAAGTCCATGAAGCAGGATCCATCGCCTGAATTGTCAACGTAACATTAATGGCAGCAAAATAAGACTGGACAATCTGCAACAAATCCATATTCCCCGTATTGTCGGCTACCACATCTGTTGTAAATCCGTTAGGGAACCCTGCCTGGGCTAAAAGCTGCTTGGCTCCTGTCGGGTTGTAAGCGTATTGAGCTTGTAAATCCGCAGGCCATTGCTGGTACGGCCACGCCCAACCCACTTGATTACTTGAAGTCAACGACTGGGGATACGGCTGAGCGGTACCCTGATAAAACGAGTTGGCAATCTCCGGTAAATTTAGTGCCATCTGTAATGCTTCCCGCACCCTGATATCACTGAAAGGCGCCAGGTCATTTCTCGGCTCTAACGTTTCGCATGCTCCCAAGATGGTAGTAAATTGAACCAGCTCAGGATTTGTTTTTTGTAACCCTTGCGCGGCTGTCATGGTCAGGCTTTGGACACAGTCGATTTTACCTGTCCGCAAAGCCGCCAGGGCTGTACTCTGGTTAGGAATTATCAAATAGATAACAGAATTCACATAAGGGAGCCGGTTTGCGGGATACCGCTCATCAAATGCCCAATAACCGGGATTTTTGGTTAGCGTCGCGGCTGTACTGTCCACAAAATCACTCAAAATGTAGGGACCCGTACCGATGGAATTATGCCAGTTGATAATGGCGGGGCTGCTGGCGCTGGTATAAGCAGCAACGGCATCGGGACACTCAATACTCTGGGTGCAAATCATTCTCAACAGGTTTTCCACCGTGGCTTCCGGGTTGGGGGTCTTTGTTTTAAAGACCACGGTAAAGTTATCGGCAGCGGTGACAGAAACCAGGTCGACATTTTGGGTTGCGTCTGATAACGGGTCAAGAGTATACGTACTATACCCGCCCAGCCGCTGATAATGGGCAACTACATCGGAAGCGATGAATTTCCGCCCGTTTGCCGGCGGCAGGTTCTGCCAGTAAACATTTTGACGCAGATGAACTACAAAAGTGGTTGTATCGGTAAATTCCCAGCCTGTGGCCAGATCTCCTTTCTGAAATTGAACCGGATGATAACCGATGTTGTAAGAAAAAACCGACGGGCCAACAGTCCAGTCATCCGAGTTGATTGGTTCCAGCCAGGCGGTATATGTGAATAAGGGTCAAAGTTAACAATATTCGAAGCGGCTTGAAGAGTCATCGTCCCGCCGTATTGAGGAACACCGAGACTATCCCACCAATTTCCTGTCGAGGTGGTCGTCGCAGAGGTGGTTACGATAGCGGATGTCGTGGTGCTCGTCGAGGAATTAATGACAGTTGACGTCGTAGTGATTAACGCGGTTGATGTCGTGGTGGATACAGGGGTTGTTTGCGTAGTTGTAGTTGATGTGCCGCAAGATGTTAACACCAGTGATGCTGCTATCAAACAGCATATGATTACCCAGAACACTCTTCTTTTCATATAGACCTCCTGTTAATAAATATTGCAGAGAAAGTGAATAAAGCTGGTTTTTTGTTGGACCTGATGTATGTAATTACCTCAACGCAATTCAGTCACCACCGAAATAACGAGTGGAAGTTAGGCAGATATTATCATTAAATCATTCTGATTGTCAATAGGAATTATCATATAAGAAATCATTTTTAATTAGGCCATAAATACCAGGCAGAACAAAAACTGATTCAGCCAGCAGATTCGAGAAATTATTATTAGTTTCTGTGTTTAATGGCGCACCGATTACTAATAGAGCGTCACAGCTTCACTGCCTGAGGTTATGTTGTCCAATTCGCAATACATTGTCACAGTTGTATTCCCTCCGATTACCGATACTGACGTTTTGATGGTGACATTGGTGCCGGGGATGAGATTGACAGTGTTGGCTCCGTCGGCTGCCACCGCAATATTAATGACTTCCCCGACGTAAGGCGACTGCAGGTTTGCCACAATATCCGCTGCACTCGGCAGCGCCATAGAATGAGATGAATTGGAAGTATCGAACCGAAGCAGCCAGTATTGATCAAATTGAGCGCCGGTGACACTGAGATTGGTGTCCCCGGCATTATAATATTGCGGAGCCGGAGCACTGGAGCCCATGCATGATGTTAAACTGAGCCCACCCAGAATTAAAACCGCTACAAAGATTGCTATATATTTCCACATAAATTGTTTCTTCAATTTCTCTCCTTTCCCATACCGTTGTAAGTTCAATTTTCGACCGGAAACTTCAATCTACCCAGGTTTGCGATATACCGTTTCCTGATAGTCTGTATTTCACTTTCATCTTATCATGATAATAGTAATTCGTTCACCCGGCAGGCAGATATTAATTGCCGAAACAAGCGCTTATTGCTATAATAGTGTTTCATGGGGCTGTAGCTCATTCGGGAGAGCATTTCCTTTGCAAGGAAGGGGTAAGGGGTTCGAATCCCCTCAGCTCCACCAATAATTCAAAGCAAAGAGACCATTCGTGAACAATCACAGAAATGGCCTCTTTTTTGTTTCCGAAACGTCTGCCGGCCGTTATTTCCCGGTATTGACACCCGAACAGCTGCTTTTATTTTTTTAACAGTTGTTTCTTATATCTTTCGGTGGCGTTTTTCCGGGCCTTATTATAATTGTCTTTGGCTAAATTGATAAGGTTGTTGCGGGTGATCAGCGCTGCTTTTAATGATTCGCGGTATTCTCCAAGGGGGGACGGTTTATTTTGCTTTGTCACGTGCTGCCTCTCTCTCTCGTATTTTATTATTTCATTCGTTTATATTATAACGTAATTTTAGTTTAACAAACGCTGCATCTTTTGTCAGTATTCCGGGTTTTATTAATATACATTCACAAATTGTGTGTTATATTAAAATATGCCGCAGTTTAGTCGAGATTGGCATTCATTATTTAATCTTTTTAAACTAATGAACCGATTTGATAAAACAATACACATTGTTATAAAAAATACATTTTAAGATTAAGCAGGTGATTCACTATTACCGATGAGATAAATTCCTCACATAAACACTATGATGCTCCATCCGGTTTAACGAAGGAACAAATACGGGAAAGCCTTAAAAACTCAACCTATGACAGCATTGGGGC
>Ga0182017_10004290_pt1 | contig 10618 bp, 10 predicted proteins | sample 712E3DmetaG_FD_120492 | JGI IMG/M metagenome (GOLD analysis project Ga0182017, IMG submission 120492) | Permafrost microbial communities from Stordalen Mire, Sweden - 712E3D metaG | ecosystem: Environmental > Terrestrial > Soil > Wetlands > Permafrost | place: Sweden: Stordalen | collected... | reverse complement strand
ACCTGGACCTGGCTTCACTCACCCGCGTTTCGCGCCACGCCGCTGGATATGAAGGTTGAAGCGGACCGTATGTTCATTCTCGGCGTGAATCAGTTTATCGGGCACGGCTACCCCTACTCCGCGCCCGCGGCGGGTGAGCCGGGCTGGTCGCTCTATGCGGCCGCGGTATTCAACTCCCACAACCCATGGTTCCCGGTGATGCCCGACGTTACAAAGTATTTACAGCGGGTAAGCTGGTTGCTGCGGCAAGGGAAACCGGCTAACGACATCGCAATTCTTCTCCCCGAGGACGATGCCCAGGCGGCATACGCTCCTGGCCATGTTTCAGTGACCGACGAGATGAGGAGACGCATCACCCCCGCCCTGACGGCAGCGATTCTCGATGCGGGCTACAACATCGACTACATTGATGCCGCAACCATCGACAAGCTCGGCGCTATCCCTTACCCAGTCTTGATTCTTCCGCCGACTGATCGCATTCCGCTGTCAGCATATAAAAAGATCGAGAGCTATGCCGCGAAGGCTGGAAAAGTCATCGCGATCGAGAAGCTTCCGGCGCACGGGCCGGGCCTGATGACGCAAAACACCTCTGCTGAGATCGCGGCACTTTCGGAGCAGTTATTCAAGTCGAATGGCCACAAAGGGATTTATATCGATTCAGTTGCAGGCCTGACGGATGTGCTGCATCACACCCTTCCGCCCGACATGGATGCAACCGGCCAGGTCACGAATCTCGGCTTCATCCATCGCAAGCTCCTCGACAGGGATGTCTATTTTGTGGTCAATAGCGGTAATGTGCCTGTTGAGGGCAGCATCCGGTTCCGTTCCGCTCGCCCCTCCAGCGAGTCATGGGACCCGGACAGTGGCAGAGTGATCCAAGCCGCATTGCACAACGATGGGTCTGGCCTGCCACTGGTACTTGCGCCATATGAATCCAGGGTCTTTGTAATCACAGGTGCGCCTGTAGTCGGGTCAAAGAAACCGACACAGATCGCCACGAAATCGCCAGCCAACGGCGAAGAGCAGCTTACAGACCTGAGCAGCGGCTGGCAGATTCACTTTGCCGGCAGTGAACCGGCCCAGGCTCTCGATCATCTTGGCTCATGGACGGAACTCGCGGGCAAGCAGTTCTACTCCGGCGAGGCCGTATACACGCGAAGCGTCTCGATCAAAGCTGCACCCAAGCCGGGCGCGCGGATTTGCCTTGACTTCGGGCCTGGTACTCCGACCACCGACAATCGCCGGCCGGGCGCCTCCGGCACGAGAGCCCTACTCGATCCGCCGATTCGCGAGGCCGCCGTTGTTTTTGTCAACGGTCAGCGTGTCGGGTCGCTCTGGCATCCGCCTTATCGGCTCGACATCTCGAAACTCGTGAAGATGGGCGAGAACAAGATTGAGGTCCATGTTTACAACACAGCCATCAACCTGCTGGCTGGCCAGCCGCCGCGCGATTACACCGCGCTGCGGGCAAAGTATGGACGGCGCTTCGATCCGCAGGATATGGACAACCTGAAACCGATTCCCTCCGGTCTTTTCGGAACGATTCGCCTTGTTGAGCAGGTGAGTAAATGAAACGATTGACAAGATGGTTTGCCGGCGTTGCTCTCTTCGGTCTGCTAAGCTCCGGCGCGGCCAGCGCCGCACCGAAGACGTTTGTGGCCAACGAGTATGGAGCCAAGGGAAACAGTACGACACTCGAAACGGCGTCCATTCAGAAGGCCATCGATGCGGCAGCCGCCGTTGGTGGCACGGTCACCCTGAGGTCAGGGACTTATCTGACCGGCTCGCTCTTTCTCAAGTCGGGTGTGACGCTGAACGTGGGTGAAGGCGTCACACTCATCGGTTCCGAGAAGCTGGCGGACTATCTGATGCTACCCACGCGGATAGCGGGCATCGAGATGAGCTGGCCTGCAGCGCTCATCAACGTCCGCGACCAGCACAATGTCACCATCACAGGGAAGGGAACCATCGACGGCGACGGCCCCATCTGGTGGAAGTCGTATTGGGACCTTCGCGCTACATATGAACCCAAGGGGTTGCGCTGGGCCTCCGATTACGATGCCCGCCGTCCCCGCCTTATCCTGATACAGAACTCGTCTAAAATCCTGCTGGGCGGCGGCATTCTGCTCAAGCGCTCCGGCTTCTGGACCGTCCAGATTCTGTACTCGCACAATATTCACGTCGACGGGGTCACCATCCGCAACAACGAGGGCGGCAGAGGGCCCAGCACCGACGGCATCGACATCGACTCTTCGCGCAAGGTTCTGGTGGAGCACGCCGACATCGAAGCGAACGACGATGCGCTTTGCCTCAAGTCCGGACGCGACTCCGACGGCCTCCGCGTCAACCGGCCCACCAAGGATATTGTGGTTCGCGATTCCATCGTACGCCGTGGCGCCGCGGCCATCACTATCGGCAGCGAGACTTCAGGTGGATTCCGCAACATTGAGGTATACAACATTACCGCGCTCGGCGGCGTGCCCAACGGCGTCCTGTTCAAGTCAGCGCATACACGCGGCGGCTATGCCAAAGACATCCGCATCCACGACCTAAAACTTGAAGGCGTCGCCATTCCCATTCACATCACCATGAACTGGAATCCGAGTTACAGTTACGCCGCCCTGCCTGAAGGTGTGAAAGAGATTCCCCCATACTGGGTCGTTCTGACAACCAAAGTTTTAGAGCAGCAGGGACTGCCGCACTTCAGCCGTGTTCACATCTGGAATATCAAGGCTACCGGCGCCAGGAGCGCCTTTGACGTCAGCGCCTATCCCAACGCGACGTTGGATGACTTCCGCCTCGACCATCTGGAGATTGAGGCCGCCAAGGCGGGCACTATCGCCAACGCCCGGAATTGGAGGATCACCGAAAGCAACATCAAGACAGCCGATGGAAGCAAGCCGGTCATCACGGAATAAACGTGAAGGAACGGTTGTTTGGGCCCGTTTTTTCGCAACATTCAGACAACTGAATCATCTAATCTGTTGCTATGACACAATCCTCCACGCCCCCCCTTCGCACTCTCGGCAACTCCGACCTGCAGCTCACTCCTATTGGCTTTGGCGCTTGGGCCATCGGCGGCGCCAACTGGGAGTTTACCTGGGGCCCTCAGGACGACAATGAATCCATCGCCGCCATCCACCGGGCTCTCGACCTGGGCATTAACTGGATCGACACGGCTGCCATCTACGGCTTGGGCCACTCGGAGGAGGTAGTCGGACGCGCCCTGAAGTCCTCGTCCCAAAAGCCTTATATTTTCACCAAGTGCTCCATGCGCTGGCATCCGGACCGCACAATATTCCGGTCGCTGAGGGCTGGTTCGCTGGCCGAGGAGCTGGATGGCTCACTGAGGCGGCTGGGGGTCGAGACCATCGACCTTTACCAGATTCACTGGCCCAACCCGGAGGAGGAGATTGAAGAGGGCTGGGAGACGCTGGCACGCTTCCGCGAGCAGGGCAAGATCCGCTGGATAGGCGTCTCAAATTTTTCGGTCGAGCAGATGGAGTGCGTCAGGAAGATCGCGCCCATCACCAGCCTGCAGCCTCCTTACTCTATGCTGCGCCGGGCCATCGAGGAGGAAATACTTCCTTTTGCTCAGGCTAACGGCATCGGCGTCATCAACTATTCGCCCATGGTATCTGGGCTGCTGACCGGCGCCATGACGGCGGAGCGCATTGCGGCTCTGCCGGCTGACGACTGGCGCCGCCGCGGGGTCGAGTTCAATGAACCGCGGCTCAGCCGCAATCTCCGCCTGGTGGAAGTGCTGCGGGAGATCGGCAACGGCCATGGCGTAAACCCTGGCGTGGTGGCCGTCGGCTGGACTCTGCATCATCCGGCTATCACCGCTGCCATAGTGGGCGGGCGCAGCGCACGTCAGGCTGAAGGAGTGGCACCCGCGCTCGATTTCAAGCTCAGTGATGATGAGTACGCCCGGATCAACGCATTCCTTGTCGCTAACCCTGCCTGAAGCCAGTCTGCGATCGCAAATCAGCAAAAACCCCAGCCGTGGCCGGGGTTTTTGTCTGGAGGAGGAAGCCGATTTTACATTGCCGCTACAAAATCGGGAACGACGAAAGCGGCATTTTCTTGCAGCATTCGAGTCATTCTTGCGGCCATCCCTGTGTACATTTGAGCGGCGCGGAAGGCATTCACGCGAACACCCTCGCTGGCCTGCGAGAAGGCGTATTGGGCCAAAGCCATCAGGACGCACAGGCGAATCTGCATCGCGTCGCTGCGCAGGGTCTCCACAAGCAAGCGATCCACGCTTTCAGAGTTTCGCGCCGCATAGTCGGCCATCTCCAGCATTACGCGCGCGTTCTGGTACATCACCCACAGTCCCTTGGGACCCTCCATGCGCTGCCAGGCGTCTTCTGGAGTCGCACTGAGACCTTCCTTCCACAGGAAGTGATCGCTCAACGCGTGAGCGCTCCAGTCAGGCCGCAGACGGGCCAAGAGCGAGTCCCACGATTGTGCATTGCGACGGAGTACCCCTCTCCGCCACCGGGCAAGGTAAAGCGCAACGCATATGATCGCAGCAATTTGAAGTAGAGGAAGAATCATCGGTGATCCTCAGCCCGGGATTTAGTAACCACTAAATTGGCCATTGCAACCCGGTCGACTAATACCTTACGTCCTACTATTAACAGATATTTCTTCATTTGCGGAGTATTTTTCGCTTACTCTCCTCTCTTGTTGTAGCAAAAAGTACCCAACAAATCAAAGCACTAAAGTAACCATGCTCCATTATCCGGCTCAGGCTTCAATCCCGCGAAATTGGGTAGCCAGGGTGCGAAGTCACCCGACTGTCAATCGTATAATGAAAATATATCTGGCATAGAATCAGGGCGGTACGGGCAAACCGACAGCATCGCTATTCCCCCGACTTTCGGTCTTTGGCAACCGCTGAATCAGCCAATGCAGTGCGTGTGGCCCTGGCGGTTCCAGCCACAGACAGCAGAAGACTCTGCATCTGGGGGCTAAACTCGCGCCGGACCGCTTCTTTTTGGGAAAAACTGACCGCCCAATAGAGCAGGGAACAGATGTAGCTGGCTACCACGACTTGCTGTAGATGGCTATAAAGCGGTCCCATGTTCTGATGTGTATGCAGCATCGCCACGGCAAGGCTGACCAGAGAATAAAAACCGAGCCCAGATGCCACCTGCAATTCGCGGTCCCGCCAGCCGATGGAGAGCAACTGACTGCATCCAGCCAGCGCCAAAAAGAATAGGATTCTGAGAATCGAGGTGGTCTGCATAAGCCGCATCAAGAGATGAAACTCTGGGGGCAGATTGCCGAAGCCGGGAATGGCTGCAAAGGGCCAGATCGCGGTGCCTAGTGCAATAACTAATCCTGCAACTGCCACCACGGCGCCACGCGGCAGAGAGGCCCGGAAGGGACGGAGCACGGACCAGGCCAACTCGATCAAAACGCCAAACTCCAGGGCCGAATCCACAACCAGGTTCGCCAGGTAGACGGCGAGATAGATGGCCGGGAAGAAGCGGAAGACTAGAATTCCCGCGACATTGACGAGCAGATCCCAAGCACAATACACAAAGAAAATCGGCAATGTCCGCCAGACACGGCGATACAGAAGCAGCCCAACAACTGCCGCCTCAGAGACAACACCAGCAAGCCAAAGTGCGTTGTCCAAGCTCATAGTCGGTATTGCGTCCTAGCTGATCGACGCAATTAAGTTGAGTGTAGCAGCGCCCCCGTTGTCATCACGCTGCTACAGAATGTTCATGCCTCCTATGCCTTCACTCCAGTCGGGATGGGCGGAAACGGCATTACGGGAAATGAGCTGGCGACGGTCTTCACGCCGGTCGGAATGGGCGGGAACGGCATTACGGGAAATGAGCTGGCGATGGCTTTCACTCCGGTCGGGATGGGTGGAAACGGCATTACGGGAAATGAGCTGGCGACGGTCTTCACGCCGGTCGGAATGGGTGGGAATGGCATGACGGGAAATGAGCTGGCGACGGCCTTCACACCGGTCGGAATGGGTGGGAACGGCATGACGGGAAATGAGCTGGCGGCGGCGTAGCTGGCGGACAAGACCAAAACTGCACCGAGAACAGCGCTATGCAACTTCAATGATGTGGAAACCATAAGAGTATTCTCCTTAGTTGGATTTGACTTAACACGGCAAGAGTAACCTAAAAATGGCAGATATGCTACCACAAAAGTAACCATTTTACCGATTTTTTTATAGTACTTTTTCCGGCTGGTCCAGCGGGCGTCGCCAGCCGGAGAGACCCAAGATTCGTAATGGCCCCGGCACACGTCATTACTGCAGCAGCGCGTGTACTGTGTGTTTTCCATCAAGATTCCGCCGGGGCTCTCTGGGCGAGATACGTATTTTGCACCTCAGGCCGGATGGTGGCCGCATTACCCCCTCTCAGTCGCTGGTTTGGCTGTGCCGGGGAGGTGTGGATCACAACAGAAATCGAGAGTTGGTGGGCGACACGGCGGCGATCATCACTGCGGGGTAGAGGGGGTAATCACTCTGCTTCTGTGTTCTAATGCGACATACAAGCTGTTTGTTGTGAATGTCTTCGACGCGTGTCATAGACGGCCTACAAGTCCTGTTAGTCGTATGCATCGGGCATCCGGCAGGTTACAACCGGTTACTTTGCTGAAAACTATCGTGCCGTAGGTCGAACGGCGAATCTTGATTACAGTGGATTAAGGGCCGACTTATTGGTTCAGAGTGCAATCTATGAATTCTCGAATACCCGGAGTATCGCTTCCATCCGCTCTTTCTGATCCAATTGCCTCTCGGCAGGAGGTGCGTTGCGCAGTTCGCTTTCCGCTTACGCTGCCGGTGGTGCTCTCCAGTGGTAAAGGGGAACATGCCGCTGTTACCCAAAACGTCTCCGCCAGCGGAGTGCTTTTTGAGATCGACAGTCATTTACAGACAGGGGAGGAAATCCGCTTTTCCCTTCGTATGCCCGGTGCGGTACTTGGTACCCCCCGCGATGTTTTGGTTCATTGCGTGGGACGTGTGGTACGCTGCTCCATGAGTCAAACTAAGTATAAGGCCGCAGCCACTATCGATGAGTATCAGTTCGCGGAGCAGTAACAGCCTGAGTTTGACCAGCAACAGCCCATGACGGATATTCTGGACGATCCTCCTGATGGCGAAATACTTGACGTGCCTGTCAAGCCAGGGACGGTTCGCATTATTCTTGCGGATTCCCAGGCCATCTACCGCGTAGGCATTCGCAAGGTCTTTGCTCTTGAAGACGATTTGCGTGTCGTAGCCCAAGCGGATTCCATCGAAAATCTTCGGTTGGCTGTTGAGCGCTACCCCACTGACATCGTTCTTCTGGAAGGCAGCTTGTTGGCGGGCACGGCCAATGTCATTCCCGATCTGCTGCGGGTTGCCCCGGAAGTGAAACTGATTGTGCAGGCGGTGGCGGCCGATGAAAACAACACCGTCGAGCTTTACCGCCGCGGCGTCCGCGGAATCATCTCCCGCTCCATCTCGCCCGACCTGCTGGTCCGATGCGTGCGCAGAATCGCCGCCGGCGAAACCTGGATTGACAACCAATCGGTGAATTGGGTTATTGAAGCCTATCGTGCCCAGGCCGCTGCCTTGGTGAGCCCGCGCACCCAGCCCCGCCTATCGCCCAAGGAGATGGCTATTATTACCTGCATCACCCAGGGCAAGCGCAACAAGGAGATTGCCTCCCAGTTGGGAACCACGGAGCAGGTGATCAAGAATTATCTGCGCAAGATCTATGACAAGCTGGGAGTCAGCGACCGGCTTGAGCTGGCGCTCTATTGCCTGCACAACAAGATTATTCAGACAGATGCGGACGAAGACACTGTGGCTCAGAAGGTAGTGGGCCAGGAACGGTAAAGCAGCCGTCCGTTGTACTTTTCGGCGTTTGTGGGATTTAACCGGGCGTACGGGCCAACTCTAGCAATCGAATCAGCTGAGCCAATTCATCGCCGTTCAGATGCCCCAGCAACTCGCCGGGGATCCGGTTGATGGCAGGGTCCATCTCCCGCAGCAACTCCAGCCCAGCCTCTGAAATCTGCGTCCATACTACGCGCCGGTCTTGTGAGTCGCGCCGCTGCCGGATGAGCTTAAGTCCCTTGAGGCGCGCCAACAACCGAGTTATGTCCGGATCGGCCGTGATCATCCGGCCACCAATGGCCGAACAGGTAAGCCCGCGAGGCTGCGCGCCGCGCAGAATACGCAGCACATTGTATTGCGTGGAGGTCAGGCCCCAGTTGCGGGTCTTGCAGTGGAAGGCGCGCTGCAGGCAGTCGGAGGTGCGCAGCAGGTTGAGCAGAGCCTCCTCCTCCTGGCTGGAAAAGGGGCGCTCCTGCGCGATTTCGAGTTTCAGGCCTGTCATAGACTGTCTCCACAACCAGCTTCGGAGATTCTCAATTGAAAAACCGGTGAAGGGCACGACTGAAACGCGCCCTTGCAAGCGAGCCGGATATTGGCTGGCACCTGATTGTCTTTACTGCTTGACGACCTCCAGTTCGATGGTCAGCTTGACCTCATCGCCCACAATGGCCGACGGAAACTTGGCTCCGATCCCGTAAGCAGTGCGGCTGATGGTGGTGGTGGCTGAAAAACCGGCGTGCGGCTTGTGGTCCATGCCCGGAACCGGCCCAGTTGGGCCTTCGGCTTCAAGAACCACGGGCTTTGTGACGCCGCGTAGGGTCAGATTGCCGGTGATGCTCAGCTTACTGCCGTTCTTCGAGATGCTTGTGCTGGTAAACGTGGCATTGGGGAAGGTGGCTATGTCGAAGAAATCGGGAGTCTTGAGGTGGGCATTGCGCTGATCCATGCCGGTGTCTACGGTGCCGACGCCGATGGTGGCAGTGACGGTGGACTTGGTAACGTCGGCCTCGTTGTAGATGATGGTCGCGGCCACATTGCCGAAGCGGCCATGTATATTCGAGACGCTCAAATGGGTGATAGTGAAGTCGACCTCACTGTGGGCCGGATCGGAGGTCCAGGTGGAGGATTGCGCCAGAGCCAGTGGAGCCGCAAGCGCCAGAATGCCAGTCATTATTGCCAGTCGCTTCATCGTTGAGTTTCCTTTCAGTGCCGGGCCGTTGGGCCGCTATGGGGTGGGGGAAGAGAGGGGCGCTCTAATTCGGATGCGCGCGGAGAGGAAAAAGCCAGGTGCACTCCGCGCTGAATCTCTGCTGCCAATTCGATGCGGCTGGGAATCTATTCGTTGCAACAAATATTCTTGATTTTTCAACATTTCCCGGTCCGAAGGGCTAAGAACGGGCGCCCGCGCTGTGCATATTGCCCATGCAAGGCTAAAAATCTGGCTATGCATGGGGTGGGAGCGGGCTGAGCGTAAATCCGATCTGTTATTCTCCCGCATATGCTTGGGATGAGCCAATTCAACCGTCTGACCAACCCCCAGCGCCATACGTTTCTGGCCGCCTTCCTGGGCTGGACGCTCGATTCCCTCGACTTTTTCCTGCTCATCTTCTGCGTGAAGGCGATCGCCGCCGATTTCCACACCCAGCCCTCGGCGGTGATGGGCGCGGTCTTCCTGACACAGGCTTTCCGGCCGGTAGGGGCGATTCTCTTTGGCATGCTAGCGGATCGCTATGGCCGGCGGCCGGTGCTGATGCTAAACATTCTCAGCTTCTCGGCGATTGAGCTGGCCTGCGCCTTTGCGCCTTCGCTGACCGTGCTGCTGGTATTGCGCGCTCTCTTTGGCTTGGCCATGGGCGGCGAATGGGGCGTGGGCGCGGCGCTGGCTTTTGAGACATTGCCGAAAGAGGGCCGCGGCACCTTCTCCGGCATCTTGCAGGAGGGCTATGCGACGGGATCAATTCTGGCCGCGGGTGCCTTTGCTCTCTTCTTTCACGCAATCGGCTGGCGGGGGCTGTTCATCCTGGGGTCCTTGTCAGCCCTGCTGGTGATGTATGTGCGGATGCACGTGGCTGAGTCGCCGGTGTGGCTGGAGGGAAGAAAGAAGAGGCTGGCGCAGAGTGCTGGGGCCATTCGGAGCGCTAAGGCCGCGGATCTGGCTCGCCTGCTCGCCTTTTTGCCCACCTTTCTCTTCCTGGTGTTGTTGATGACCGCCTTCATGAGCTTCTCGCATGGCACCCAGGATGTGTATCCAACCTTCCTCTCAGTCGCGGCCAAGCTCTCGCCGGAGACCATCGGGCTGATCGGCGTTCTGTACGGTTTCGGCTCCATCGCCGGCGGATTTGTCTTTGGAACGCTCTCGGAGAAGTGGGGGCGCAAGCGGGCAATTGTCACCGCGGCATTGCTGGCCATTCCGGTGATTCCGCTTTACGCCTATGGACATTCTGCTCTCACGCTGGGCTTCGGCGCGGTGTTGATGCAGTTTATGGTGCAGGGGGCGTGGGGGGTGGTACCGGCCTATCTCACCGAGCTTTCGCCGGCCCCAGTGCGTGCTACGGCTCCCGGCCTCGCCTATCAATTGGGCGGGCTCGTCACCTCGTGGAATGGTAAGGCGCAGGCCCTGGCTGCCGAGCGCTGGGGCAACTATCCCGCGGTGCTCGCGATTACGGTAGCGGTGATTTCGCTGCTTCTTGCCGGATTAGCGCTTATGGGGCGAGAGGCCAGGGGCAGTGAGATAACCGCAGCGTAAACCTGATT
>Ga0182017_10004289_pt1 | contig 10619 bp, 7 predicted proteins | sample 712E3DmetaG_FD_120492 | JGI IMG/M metagenome (GOLD analysis project Ga0182017, IMG submission 120492) | Permafrost microbial communities from Stordalen Mire, Sweden - 712E3D metaG | ecosystem: Environmental > Terrestrial > Soil > Wetlands > Permafrost | place: Sweden: Stordalen | collected... | reverse complement strand
TCAATTAATCCCAATTTTCCTGATATAAACGAGGAAATGGTGTGTTACTGGAAAGAACAGAGGCCTTGACCACTCTTAGCCGGATTATTTTGACCATTAATTTTAACATTCAACAAATTAACAATTAACTAAATATAATATTGATCTAATTTCCGGCCAAATATGGTCAAGGTGTCCGGCTTTTGCATGCTGTGAGCATGATTCAAACTTGCAGAATTGAAAATCGTGGTCTATCATGTTGGGGTTTATCAGTCGTTTTAAATGAGTGTTACCTGGCTTTAGGTTTTAAATCTCGTTATGTAAGATGTATACCAAAGGATCCGTCTGATATTGATTGCCATGTTATTGTAACTGTATATTCTACTACATATAAAAAATGGTTATGGATTGATCCAACATTTGACGCCTATATTATGAATGATAATGGTCAATTACTAGGTATTCAGGAAGTGAGAGAAAGCTTAATTCTAGGGAAACCGCTTATACTTAATCCGGAAGCAAATAGGAATCGTAAATCTTCAATGGAAAAAGATGAATATCTTTATAATTATATGGCAAAAAATCTTTATATACTGGAGAGTCCTATTAATAGTGAGTTTGATTATGAAACAAAAGCCAAAGGGAAAGTGATACAATTTGTATATTTAAATCCACTTGATTTTATTGGAAAAAAGCAAAGGGAGAAGAATATTAAACAAGATTCCCTAAATTATGAATTTAAGTTTACAAATAATCCTAATATATTTTGGATAAGCCCTGAATAAAAATGCACGAATTCCAAAGAAGTGCATAATCCTTCAGGTTAGAATATACTTGAAGTTTAAATATATTCTGCAAAAATAAAAAATCCAGCAAAAATAGGCGGGTTCGCTCAAATCCAGCCCAATTGTTTAGTCAAGTTCAAGCCCTCCGGGTTTTGCAGTATTTTTTGATTTATTAGGTTCATTTCTATTGTATCAAAAAATACCGCAAAAAACTTGACAAAACGCCCTAACCCGCCTTAGAAACATGCTTTCTTTTTTCTTTTTTTCCGGTTTTTTCTTTCTTCTTTTGAAAAATAATTTGTTGAGCTTTATAGTGAAGTTATATGAATAATATCTAGTCATCAAAATTAATATCTAGAATATTATAAATTATATTTGACGGTTAATCCTAACTCAAATACTAAAAAGGGATACTAGTAAAATGACGATAGGATGCATAAAAACAAAACAAGCAGCCCTAAAAAAGCTGCTTGTTTTAATTAAGTGAGAAATACTACTATTCCCCTTCTACGGTAGTTTGTGAGACTGCTGTCATCACACCACCGGCAACAGTTAAATATCCCGCTGCAGTCACAATTATTGCAGGTAAGGACACTGGAGCTGCTATAATTGCTCCGCCAATAGCAACTAAAACCAAACCAATGGTCCGGATTTTCTTAAAGAAACCAGAAACAGGAGCTGCAACTCTTTGAACTAATGTTAAATTTTTATTTTCCATTTTCGTAATTTTTAAAAATTATTGATTCAATATGTGTAAGCCTCTTTTCAAGGAACTCGATTCTTTGATTCATTAAATCGTTTATACCCTTGAATTCGGCTTTAATTAAAGAAGTAGTGGTCTTCACTTCTGTCAGGTCTTTTTCAACATGCTTAAAATCCCTGTGTAATTGTTTAGTGAAGTATGCCACTACTGATAGAAGGGCCGAAATAATTATCCCGAATACTTGAAATTCGTTCATAGCTTATGCCACGTTTACAATTGCCAAACTATTGTATGAACCATTTCTTAAAGGATACTGAACATTGTTCATCATTTGGAAAAACTCAATCTTTAACAGATAAAGCTTTATTCCATTTCCTGCAGGTAAAGCAGTCGGGGTCAAAACAACCTGGTTCACGTTTAGATCAATTGTCAGATTCTGAACATTGGTTATTTTCAAATCCGACACACCATTAGCTAAATCAATATTTGCCATCGCACCGGTAATACTCAAATGGGTTGCCCCGTTTGGATAAGCAATGTCCTTTTTTGGTACCAGGTCATTAATAGTGATAACTCCTGTTGCATTATCTATTGAAAATGCTTTAAACAAAACACCACTCAATACAGAATTTGCATTGAAGTTAAAACCGTTCAATAAAGCTTTGCCAGCATCTAATGCGAGACCAATAGATGGTTGACGTGAACCCCTGGCACTGTTCGTGTCCAGTTTTAGTTCGTTCATCATTAATTGTGTTACCCTTGAAGTTACGTAGGTATCAGATGCATCTAGCATCAAACTGCGGAGAGCATCCCTTAACATCTTGCCTGCAGTTCCTGCAGCCCCAAACTCAGCGTTGTTTTCACGAGTTCGCTCATAATTAGGGTCATTTGCAATTTTGTCAGGAGATACAGCACTTTTTTCTTTTGCAAGGTAAACGCCATCCTTTTTGTAGAAGGTAATTCCTCCCATAGTACCCTCTAACTTTAAAATACCTTTTTGTTCTGCCATAGTTTTAAAATTTAAGTGAATAATTGAGATTAAATGACTATGACACAATTCTAATGCTAAAACCAAAGATGTACCAGAAGTTGGTGCCGCTTTTGCCTCTAAATGCCTTATTATGCCCATTATTCAGACTTTTATCCTGGCAAAAAGTAATTAACTTTGGCATGGGTTTATTAAAAAGAATTTCTTATTAAAGCCGTATTAAAGCCATGACTGAAGATAAAAGTCTGAAAACAAGCGCAAAAAGGGTAGTAATTTATCCCAAGGATATTCAGCTCTTAACTGGAAAAAGCGAGCGATACGCCCGTAAACTGGTATATCAGATAAAAAGGCATTTTGAAAAAGAAAAGTACCAGCCATTGAGCATAAAAGAATTTTGCGATTATATGGGACTGGAATTAGAGGAAGTAAAGGCAACAATTATTTGAAACAGTTCTGAATGTGCAGTAAATACTGAAGTTCAAGCATAACAACATAGGCTAGAAAAAAACTTTTTAAAATGTTGTACCTATGTTGTACCAAAACTAAAAACCCTTCATATACATCAGGTATTTGAAGGGTTTTAATTTTTACAAGTAGCCCGTAGGGGACTCGAACCCCTGATTTCAAGAATGAAAATCTTGCGTCCTAACCAGCTAGACGAACGGGCCTTTATTTTTTTGGCGCTGCAAAAGTAGAAACTTTTTTCGTACGTAAAAAGTTTTTATCGAAATTTTGAATTCTTATTTCATTAACCCTGGTAATACACTGTTTGACTACTTAATTATAGGTTTCTGTAATAAACCCGGCCTATTCTCTTTCAAAAACTTTTTTAGTTATTTAGAATATTTACTATTGTAAGTACTCAGGGTGCTATTTCCTAAAAAGTAAACCTGGCGGACAATCCAAAAATACCCAAAGTGTTATCTGCCGTTACTTTTGGAGTAATTTCAAGAGCCGGCATCCAGTCAACTGACAATTCAATAGGAATATCCTTAAATCCATAGCTCAAACCTAATGCTCCTCTAAGTCCTGCAGCAGTCTGACCACTTCCTGAAGCTATAAATATTCCACCTCCATAAAAAAAACAGAAATTACCGGATCTGTTTAATGAATGAAATTTTTCATATAAGCCTGAAATGATCACACCACCTGATGGAAAATCAGCAATTCCTTCGAGAGTTGTCCCTCTTCTGAAATGATGATTCAGCGTGATGCCAATTGTAGTTTGCGTGTTCCATGATGATATTCTGATACCCAAACCGGTACTGCCACCGGCAAAGATATTTGTGCCAATTAAACAGGCAATAATTAATGTCGTTAGTTTTCTCATGCGTCTTTATTTTAGTTAATAATTTCATAACTTGTTGTTAGTGTCATGTCAAACATGCTATTACGTAGATTGCTTCGTCGTACCTCCTCACGCTGGCGCTGTCCGCGTGTCGCTGAATCCGCCAGCTGGCGGAGGAGGCACAAGCTTTAGCGCAGGCGCCGCAATGACGCTTCGAATTGCCGTCATTGCGAGCGGAGCGAAGCAATCTGCGTCAAAATAAATGTGACTTGACCTGTAACCAATCAAATTTCCTAATATTAATGTTGTCTTTTAGTTTTATTTTAACATTTCAATAATTCAGCAACAAATTTAGCAAAATCAATTCCATCATAATTACCGGAACTCATAAGTAATAAATTTTTATTCTTCCATTCCAAAGATTTTAATTCATTTACCAGTTCTTTAGAATCTGTAAATACTTTAAGATGCTTTGTAGAAAAAGCTTTAGCGACAATTTCCGGAGATAACGGCTTTAATTGTTTTGCTTTGTTTACTTCCGGATTAAAATACACATAAGCAAAATCAGCTCTCTCCATTGTACCATAATATTGCTGGAGGAAATCTTCAGAAAGACTGCTGAACGTATGCAGTTCAATACATGCTATAAGTTTTCTCTCTGGAAAATGTTCCTTTACCGCTTTGATCGTAGCAACAAGTTTCGAAGGTGAATGCGCAAAATCAAGATAAACAGCAGTGTTTTTATTTTGTCCAATGAGTTGCAATCTCTTGGCTGCTCCTTCAAAAGTAGCGATAGCCTCATTAAACTGATGATCTGAAATACCCAATAATTTACATACTTGTTTTGCCCCGCTTATATTTTGCATATTGTGTTTGCCAAATATTTTAACAGGGTATTTCTTCCCTTCAAATAATAAGCTCACAGTGCCATTGGCATGAAAAGGATGAAAATAATAGGGATATTTGCTCACATCTTCCCGGGCTATCAGGGCAATACCTGCCACCAAAGGATCATCGGCACAATAAACCAGGCTTCCGTTTATTTCAATTTTTTCTATGAATGTTTTAAACTGTTCAACATAAATATCAAATGTTGAAAAAACATTTACATGGTCCCATGCAATACCGCTAATTAAAGCTATGTTTGGACGGTAAATGTGAAATTTAGGTCGGGGATCAAGTGTTGAAGAAAGATATTCATCGCCTTCGAAAACTGCAATTTTGGAATCTTCTGAAAACCGTACCATATTGTCAAAGCCTTCGAGTTGCGCCCCTACCATAAAATCGAAATTAAAACCAAGGTAATTTAGTATATGAATTACCATAGATGTGATGGTGGTTTTGCCATGGCTACCACCAATAACTACGCGGGTTTTATTTTTTGTTTGTTCATAAAGGTATTCAGGGTAAGAGTATATTTTTAATCCTAACTCCCGTGCTTTCTTCAATTCCGGATTATCCTGCCTCGCATGCATACCCAATATAACGGAGTCAAGATCAGGTGTGATTATTTCAGGATGCCATCCTTGTTTTTCAGGCAATAATCCTAATGCTTTTAACCTGCTTTTCGAAGGCTCAAATATTTCGTCATCTGAACCTGTAACTTTATAGCCTTTTTCGTGCAGCGCTATTGCCAGATTGTGCATGGCACTACCTCCTATTGCTATAAAATGTACTTTCATTCGTGTATAAGATTTAAAGTCCAAATATAATAATTTGGTTTTAGTTAGGAATTATTCTCTCAATCAGTTTAAGAGTTTTGGATTCCTGAAAGGCTTATCCAAATAAATGATAAAAGATACAAAATATTGAAAGTGTATATTCGAATAATTCTTCCCTTTTCCCCTTTGGGAAAAAGGGAAGAATATAGCTTTTTTATCTTAAAATAACCAATTTCTCTGTTCTATATAACTGCCCGTTTGCATTAACTCTTATAAAATACAACCCACCTTTCAAAGCATCGATGTTAATTTGCTTAATTTGGGTGCCCTTTTCAATATTAGCTGATTTCACAAGCTCGCCTAGCTGATTATAAACCTGTACCGTTGAAACAGTACATAAAGGTTTTTCAAATATAATATTTAACAGGCTTTTTGCAGGATTTGGATATAATGAAAAAGTACTATCTTTTGATACAACTGCCTCAATTCCTTTTTTGGTATGGAATGTAAGACTATCAGTAGCAGCCTGGTAAACTTCCTTTGTTACATCGTCCTGTATAAAGGCTATAACCCTGATACTATCAGGATTTGTAATATTAAAATAATTCCATGAAAGTTCAATTTTTTCTGTTTGCCTTAAATGCCAGTTAGCGTAGGAAGTACCAGCCGGATCTGGCATCAATTTCCGTAGTACATTTTTATATATTGCACTGGAATTATTTATTGTTACTCCTTTTTCGACAATTGCAACATGAAGAGTTGTTCCGGTATTAATTGCATCGTTTGCTGTAAGCTCAATATTTACTTTAATACCGGTACTTGTTTTTTCGCTCTTAAGTTCATTAAAACTGAATTCCGGGTCCTCCAGAATTCTTTGCATTATAGTCTTTTTGACCAGTTCATTGTCCCAGAATAAATTAGAATAATTAACCAGGCTGTTTTCTTCAAACCCGCCATCGATCAAGGTACATGGAACTCCAGGCAGGTTATAAAATAAAGCCTTCGTAGCTGTTCCGGTAAGATATGCTTTTGCAAATATATCATCAACAGGGTAGTCAGTATGATAACGGATATCAAGGAAGTCACTTGGATACTGATAGATTTCATCATCAAGCTTGTCATCGGCAATTGATAAATCGGATAAATTTGTAAAATGCTCAAGAAGCAATACTTTCGAACGTTCGCCAATCCAGATATCATCAAAGGCAAAACCTCCTGTAATCAGGCTTTCATATTGTTGAAGTCCATAAGCAACTCTAAACCTTACATTTGATCTGTTTATCAGACTGTCGAGGCTGAGACGAACAATGGTCCAGCTTTTATCAAAAGAAGCTTCACCATGTCCTGTTCCTGTCCAGCCCTGAGGCTGGTCTCCCGGCTTCCCATAAATTGAAACAGAATTGTACCAGTTTATCCCTTCATCCTTATTGCCCACAACATTCCATGAATTGCCCGCATTGTCGCTGTATTGTAAAACACCGCCATCAAAATTCTGATCAAAAGCCTTCCAGATTTTCATCTTTATCATGGGTTTTTTAACCCCTGTAAAATCGAAACAGGGACTTGTAACCCATGCTGATCTGGGAACTGATGAGCTGGATACGCTTATACTTGTATCAATTTTTGTATACCAGATTCTTTCACCTGGCAAAGATTTGAAAATGTTATTTGAGGGTACATCTAATTGCCAGATATTCTTATCGGCGTCACTGGATGCATAACTGAACCAACCACCTTGAGATTGATTGAACGACTCTGAATAATCAGAATCGGATAACACCACCCAGGGTCTTAAATTTATTGTCTTCTCAACTGAATCAGTACATCCAAAACTTGAGGTTGCTTTAAGCGAAACATTGTAACTGGCCAAATGTTGGAACTGATAATTTGGAGCTTTCTCATTTGAGATATTTTCAGTTATGCCATTATAAGAAAATTCCCATTTGTAACTATTTATTGGATCGTTTGGAGGCGAATTGATCGATGCGCTAAACTGAACAGGATCTGTTTCTTTGTAACAATCATCGGCCCAGGAAAAATCAGCTTTAAGTTTGTCTCCGATTTTTATTGTAGTTACACCCATACTGCTGCAATTATCTGTTGATACTATAAGTTTTACTGTTGCAGTAAATATATCGGAATATTTCCAGTATGGATTTTGTACAGAGTCTTCACTTTTAACATTTAGATCTCCGAAATCCCATTTCCACTTTTTAATAGTATCATGTTCCGGTTTAGTATCATCAAAGAAATGAATTGAATCCTTGTCATCAAAACATGATTCATTAAATCTGATCTGTACATATGGTACTTCATTAATTAATAATGATTTATTGACAATCATTCTACAATTCAAGTCAGAAGTATAGGTAAAAGTCAAAGGAATTTCCTCTCCATATTCCAAAGAATCATTTAAAAGCATAACTGTATCGGCATAAAAGTATGCGGCCTTGCCTTTGTTGTAAAAACCTTTAGGTGTGTCCGTAATGCCTGGAATTGAAAATTTTCCTGTTCCGCCCGTGGGAGCGTTTGTGGTTAGTGATTGTTGGCCGGTAGCTGCACAGTATTGTGGTTTTAATCCATTTATCGTGATTGAGTCAATTTTGTCAACAATAATTATCTTTAATACCGTAAATCTGGTTCTGTTAATATCGTTCCCCTCGTATTGGTAATAAATTGTATCTAATCCACGATCGGCAACAATTGGATCAAATTCGGCAGTGGTATCACTGATAAACCTGACACCGCGCCCAAATAATGTATCTTTTGACAAAGCATATTTTTCATGAGCAGAACCGGTTATTAATATTTTCCCGTTCCAATAACAGATAATATCCGGGATATTTATTGTAGCTTTTGCATCAACTATGTTTATATACCGGGAAGTATCATTCTCACATAATGTAATTGGATCAGTATATTTGTAAGTAATAATATTACTATCTCTCAGCATTGAAGCACTTGGATTTAAAATATTGCCAACAAGACTAATTCCTACACCTGTAAATTCTCCACCGGAATGATTGCCTTGCAAAGGAACGCTGCTTAAAGCATAATCGTAATTGTCCAATAAACCTATAAAATATACTGCAGGTTTGGCATGCACTATAAATGGCTTAGCAATTATTGTTCTGACACAACCACTGGGCGATGTATATCTTAGTAGTATATTATATGTTCCCGGACCTACTTTTGTCGGATCTACTGTTGCAATACTTCCTGCACCCAGGACAAGTGAACCGCCTCCAAGCCATTCAAATGAACCCCCGATAGGTATATAATGTATTGCATTTAGTTTTGCCGGTTTATCATCATTACAATACGAAAGAGGATCCGTATTTTGTTTAGTGGCAAAAATTTCAAAATCCAGGGCAGTGGAAATACTATCAATTTGAATTTCTTTTGTAACCTGGAACATTTCACTACTGATATTGTACTTATAAGTAATCGTTAGTTTTTTTGTTCCATTGCTATTAAAAGTATCACCAACCATAGCCGGGTTTAGAGTGGCTGAAATACTATCCAGCATAGTTAACCCTTTTCCTCCGCTAATGGTAAATTCCCTGTTATAACCCTGAGGCAAAGTACCTGTTATATTAATGATACCTGGACCATCATCATAACAATATACATCCTTTGCATGAATGGTATCAGTGGCTTTTAACACATCAAAATTCGCTGTAGTAGAATTTGAACACCTGGTTGCAGGGTCTGTAAATTCATAAGTTATTACAATATCATTTTTCACACCTGCCTGAGAAGCACTGAATTCATAAAGTGAATCAGTATTGAGCACAACACCTAAACCGGAAAATGTTCCATTACTATATTTCTTCCCCTTTAATGTATCATTTTTGCCATCATCTACATTAAAGAAAGGACAAGCGATATCTATAGAATCAATAGGTAAACTCTTTATTTTAACAGTTTGATATACCGTATCACAACTACAGCCAAAAGGAGAAGTATATAAATACTTGATTATATAGGTTGAATTTTGAGTGCCAAGTTTGGGATAAAAAGTTGAAGAGTTCACTTCAGATGAAAAAATTCCAGCGGGTCCCCACCACTTATTTGCACCGCCATCCGGAATCAGGTTTTTTGCATCAATTTGTACACTACTTATTGAATAACAAAAAGCCCAGGTAGTATCTAGTGTTTCAAGATAAGGTATTGCTACAGAATCAACCGTGATTTGTTTTGTAACAGTATGACTTACCGAATTCTTATTATATATATAGGTAATCGAAACTTTACCCTGATGTGCCACTTTGGGATCAAAATAAGCAGAATCCGGATGATTTATGGAATCCGGTAAACTAATACCCTTACCGCTTAACGTACCTTTGTTAGGGCCATTGTTTTTCCCGATAATCAGCAAAACAGGACTGCTTATACAAACGACATTGTTTGCAGCGAAGCCTTCGATTGAATCCACTGTTACATCAACATTAACATTAAAACTGACAGTATTTGTGCAGCCCGTAGGAAGATATGTATAAGTGTAGTAAAGTGTATTCGGACCGGCGCCTGATACATCCGGGTGAAAAGTACTGTCATAACTTACAACACCTCTGCCCCAGAATGTACCCCCGTAATAACCGTATGCATGAAGCTGGGTTGGGTCTTCATTGGTACTGTAATTTGTTTTAGGAGCCGGGCTAAACTGAGGATTGGGTAGAGGATTAATAATAACTAAAGTAGTATCTTTATTTGTACAAAAGTGAGCATCTGTAACTGTTATTATATAATTACCTGCCATTGCTGAAGCAGCGTTTGGTATTTTAGGATTCTGTAAAGACGAAGAAAAAACATTTGGTCCGGTCCAGGCATAAGAAAGCCCGTTCTTTCCACCGGTCAATTTAACTGAGTCTCCAATGCAAACAGGACCGTTATTGGAAGCCTGCGCTACTGGCAATGTATACTGTGAAATATTTGTATTTCCGGTCATGGTTCTTGTTACTGATGTAGCAGCATTAGTGGCTATAACTGTATATGTTCCGGAAGAAGTTTGATTTCCAAATGTTATTGGTGAGCCGGTCCCAGCTACAGGGCTTCCGATATTATTTATGCCATTCAGAACCAACTGGTAATTTACGCCTGACTCACTTCCGTTTAAACCAACAACAACACCTGATGTGCCCGGGCAATAAATGCCTCCCCCGGTAACATTAAACAATAAAGGCAGGGCATTCATTACTACATTTGTCGTTGA
>Ga0182017_10004287_pt1 | contig 10623 bp, 8 predicted proteins | sample 712E3DmetaG_FD_120492 | JGI IMG/M metagenome (GOLD analysis project Ga0182017, IMG submission 120492) | Permafrost microbial communities from Stordalen Mire, Sweden - 712E3D metaG | ecosystem: Environmental > Terrestrial > Soil > Wetlands > Permafrost | place: Sweden: Stordalen | collected... | reverse complement strand
GTTCCACAGCCGCGTCTCCGAGGTCACGCTGCCGCCGCGCTCGAGGATCTCCGTCTGCCGCTCGATCTCGAAGCTCACCGCCTTGCGCACGAACTTGAAGGAGTTGAGGTTCTTCACCTCCACCTTGCTCCCCAGCCCCTTGCCCTCGAGATTCACCGACACATTGGCATCGCAGCGCAGCGATCCCTCTTCCATGTTGCCGTCGCACACACCGAGGTATCGCACCAGCCTGCGAAGCTGCTGGAGGAAGACCTCGGCCTCCTCGCCCACTTCCATGTCGGGCTGCGTGACAATCTCCAGGAGGGGAGTGCCCGTGCGGTTGAAATCCAGGAGGGTGATGTCCCCGGTGTGGATCATTTTCCCGGCGTCTTCTTCCAGGTGCACCTCGCGAATACGGACCCGCTTCTTTCTCTTGCGAAGCTCGATCTCGACCCACCCATCCGTGCCAAGGGGGGAACGGAACTGGGAGATCTGATAGTTCTTGGGCAGGTCGGGATAGAAATAGTTCTTGCGCTCAAAGAGCCCCGACGCGGAAAGCGTGCAGTTCAGCGCCCGGGCTACCACGCTGCCCATCCGCATGGCTTCCCCGTTCAGGGTGGGAAGCACCCCGGGGTAGCCCATGCACACGGGGCAGACATTGGTGTTCGGTTCATCCCCGAAGGCGGCCCGACAGCCGCAGAAGACCTTCGTGCGGGTGAGAAGCTGGGTGTGCACCTCCAGCCCGAGGAATGAGGTGTACACGCCTACCTCCATCCCGCCGGGAATCCCGGCGCGTCTGGAGAGGGGAACACCTTCTCGACCTGGCGGCACGCGCCGAAGAGAAGCTCCTCCGCAAAGGGCGGCGCGAGAAACTGCATGCCAATGGGAAGCCCGGCCTCGACGGCTGCCGGAAACGACAGGGCCGGAAGCCCGGCAAGATTGGCGGCGCAGGTGAAGATGTCGGCCAGCTTCTGGGAAAACGGATCGGCCTCTGCGCTTCCCCGCTCGAAAGGCGGGACGGGATACACCGGCATGAGAACGAGGTCGACTCCCTCGAATGCCTTCTGGAAGTCCATCCTGATCGCGGTGCGGATCTTTTGCGCGCGCAGGTAGTACTCGTCCTGGAAACCGGACCTCAGGACGTAGGTGCCAAGGAGAATGCGCAGCTTCACCTCGGGGCCCAGGCCCTCTGTCCGGGAGGCAACCATCATGGCTTCCGGGGTGTCCGCACGCCGTGTGCGATGACCGTAGCGCACACCGTCGAACCGGGCGAGATTGGCGCTCGCCTCTGCCGTGGCGATCACGTAGTAGGAGGACACGACGTGATCGAGGGTCGGGAAGGAGACGTCCTGCACGTCGTGTCCGAGCTGACGGAGGAGCCCGCGCGTTTTTTCCAGGGTCTTCTTCACATCCGCGTGCATCGGCACATCGGCGCATTCGCGGGGCACACCGATCCTCCAGGGCCCTTTTTTCATCGCGGGAGGCTGCCATGGCAGAGAGGAATGATCGCGCGGGTCCTGCCCGCGGATGAGGGAGAAGACGGTCTCGGTCATGTCCACGGTCTTGGCCATCACGCCGATGCCCTCGAGCGACGATGCGTAGGCCACAAGACCGTATCGGGAAACGGCGCCCCAGGTCGGTTTCAGTCCGTAGACGCCACAGAACGCGGCCGGCTGGCGGACCGAACCGCCCGTGTCGCTTCCAAGGCCAAAAGCCGCCTGACCTGAAGCCACGGCCGCCGCGGAACCGCCGCTGGATCCACCGGGGACCCGGCGCAGGTCCCAGGGATTCTTCGTTTCCATGAGAGCCGAGTTTTCCGTGGAGGAACCCATTCCGAACTCGTCGAGGTTGGTCTTCCCTGCCACGACTCCACCGGCCTTCAGAAGCTTTTCGATGACCGTGGCAGAGTACGGGGACACGAAATCCCGCAGCATCCGTGAGCCGCACGTGAGCCGAAAACCGCGAACGGCGATGTTATCTTTGACCGCGAAAGGAACTCCCGCGAGCGGCCCTTCGGGAGAAGAGTCGACACAGCCGAGCACGGGATCGAACTGCAGGAAGCTGCCCAGGTCCTTCTGACGGGCCTCGACGAACGCCTTCCACTTCTCCGCAGATCTGCTGTGTGTCGCGACGCCATTCCAGTCCATTGTTCCTCCGCCCCGCCGCGTTGTGCCGTCCGGGATCAGAGCACGTTCGGAATGACGATGAACCGCTCCTCGCGCTCGGGGGCGTTCTCCAGCAGCTTCTCACTGACATCGGCGTGATTTTCCACATCCTCCCGCAGTCTGTTTTCCTTCAACAGGGCATGCGTTGTGGGCGCCAGGCCCTGGACATCGATCTCTTTCATGTGGGAGAAGTGGGCCAGCATCTGCTCCACTGCTGTTCCCAGCTTCTCCTGCTCCTGTTCGGAGAGCGTCAAGCGGGCCATTCGCGCCGTGACAGCGAGCTCGGAGGCGTCCATGGAAGTAGTTAATCCGGCGCTTCTTCACGTGTCAAGGAGACCGGGCCCGGTGACGCAACGCCGCTTGACCCTGTGTCCGGCTGTTCGTACATTTGCTGTTGTAGCAATTTACCTTCGCAATCGCTGTTCGGGTCATGTCGTGCCGTCACGAGCAGGTTTTCGTGTATTTTTTCTCCCCGCAAGCAAATTTGCGTTTGACGCTGAACTCTGGCATGGTACAATACTGCGCGCAAAAACGAGGGATATGAGTGGTAAAGAAGGATTTTCCGAAAATTCATTTCTATGATCAGGATCTTGTATCGCTCTATGACGAAACGTGGCTCTTGATCAAGGACTATTGGAAGAAAGGGAGCTCGAAAAACGGCCTGCACAGCAGGTTCTTCGCTCATCCCGACAGCACGCGGATCAACCAGTTCGACACGTGCTTCTCGTCTTTTTTTCTCGTCTATTCCAACCGGATCTATCCCGTGATGTCCGGCCTGGACAACTTCTACGCCAAGCAGGAGGAGTCCGGCGCCATCCGGGGGGAATACCGGGAATCGGATGGGAAGCCGGTCCGCTTGAAGGACAATCCCAGGGGCGTGCTCCCGCCGCTTTTCGCCTGGGCGGAGTTCAACATCTACCACAAGCTCGGCGTGAAGAAGCGCATCCGCGAGGTGCTGCCCGTCCTGGAAAAATACTTCAAGTGGATCGAGCAGAACTTCAAGACCGCAAACGGCCTGTACTCCGTTCCGCTTGCCGCAACCATGATGGAGAACTCCCCGCGTGACGGAATGTGCTACCCGATCGATTTCAACTCGCAGATGGCACTGGCCGCTTTCTACATGTCCGAGCTCGCGGACATCATCAACGACAAGGAAACCAACTACACCTACAAGAAAGCCTACTTTTCGCTGAAGACAAAGATCAATGCGCTCATGTGGGACGAGCGGGAAGGTTTCTACTACGACCTGGACGCTTCCCAGAAACGCCTCAAGGTCAAGACGATCGCCTCCTTCTGGCCCCTGATCGCGGAAATCCCCAACGAAGCGCGCGGCGAGCGACTGATCGAGCACCTTGTGGATCCCCACGAGTTCGGAATCGAGAACCCTTTCCCCACTCTCGCGGTCAGGGACAAGCACTTCGACGCGCAGGGCTCAGGCTACCGCGGTTCCGTCTATCCGCCTCTGAACTACATGGTGATCAAGGGACTTGAGAAGTACAAGCGGCACGACCTGGCGCGCGAGTTCGCCATCCGTCACCTCTACCACGTCCTGGACGGCCTGTACACCAGCACGGGGAAGAAGGGTTCTCTCTACGAGGCCTACGCTCCCCATACCGAGGGCCCGGCGAAGTGGCCCGGGAAGAAGGGATTCCCCCGGACGATGTTCGTGCCCTACACGGCCTTGACGACCATCTCCCTCATGCTGGAAAACATCATCGGCCTGAACATCTCGCTCCCCCGCAAGACGGTGGACTGGACCATCCCCACTCTGGAAGCGATGGGCATCGGGGATCTCGCCTTGAAGCGGAACCTCATCTCGATCCTCTGCGCGAAGAGCAGCAGGGGATGGGAAGTGCACCTGGAGAGCGAGAAGCTGTACTACCTGACCATCGACCTGTTCGGCGCCCGCAGCAAGACGCTCCCCATCCCGTCGGGCAAGTGCTCCCTGCTGGTGGACAAGTTGTAGACGGCTCCCGACCTGCCCTAAAACGCGTTGCGGCCCCTGAACGAGCGGGCGAGGGTCTGCTTGTCGGCAAACTCCAGGTCCCCCCCCACCGGAAGACCGAAGGCGATCCGGGAGACCGGCACGCCCGAGTCTCTCAGTGCCTTCACCAGGTACAGGGCGGTGGTTTCGCCCTCGACGGTGGGATTCGTGGCGAGAATGACCTCCCGAATCCCGCCTTTCGATACCCTTTCCACGAGGCTGGCGATTCGAAGGTTGTCCGGACCCACGCCGTCTATCGGCGAGATGGCGCCCATCAGCACGTGGTACAGCCCCCGGTGCTCGTGGATCGATTCGATGGTCAGAACGTCGCGCGCTTCCTCCACAACGCAGATGGACGACCTGTCCCTGTGGGAATCGGTGCAGATCCCGCAGGGGTCCACATCGGTGTAGGCTCCACACACGCCGCAGGCATGAATGGTCTGGCGCAGCAGCCCGAGGTCCTCCGCGAGGGCGCGCACAAGGGTCTCGTCCGCCCGCAGGAGATAGTAGGCAATCCGTGAGGCGCTTTTCTTCCCCAGGCCGGGTAGACGGGCAAGGTTTCCGACGAGCCTCTCAAGGGCGTTCACGCCTAGAACCCGAGCATCCCCGGCGGCAGTCCGAGCATCCCCGTGGCCTGCGAGACTTCGTCCCGGATCTTCTCCTTGAGCCGCTCGAGGGCATCGGTCATTGCGGCAAGAACGAGGTCCTGCAGCATTGGAATGTCACGTGGATCCACGGCCTCGACGGCGATCACCACCTTCTCCACAAGCATCTGGCCGTTCATTTCCACGGTGACAAGTCCTCCGCCCGCCGAGCCGGTGACCCGCACAGCCTTCAGCTTCTCCTGGATTTCCCCCACGCGGGACTGCAGACCCTGCAGTTGCTTGAACATCTCAAACGGATTGGTCCCCATGACCTTCCCCTTTCACGATCTCTCCGCGGAACACCTTCTTCAAGAGCTCGACTCTCTGGTCGACATGTTCGGTCTCCGTCTTTGCCTCGCGGTACACAAGCCGAAGCCTCGTCACTCCGGGGAGGAGAGGCGAGATCCGGGCGGTGAGCATCTCCCTGTCCTTCTGCACGACCTCGCCCTGGAACCTGTCCCGCGCTGAAAAGGAGAGGACGAGATCCTCCCCGTCCTGGGCTGCTGCGTCCGCCTTTTCCAGAGCCGAGGCGAGTGCCGGCTTCTCACGGCGGAGCGCATCGACGACTTTCCGCAGGGCCAGCAGGGGATCGACTGCCTTTCCCCTGTCCGGTGAGAAGCTCGGGACCGACTGCGGAGCCATCTTTGTTCCGGTCCCCGCAAGGAACTGCCCCTTCATCTCCCTCAGGGCGTCGCGGACCTCGGACGGCGTGATGAGTGAATCGAGCTGCGCGAACCGGGTCAGCAGCAGCTCCAGCTCGAAGCGCTGATTCAGTGAGAAACGGAGGTCCCTGTACAGGGTGAGGAGCATTTCGATGGCTTTCTCTATCTGCGACGCGGTCATGGATTCCAGGACCTGCCGATCGAAGTCCTGCGGCGAATAGCCCAGCAGGGTGTCCTTGGAGATGCCGCTTTTCAGGAACAGGAGATTGCGAAAATACTCGGCGAGATTCGCCACGAACTGCTCGATGGAGACGCCCGTGGCCAGGATCGCATCCGCGCGTTCCAGCACTTTCCCCGCATCCCCGTCGCGGAAAAGCCGGGCAAAATCGTTCAGCTCCTCGATTCCGAGCACGCCGAGCTTCTCGCGGATCTGGTCCAGCGTGAGCGCTCCCTCGGCAAAGGAGACGACCTGATCGAGGAGCGTGTACGCATCGCGCAGTGACCCCGTGGCCTCCTTGGCGATCCAGATAAGGGCGCGGTCCTCGGCCTCGACGCCCAGCTCGGCGGCGGCCTCGCGAAGCTTCTCCTTGATCTCACCGGTGGAGATCATGCGGAAGTTGTACTGCTGGCAGCGGGATCGGATGGTGGCGGGGACCTTGTGCACCTCGGTCGTCGCAAAGATGAACACAATATACGGAGGCGGCTCCTCGATCGTCTTCAACAGGGCGTTGAACGCGCTGTTGGAGAGCATGTGCACCTCGTCGATGATGTAAACCTTGTACCGGGCGGCGTTGGGCGCGAAGAGCACTTCCTCGCGGATTTCCCGCACGTCATTGACGCTGGTATTGGAAGCGCCGTCGATCTCGATCACGTCCAGGGACGCGCCGCGGGCGATCTCCTGGCAGCTCGGGCAGGTCCCGCAGGGCAGATCCGTGGGCCCTTTGTCGCAGTTCAGGGAACGGGCGAGTATGCGGGCCACCGAGGTCTTGCCGACCCCCCGAGGCCCGGCAAAGAGGTAGGCGTGGGCAATGCGGCCCTGCCGGATGGCGCTGGTGAGCGTTGCTGTCACGAACTCCTGGCCGACGAGCTCGGCGAAGGTCTGTGGCCGCTTGCGGGTGGCGGTGACTTCGTACGACATGGCAGCGGCCTCCACAGCACCGCGGTACTCCGCGGGCACGCGCGCTCGAAAAAGCAACCCCCCCAGCTCCATTCAAGCCGGTTACGGCTCATGAACACGCTGCTTACCGCTGCTCCCTTCCGGGCCTGACGGGGTTGGGCAGCAGCCCATAGCGTATGACCTGAATATCAACGCCAGAGGGGTTGTACGGAGAGAGTGGGATTCGAACCCACGGTACCCTTACGAGTACACACGCCTTCCAAGCGTGCACCTTCGGCCACTCGGTCATCTCTCCAAGCGGAGACCAGGCTCTGATCTCGCCCCTGAGCCCGGGCGCTGAAAAAGATCTCGCGGAGAGAGGGGGATTCGAACCCCCGGAGCCGCAAGCGGCTCAACGGTTTTCGAGACCGCCCGATTCGACCGCTCTCGCATCTCTCCGAGACCCAGGATGGGTCGAGGTCGGCGAAGTCCACGGACATACCAGAGTCGACCAGAACCCCAGCCCTGAATCATACGTGCCCAAGAGGATTCGAACCTCCGGCCTTTGGATCCGCAATCCAATGCTCTATCCAGCTGAGCTATGGGCACTCGTACGTCGCGCCTTCCGTGCGTCCCTGCGCTCGGCGCGACTCGACATCCATGTCTTCGGAGAGGGAGGGATTCGAACCCTCGGTACCCTTTAGAGGTACAACGCCTTAGCAGGGCGCCCGATTCGGCCACTCTCGCACCTCTCCAGTTCAAGCCTCCCCTCGGGGGCAGGCGAGCGCATGCCTCGAAAAATCACTCAGCATTGCCCGTGCGAGTGTAACCACAGGACTGTGGAAACGTGACCGGAGAGGGAGGGATTCGAACCCCCGGAGCCGCAAGCGGCTCAACGGTTTTCAAGACCGCCTCCTTCGACCACTCGGACACCTCTCCCGAGAACAAAAAACGCGCCCGCCGCAGAAAGCACTTGAGCATGAGCGGCTGCGCATTTCTTTTGCTCTCCTCGCATCGTTCACTATACCCATCGACCGGATCTTTGTCAACAAAACCGCTCTTTTCGCGATTTTCCGGGCAAATCCCGTCATGGATCGGACCGAGGATACGCAAAACGGAGACGCGGCGCGCGGAAGCGTATGATTCCTATTTCAAGATCTGCAGGATCCTCTCCAGGTCATCAGCGGAAAAATAGGAGATCTGTATCTTCCCTTTGCTGGCAGATCCTCGTACTTCGACTTTCGTGCCGAGCTTCTCGATGAGCCTCTGTTCCAGGTCACGAATGTCAGGGCTTGTCCGCTTGTCCAAACCCGAAGCGGTCCGACCTTCGGTGTGCGCGCCTTTTCTACCCCTGTTCAGCGCACCAGCCATAACCTCTGCTTCCCGCACCGAAATCCCCCTGTCGGCGATGCGGCGCAGAAGGACCTGCTGGTCGGAGACATTCACCAGCATCAGCAGCGCTTTGGCGTGACCGGGGCTGATCGTGCCGTCGTCCAGGGCGGACTGTGCGTCCTCGGGCAGCTTCAGCAGGCGGATCGTGTTGGCGACCGTCGAGCGGTCCTTACCCACCTTCTGCGCGATCTGCTCCTGGCTGAGGTTGGCTATTTCCATCAGCCGCTTGTAGGCGTGCGCTTCCTCGATGGGCGAGAGGTCTTCCCTTTGAACGTTTTCAATGAGCGCGATCTCCAGTTTCTCCTGGGCGGTGAACTGGCGCACAATAACGGGAATTCTTTCCAGCCCCGCCAGCCGCGCCGCACGGACCCGGCGTTCCCCGGCCACGATGACGTAGCCTCCCCCACCGTCGGCTTCAACCAGGACGGGCTGGAGAACTCCCTTTTCCTTTATGGAATCTGCAAGCTCCCGGAGCGCCGACTCCTTGAAGTCGTGACGGGGCTGCTCGGGACTCGGCCTGAGGTCGGCAAGCGCCACCTCCGCCACTGACGAAGACTCGGCATGCCGGTCACCGCCGAGAAGCGCGTCAATGCCCTTGCCGAGGGCTTTCTTAGACATTGAGGAGCACCTCCTCCGCGAGTTTCTGGTAGCTGCGGGCCCCAATGCATTCAGGATCGTATTGATTGATAGGCTTGGCAAAGGACGGGGCCTCGCTCAGCCGCACGTTCCGGGGAATGATTGTGCGGAAGACCTTTTCCTTGAAATAGCCGGTGACCTCCTGGACAACGTCGTGCGCCAGACGCGTGCGCGTGTCGTACATCGTGAACAGGATCCCACCGATCTTCAGCTCCTTGTTGAGCGCCTTTTGTACCCTGTTCACGGTCTTGAGAAGGAGGCTCAGGCCCTCCAGCGCGAAGTATTCGCACTGCAGGGGGATGATCACGAAGTCCGCCGCGACCAGTCCGTTCAGCGTGAGCAGGCCGAGGGAAGGAGGGCAGTCGATGAAGACATAGTCGAAGCTGCCGGCCAGCGGCGACAGCGAGCGCTTCAGGAAGTATTCTCTTTCATCCTGGTCGACCAGCTCCACGGAGGCGCCGGTCAGATCAATGTTGGAGGCGATGATGAACAGGTTGGGGACCGAGCAGGTCTGGATGGTGGCCTCGGCAGACGCCTTGCCCATGATCACCTCGTAGATCCCCGGCTGGTCTCTCTTTGCACCTACGGAGCTCGAGGTGTTGCTCTGGGGATCGAAATCGACAAGGAGCACGCGCTTGCCCGCCTCCGCAAGGTATGCACCGAGATTGACGGCGGTGGTGGTTTTGCCTACGCCACCCTTCTGATTGGCGAATACAACGATCTTCCCCATCGCATGAGGAATATCCCATTTTTCTTCTGGTAGCAAGAGACGGTGACTTTTGTTTCCCAAACATGCGTTGGGGTAATACACGCCGCTTTTCGAAAAAAAAACAAAAGGACTTGCGCCGCACCGGCCGTTGCGCTATACCAGAGGCCGTTCCGCACGGCGGTTCAGGCATCCTTGGGAGGGGAAAAAACGTGTTCGTGTCCATAAAAAAGCGTAACGGGATTATTGTCCCTTTTCGGCCAGACAAGATCACTACAGCCATCGCCCGGGCAGGCAAGGCGACCTCGGAGTTCGACGAGGAGACCGCGGGGAGGCTGGCTCTTCGTGTTCTCAACCTGTCGCAGCAGGCTCTCCCCGGCAGCATCCCGTCCGTCGAGCAGATCCAGGACATTGTGGAGGAAGTTCTCCTCTCGTCCCAGTTCAGGACAACCGCAAAGGCCTATATCATCTATCGCGAGCAGCACGCCCGGATCCGGGAGATCGTGTCGCGCGCAGACGTCGACCTCATCGACCGGTACCTGGAACGCGCGGACTGGCAGGTCAATGAAAACTCCAACATGGCCTACTCTCTCCAGGGACTGAACAACTACGTTTCTTCGGAAATCAGCAAGATTTACTGGCTGAACAAGATCTATCCCCCCGAGATCCGCCTGGCCCATACGGATGGGGACTTCCATATCCACGACCTGGGCATCCTGTCGGTCTACTGCGTGGGATGGGACCTCGACGACCTGCTCCTGCAGGGGTTCAGGGGAGCGCCGGGGAAAGTGGAGAGCAAGCCTGCGAAGCACCTGAGAAGCGCGCTCGGACAGGTGGTGAACTTTTTTTATACCCTCCAGGGTGAAGCCGCCGGCGCGCAGGCATTTTCGCATTTCGACACGCTGCTGGCACCGTTCATCCGCTTCGACGGCCTGAACTTTGAGGGAGTGAAGCAGGCTTTGCAGGAGTTCGTGTTCAACATCAATGTCCCCACCCGCGTGGGGTTCCAGACACCTTTCACCAACATCACCCTGGACCTCAAGGTCCCCGCGCACATGGCGGCCGCTCCGGTCATCCTTGGCGGCCAATACCTTGCGAACACCTACTCGGAGTTCCAGGATGAAATGGCGGTCTTCAATCGCGCCTTCCTGGAGGTGCTCTCCGAAGGGGACGCCAAGGGCAGGGTGTTCACCTTCCCCATACCGACGTACAACATCACCAGAGACTTTCCGTGGGACGATCCCGCCCTTGAAGTTCTCTGGCGGGTAACGGCGCGCTACGGAATCCCCTACTTCTCCAACTTCATAAACTCAGACATGTCACCCGAGGACACACGGTCCATGTGCTGCAGGCTGAGGC
>Ga0182017_10004286_pt1 | contig 10624 bp, 4 predicted proteins | sample 712E3DmetaG_FD_120492 | JGI IMG/M metagenome (GOLD analysis project Ga0182017, IMG submission 120492) | Permafrost microbial communities from Stordalen Mire, Sweden - 712E3D metaG | ecosystem: Environmental > Terrestrial > Soil > Wetlands > Permafrost | place: Sweden: Stordalen | collected... | reverse complement strand
TAGGCCGTATCGACATATGGAAGGAGCAGAAAGACAAAATTATTGGTTGAAAATGGGCCGAAGATCATGGCTCGACCGGCTGTATCGGGGTGCTTCGACTCCGCCTCCCGCGATACGACTGCGAGGGGCTCCGCTCAGGAGGACAGGTTGTTATATTATTCAATAACTTACACGTGAACTATATGTCGATACGGCCTAGTCATTCACCTGCGCTGGAGTGCAAATCATGCGCAACACAGAAGTACTAGCCGCATCGAGGATACGTAGTGTTCGTAGAACTGCATCGAAAATGCTTGAGCTTGCGTTGGTTTCGGAGGCGCTGAATCGTGTGGGTGCGTTACGGGTGATTGGACGGAAGCAGTGGATGGGGTTTAGTGGGGGTGCGTGAGAACAATCAGGGGGCGGCCAATTGGTAGATTTCCCAAAATGGGAATTATTTGCATCGCATATGGTGTAACTATTGGATATAATCTGCTCATCATCTCCGCTAGTTCTTCGCCGGGACAGCCTACACGGTCACCGGCTGGAAATCCATGATCAGCCACTTACATATATCCCGGGTTAGTGCATCGCCAGATTATCAAGTTTGCACCCATATCCGGAACAGGAGAGAAGTCGACTATTCCTTTCTGGAGAAATGACCCGTGCAGACAAAACAGAGTTCCACTGCATCAGAGATGTATAGCTGTTCTGGAACATTTACGCAGCTTTCACCAATTCACGCCGCAGCGACTAGTATTCCGAGCAGGGTAGTGCTCGGTGGTGGAACACCAATTCCCAAGAGATTATTAGTGCGACCCGGCCTGCGCCGGTCGCAGCCATGCCTGGCAGCGGGCGAAGGTCAAAGTGTGCCCTTTGCCCCGTTGGAGATATATGAAGAGTTTGCCAGGTTAGACGGCCAAGAGAGTGAATCCCATCGTCCGCCCGAGAGAATGTCTCCGCTTCGCTTGTTAGTGGTGGATGACGATGCTGCAGTGCGCAAGGCGTGCTGCGAGATCGCCTCCGGAATGGGCTTCCTTCCTCTCTCGGCGGGCAGTGTGCCAGAGGCGCTGACCCTGCTGCGGCAGCAGCCCGTGGAGATGCTTCTGCTCGACCTGAAGCTGCCCGGCGGCGGCGGGCTGAAGCTGCTCGGCGAGGTCAAGAGCCTCTATCCGGAGACGGCCATGGTGGTGATGACGCCGTTTGCCACGGTCGCATCCGCGGTGGAGGCGATGCGCATTGGGGCCGGCGACTATCTGACCAAGCCCTTCGCGCTGGAGGAGCTGACCGGAGTACTGAGCCGGTCGAGCCGTCGACTGCACTTCGACCTGGAAAGTCTCCGACTGCGCGAGCGGCTGTGCGCTCAGACCGGACTGGGAGGCCTGGTCGGCAACTCGCCGGAGATGGAGAAGGTCTACCATATCCTCTCCAAGGTGGCGTATTCCACCCACCCGGTGCTGATATTGGGCGAGAGCGGCACGGGCAAGGAGATAGTGGCACGGGCGATCCACGACAACGGGCCGAATGCGGCCAAGCCGTTCATCCCGGTGGACTGCGGCTCGCTGGTGCCGACGCTGATCGAGAGCGAGCTCTTCGGCCATGTGAAGGGCGCGTTCACCGGCGCCAACCGCTCCAGGGGGGGGCTGCTTTCGGCGGCCGACGGCGGGACCGTCTTTCTGGACGAGATCGGCGAGCTTCCGCTGGACTTGCAGGCCAAGCTGCTGCGCGCCTTGCAGGAGAAGGAGGTGCGCCCGGTGGGAGCCACCCACGCGGTGCCGATCACGGCGCGGGTGCTGGCGGCGACCAACCGCGACCTGAGCGCGATGGTGGCGCAGGGGACCTTCCGCAAGGACCTCTACTTCCGCCTGAGCGTGGTCAATCTGAAGCTGCCTCCGCTGCGCGAGCACCGGGAGGACATAGCGATCCTGGCGGAGCACTTCCTGGAGCGGTTGCACCGCGAGACCGGCGCATCTCACGTCTTCAGCGAGGACGCGGTTCGGCTGATGACCGAGTACGACTGGCCGGGCAATGTGCGCGAGCTGGAGAACGCGATCGAACGCGCCTGCTCGCTCTCTTCGGGGCCGGTGCTGCACATGGCCGACCTGCCCACGCAATTGCAGGACTTCCGCATGCACCGCCGGGAGGCGAACCAGCCGACGGCAGGCGTGGCGGGCGATGGGCTGGGCGAACTCGAGCAAGCCGGCGCGGACGACGCCATCGTCACCATCGCCGACATGGAGAAGCAGGCGATCCTGGGCACCATCCATAAGTTGAACGGAGACAAGCTGATGGCGGCGAAGCTGCTGGGCATCGGCAAGACCACGCTCTATCGCAAGCTGAAAGAGTACGGTCTGGCCGAGGCAGGGGAATCAATGGACGATGAGAAATCTCGGCGATGGGGACTCTTGACTGCGAGTTAGTGGACCTATCTGTAGCACGGCTAGTAGAAGTAGCGCACGCCGCTATCCGAAATCCGCGACATCTGATTCTGTTCAGCGTGCTTGAGCACCATGGCCTCTACGCGTCAACCAAGTTCATACCCAGCATCAGATGCCGCGGATGTGGGGCATCAGCGCACGCTTGTCCACAAACAACAAAAGATAGAGCGATCGAAAAAGCTGCGCATACTCCGTGTAGCAATATGAAACATTTTATCGAACACCAGAACGATAATCACAACCTTCCCGGTCGACGCCTTGCGGGCCACAATCGACCACTACGACACCCGCTCGCCCGCGACAATCCCCATTCCGTGCGGCAGTTCCACTGCCGCCTGCCTATACACCGCCGAAGTCGCCGTCGCGAGCACCCGGTCTATCAACATCGCATCCCCGATGCCGAGTCCGTGCTGTAGGGGTTAGGCAGCCCAGTGGGCTTCTGTACGTTGTAGTTCATGTGGCCCACGCTCGTCTGCATGCCTGCGGTCCACGTCAGCCAGTTCTTCGTCTGGAGCGTCCAGCTGTACTTCAGTGCGGTAACGCCGTTGTGTGCTCAATCCACAGAGGCTCCTGCTTTTGCCGATACTTTCGTCTGCCCATCGCCATATTCGCTAGACGTTTTCAATCCAATCTCGTATCCGCACCAACAGCGGACTTGAGCCACAGGCTAATGGCCTAGATCAATTAGACCGATAAGACGCTTGGATGGGTGTGGGCAGGCGGAAGTAGTTCAGTCGTGCCGGATATAGCACCTTTCCGAGCGAGGCTTCCCAAATGCAATCGCATGTCCAGATCCGGATCCCGGGCATCTTGTTTCCAGCGTCTCGTTCGCGACTAATATCCACCGCTGCGCGGCTGATGCTTCTGAGTGGGTTGTTTACGATGGTTGCGAAGGCCGTGTTGCCGGTACAGCAGGCGTATCAGTTTGCGTCGCCAGTCAGTTTAGGCGCGGCGGCTGAGACTGGGATTGTGACTGTAAGGATCTCCGGCGCGGGAAGCATTAGTTCGATCAACGTTCTTACGCAAGGAATCGCAAATCAGGATTTTATACCAGCTTCTGGAGGCAGTTGCACAACGGGAATGGACTATTTTGTGGGGCAGATATGCACCGTGGCGGTAAGCTTCCAGCCAAAGTATCCGGGACTTCGTCAGGGTGCAGTGGTGCTGCTGGCCAGTGATGGCAGCGTGATCGGAAGTGAATTGCTCAACGCAACATGTATGGGTGCTACGGCGGTATTGGTTCCTGCACAGGTCGGAAACTCTGCCGGAGATAGAAGCTGGATCTATCAAGGCGATGGCATGCCGGCGTTGTACGCATCGCTGTATCTGCCAATGGGTGGCGCAGTTGATGCAGCGGAAAACATCTTCATATCGGACTCAAACAATCAGCGGATTCGCAGGGTCGATGGAAATACTCATATCATTTCGACGTCAGTAGGGGATGGTATTGCAGGGTTTGGCGGTGATGGCGGCCCGGCCACGTCTGCAATGTTGAACGTACCCACGGACGTGAAACTGGATGGTGCAGGCAATCTATATATTGCAGACAGCGTGAATAACGTAGTGCGCATGGTGAACGCGGCTACAGGCATTATCCAGACCATAGCCGGAATCGGTGGTCTGGCGGGCTACTCGGGTGATGGCGGTCCCGCAACGCAAGCCCTTCTGTCTAATCCCGGAGGCCTTGCATTCGACGGTAATCACACACTGTACATCTCGGATTCGTTCAACAACGCCATCCGCAAGCTCGATCTTTCTACGGGTATTATCACGACAGTGGCGGGTACTGGGATCGCTGGGTTCTCTGGCGATGGTGGCCCGGCAACATCGGGGCAGCTTAACAATCCATGGGGAGTTGCTCTCGGGAATGATGGAAGTCTGTTTATTGCGGACCTATCGAACAACCGGATCCGTAAGGTGAGTCCGACTGGAATTCTTTCTACATTTGCAGGCAACGGAACAATCGGGTTCTCTGGCGATGGTGGCCCGCCGACGGCGGCACAATTGAATGTTCCCGCTGGCGTTGCAGTCGATGTTGCGGGGAACGTGTTTATCGCCGACTCCGGCAACAGCCTGGTGCGTGAAGTAAACGTGAGCACAGGGGTGATGTTAACTCATTCCGGAAACGTGAGCAGGTATTCGGATGGCAGTGGCGCGGCTGTTGACACCACATCAGTCTTCGACGGGCCATATGCTCTATTCTTCGACGGCCCAGGCAATCTGTATGTCAGCGATATGTTCCATCAGATGGTCCGAATGCTGACCTCATTGAGTGTAAACATCTTTTTCGATGCTATGAAGGTAGGGAATGTGTCGTCGCCGTATCCGGTCTTCATAGAGAATGATGGAAACAGTGCGTTGAATCTTTCTGCAATCCAAACGGTGCAGTACTCCGCACTGGATTTAGCAACAACAACTTGCCAGGTATCGCAACCATTAGCCATCGGTGCGTCATGCACTCTAGGCGTGGAAAGCACGCCAACTGCTATAGGTAATTATCTATATGGAACACTGGCGGTCCAGTCAAATGCAGGTAATAGTCCGACTTTGGTCATACTAGAAACGACTGCTCTTGCGGGAGACCCGACCCTTGCCGTGCTAACAACGAGTCTAAACCCGGCCGGCGTGGGAGCTGTGGTGACATTTACAGCGAAGGTAATAACGTCAGGCACCTCGCCGCCTACAGGCACTGTTAATTTCTTAGATGGCACGATACTGATCGGCACGGCTACGCTGAATACGTCTAGCGTAGCGGTTTTCTCAACTGCAACACTCGGGGCGGGGACGCACTCGATCACTGCTGTATACAGCGGCGATGACAATAATGCGACGTCTACATCCCCAGCGCTTTCCGAACTAATTGAACCGCCGACGACAACAACGATTACGTCGAACCAGAATCCCTCGAATGAGGGAACTTCGGTCACATTTACGGCGACGGTTGCCGAGTCGAGTGGATCGAGTGTTATTTCGAGCGGAAATGTGGCATTTTACGATGGCTCCCTTGCGTTGGGCGCTGGCTCATTGAATACAAGCGGGATTGCTACGTTTTCGATTTCATCGCTGTGCGCTGGAACGCACAATATAACGGCTAAGTATGCCGGCGATAAAAATAGCCTTGCGAGCCAATCCGCGGTGGTGATCCAGACTGTAACTCAGATGCCGACAAAGACATCGCTAGCTACGTCCAATGCAAACATCTATGCAGGCGTAAGCGTCATCTTTACTGCCGTTGTATCGCGGACAGATAGCATAATTCCGACGGGAGTGGTGACCTTCATGGATGGAACCGTTTCGATTGGCGCGGCGTCCTTGGATACTACCGGCACGGCCGCGTGGACTGCCACGGGGCTTGCGGCCGGAACACACTCGATCTCTGCGGTCTACGGGGGTGACACGAATAATCTAGCCTCGACCTCGAGCATATTGACCGAAATCGTACAACAGATATCAACCTCGACAACACTTGCTGCGAGTGCAGATCCAGGGAGTGCTGGAGCTGTGATTCAATTTACTGCTACGGTGTCCGCGAGCGGCGCAAATGGTAACCCGCCTGGGACAGGATCTCCGAATGGGGGGACTTTTTCGGGTATTGTGACTTTCAAGGACGGCGCTACGCTGCTGGGTACGTCGAACGTGACGACGGCGGGGATAGCAACTCTCAATATTTCCACGCTTAACGTGAGCGGGCACAATATCACCGCGATCTATGGTGGATGCACAAACTATGTGGGGAGTGCATCGACGCCATTACTCGAGACGATCACTTCGGCTACTACGTCGACAGTGCTGACGTCTAGCCTGACGCCTTCAATCGCAGGCAAGCCGGTAGTGCTTACAGCAACCGTGACCGGAAACGGCGGCATTCCGACTGGTACGGTCACACTGATAGATAGTATGAGCGCGGGAGTCACCTCGCTTGGGACAGGGACTATCAACGCGAGTGGCATCGTCAGCTTCACTACTTCGACCCTCGCGGTTGGTCAGCATACGCTGACGGCGGTCTATAGCGGTGACGCGAAGGACAACGCAAGCACCTCAGCACTACTGGTGCAGATCATACAGATCGCCACAACCAGCACCAATCTTGTTTCGAGTGTTAATCCGAGTGCGTTTGGCGCGAACGTGACGTTTACCGCCAACATTACAACCAATGGTGGCGCGGCCACGGGAACCGTAACTTTCTCCGACGGTGCGACGGTGCTTGGGATCGTACCTGTAAATGGGGGGGGGGGGGGGCTCAATACGCCGACCCTTGCCCTCGGCTCACACTCGATTACAGCCGCATATGGCGGTGATGCGAATGATGCAACTAGCGTGACACCGGCACTAAGCCAGCAGGTGCGGCAGGCGGGCGGCGTGACGCTCGGCAGCAGCGCAAACCCGTCGATCGCGGGAATTAGCGTTGTCTTCACCGCTACGATAGCCGCGCCGCAAGGCGTTGCAGTTACCGGCACAGTAACCTTTACGGACGGCGGTAAGGTGCTTGGTATAGGGAGCGTGAATGCAGCGGGTGTTGCTACGTTCAGCATCCCGTCGCTCGTGATCGGTCAGCACCTGATCGTCGCGTCTTATAGCGGCGATACTAACAACCAGGCGGCCACTTCAAATGCACTCGTCCAGACGGTGCAGGCGGCCGGCACCAGCGTCACGCTGATCTCGAGCGTCAACCCGTCGCTCGCCAACGCGCCAGTAACGCTGACTGCGACGGTGGTGGGCAAGGGTGGAAGTGTAACTGGAGTGGTGACATTTCAGGATGGGACGACCACGCTCGGCGTGACAACTGTTAACGCCGGCGTCGCGACATTCTTCGTAGCTGGCCTGTCGCCGGGTCTCCACTCCATCATCGCGGTCTATGGCGGCGATGCGAATAACTCGCAGAGTACCTCGCCGGTGCTCTCGCAGAACGTGGTACAGACATCGACCGTGACGATCGCCTCCAGCCAAACCCCTTCGCTTGCGCTGGATTCCGTGACCTTTACGGCCAAGGTGTCAAACGGCAGCAGTTCCCCACCTTCGGGTACGGTGGTGTTCAGTGACGGAACGACAACGCTGGGCAAGGCGATACTTGACGCGACCGGTACAGCGACATTCACTGCTGCGTCGATGATGGCCGGGCAGCATGAGATCTCCGCTGCCTATAGCGGTGATGCGCTCAACCTCTCCGGACTTTCCGCGTTGCTGACGCAGTCGGTTCAGTTGCGGCCCACCACAAGTGTGTTGACTGCATCGACGACCTCGCAATCCGGAGGCCAGCAGCTAACGCTGATCTTGGTCGTGCACTTCTCCGGACCGGTGTCGCCGACGGGCACGGTGACCTTTATGAGCAGCAGCCAGACGCTCGGCACCGCCGCGCTCGATAACACCGGCGTAGCGATTCTCACGCTAAAGCTGCTAACCAGCGTGCCCACGGTGATTGCGGGCTACTCCGGAGATTCGGTATACGCCGCGTCGACCTCGGTGCAGACCAGTGTCACCGTGGCCGAGCCAACGCAGTTCATCACCATGCAGATGAACCCTTCCTCGGTGACGTTGCAGTCGAAGCAACATAGCACAGCCACGCTAACGGTGACCTCGCTAAACAACTTTACCGATACGCTCGATCTCGGATGTGCCGGATTACCGTTTGCGGCGACTTGTACGTTCACCAACAACCAGATCGCACTCGGCGCGGACGGAGTCCAAGCGGTACAGGTGGTCATTGATACTGGTTCGCCGCTGACGGCCGGATCGCAGGCCAAACTTGAACAACGCGGCGCAGGATCGCTTGCGGCGGTATGCTTCCTGCCGGCTGGTGTGCTGCTTGGACTGCTCTTCTGGAAGGGGGGACGGCAGATGCGTAGCGGTCTGGGAGGCCTGCTGATGTTGCTCTTTATCGCCGGACTCTCGATGGGACTGAGCGGATGCAGCGGCTTGCAGATCAATGGAACGCCATCGGGCACATACGTCTTCCAGGTGATGGCTACAGGTAGCGTCACCGGCGTAATGCAGGCAATAAACATGACGCTGACGGTGACGCAGTGAGTACCAGAATAGATCGGCGGCTTCGCGCCACGTTGCTTGTGGTTGCTTTGATGGCTTGGCGGGGTGGCCACGCTCAGTCGCTGCCCACAGCGACCGGACCGGGAATGTACGTCAGCGTCGGCGGAATGTTCTCCGACTTCGAGTCCGACTATGGAAAACAGGCAATTACGGGCGCGAGCGTCTATGCCGACTTGAATCTCTTCTGGCGCTACGGCATTGAGTTGGAGGCCCGGCGGAGCGTCTATCCAAACTTCGGAGAGCGCCAGACAACGTTGCTTGGAGGGCCGCGATGGTCCTTTCGAGCCAAAGGGCTGGTGCCGTACATAAAGTTGCTTTCCGGGGGTGGCCGGTTCGACTTTCCATACGGCTTCGCACACGGAGACTACTTTGTGGTTGCACCGGGTGCCGGTCTCGATCTGCGACTTGGACAAAAAGTCAAGGTGAGGCTAATCGACATGGAGTACCAGGTCTGGCCGGGATTTTCTTTTGGTTCCTTGCATCCGTACGGAATCAGTGCGGGGATCAGTTTCCAGTTGCTAGGAGCTTCGCGGACAAAGCTTTCGAAGTAGAAGGCAGAGGCCGATTTTACCCCTCAGCAGGGATACAATTCCCGCGTATCGGCGCAAAAAGGAGATTCCAGTTTACGTCAGCTTTATACGGCATCGTTGCTCTGCTCGGCTGATGGGGGTATCGCCCGCAGAGTCATGTGCTTGGCCTTCGCCCACCTATGTCCCCACCAGATCCCTATGAGGGGAGCGACTGCAACAACAATAAATGCCAAGGCTACCGTAATCCGCATAGTTAGTTCTCCTTGTGTTGCCTCGACAGTTTTGGGGGGCAAGTCGGGTTGATAAGGACCAGAATGATATGTGGTTCCGCACCCGACATAGCTTTCGGGTGCTATGTGTACTATCGACCGAGAAAGCCCCTTTCGTTAGTCCACTTCTGAAATAGGTCCTAGGGTCCTGTCTCTAAAATAATTAGCATAAATATAGATGGTTCGAGCATGGGATAGAGTGGGAGGAACTCCGATGCTGAAGGGTCGTCCATTATCGCCTCTGTCGGTTGCTCGATACTGGTGGATACTGACCTGCATCTTGACGATGAAGCGCGTAGGGGGAACGAGGGAGCCGTCCGGCGCTCACCGATAGGCTGCCTTGGCCAGCTTGCCGGAGTCTCGAAGGTTGTCCGCGACCCCACCCCCCGCAATGCCTCTGACGGGTTTTGCTCGTTTACGAACAGAAAAAATTTGAGCGAAAAATTGAGAGCATAAAATCCGGCGCAAAGATGGGCAAGTTGGTCAGCGATCCCACGCCCCTGCTCTTGCGATGGCTCTCCCTTCACCCGCTGGCACACGGTTGGCAGTGCGAGAATACAGCCCGGACGCGCAGAGAGCGGCCTGTGAGTACCCTGGAACCTACCCTACCGGCCTGCCTTGGCCCCCAGCGACCGCCGGGATGGTTGTCCAAGGGTGGGGGTGTCTGCCGCACGCGCTACTGAGTTGAGCCGCTGCACCGTGCGATTTTTTCATTCTGTAATGTTGGCAGAAACTGGCAATCGGGTTAGTTGTCCGGGGGCCGGGGCATCGAAACGTCTACGACCCCATTTGCCGGTCGCACGGACTACAGTTTTGATTGTTTTCCCCGATGATGCCGCCATTATTGATACCGAACTGCCTTCGCCCCTTGCGACCGTCAGGATGGTTGTCCAAGGGGTGGGGGGTGGCCTACGGCACACCCATTTAGACCCACGGAGCGAAATGCGCATTTTTTTATTTCACGATGTTGGCAAATTTCAGGGTCGAAGTTTGGACTCGGTCGATGCAGAAGCGGGAAATCGAGAATCGTCAATATCCATGCGGCTCTCATAATTTGTGCCCATGCAGGAGACATACTGGAGACATAAACTGCCCTCGTGCCCCCCTGTCGTCTCGGTCGGTTGCTCGATGCTGGTGGACGCTGACCTGAATCTTGCAGATGAGGCGCAGGGTGCAAAACTTGTCCCATAGTGCCTCCTTCTACTCTGTGGAAAAGTATGCACCACCAAATGCCGGGACTAAACACCTTTTGCTTATCTGGTTGTTTCAGCAAGCCGCAAGGGGTAGTGTAGGGGCGTGGCACGCCCAGCATTTCCGAAGAACCTGATCGAGTTCCAGTCACAGTTTGCCACCGAAGCTGCGTGCC
>Ga0182017_10004285_pt1 | contig 10624 bp, 12 predicted proteins | sample 712E3DmetaG_FD_120492 | JGI IMG/M metagenome (GOLD analysis project Ga0182017, IMG submission 120492) | Permafrost microbial communities from Stordalen Mire, Sweden - 712E3D metaG | ecosystem: Environmental > Terrestrial > Soil > Wetlands > Permafrost | place: Sweden: Stordalen | collected... | reverse complement strand
GCCCCCGCCCACAGCGCCTGTTCCTGCGCCGGCTGACTCGGCGCCTGATCGGCGGCGAGACGCTCGAGAGCGTTTGCGCTCTCACGGCCAGGCTGAACGGCGATGGCAAGCGTGTGATGCTCGGACTGCTCGGCGAGGATGTAGAGACGGAGAGCGCGGCGCGAGCAATTGCGGCCAAAGAGCGAAGGGCGCTGGAGGAGATCGAAGCGCGCGGGCTCGACGCGACGCTGAGCGTGAAGCTGTCGGCGCTAGGGCTCGCGGTGGACGAGGAGCTCTGCTTCGAGCTTCTGCTGGCGCTCGTCGCCGCAGCGTTCGAGAAGAGAAGCGCAGTTCTGATCGACATGGAGCACTCCGAAGCGACCGAGGCAACGCTCCGCCTCTACCGGCGCCTGCGCGAACTGGGCTACGAGAGCGTCGGTCTCGCCCTGCAGGCGCGCCTGCGAAGAACGCTCGGCGATATCGAGGATCTAACAGCGCTATCGCCGCGCATCTCGATTTGCAAGGGCACCTATGAAGAATCGCCACGGGCCGTCGTCGAGCGCGAGAGTCAGGTGCGGGAGCGATTCCTGCGCGCGATCTCGCGGCTGGCGGACTCGGCCTCGATGATCGGCATCTCCACGCACGACCGCGATCTGATCCGGGAGAGCCGGCGGTTGCTCTCGACGGCCGGTCTCGCGCGCGACCGATACGAGATCCAGACGCTCTTCGGTGTGGCGCCACGGCTGGAGGACGAGCTCGTCTCCGCCGGCGAGCCGGTGCGCGTCTACGTGCCTTACGGCGAGGACTGGTACCCGTACGTTCTGCGCAGGCTGCGACGATGATCTGGGCGAACGCAGAGGGCTGCCGCGTCACCGACACGGAGGGCCGGGAGTACATCGATCTCTCGGCCGGCTTCGGTGTCGCCGCGCTCGGTCACCGCAATCCGCGCGTGATGCAGGCGATCGCCGAGCAGAAGGTCGTGCACGCGCTTGGCGACCTGGCCGAGGCCGAGGCGACCGTTCGCCTTCGCCGCGCCCTTCCCCGGCCGGCCAGATTCGGGCTGAGCGGGGAGGACGCGGTCGAGATCGCGCTCAGGACGGCGCTCCTGGCCACCGGGAAGCCGGGCATCGTCGCCTTCGAGGGCGCCTACCACGGCACCGGGCTCGCGGCCCTGGCGGCGACCGCCCTGGAGCGCTTTCGCGCGCCCTTCGCAGCCTGGCTGCCCGGGCCGGTCTACCGCTTTCCCTACGGCGAGGATCCCGGGCCGCTTCCCGAGGATGCAGGCTGCGTGATCGTCGAGCCGGTTCAGGGCCGGGCGGGCGCGCGCGTGCCTCCGGCCGGATTTCTGGAAACCTTGCGCGGGCGCTGCGACGACGCGGGAGCACTCCTCGTAGCCGACGAGATCTACTGCGGGCTGGGGCGCGCCGGTGAGATGCTCGTCTCGGGCGAGCTGGCCGACGTCGTCTGTCTGGGCAAGGCGCTCGGCGGCGGTCTGCCGCTGTCGGCGGCGCTGATGCGGCCGGGGCTCGAGGGCGTCTGGGAGCTAGGGCCGGAGGACGTCTACACCCATACGCACTCGGGCACGCCGCTCGCCTGCGCGGCGGCGCTGGTGGTGCTCGAGGATGTCCCGAAGCTCCTCCCCGAGGTCAAGCGCAAAGGGGAGATCTTCGCCCGCCACGGCTGGCACGGGGCCGGCCTGATGCGCGCCCGCCCCGGCGACGCTGCCAAGGCGCTCGCAAACGGCGTCATTGTCGTCCCGGCCGGGCTCGAAAACGAGCTGATCTCGGCCACGCCGCCGCTCGTGATCTCCGACGAGGAGATCGAGGAGGCTCTGGCCCGGCTGGAGGGCTGCTAGGGCACTTCTTTACTCCGCCCGCCACCGAGCCACCCGCCCGCGGGGTCGTTGAAAAGTACCGTCCCGATATCCCGAGAAGCGCACGAGTCAGCGCCGGAGTCGTGTCGATTCGGCACGCTCTCTCGACCGCCGCCAAGATTGAACAGGCGACTCGAGTCCCTGGGGAAATGACTGACGGCGCGGCGACTGCTCCGCGATTCTGTCGCGCTATCCGGAGCCGACTCGCTCCAGAAAGGCGAGGAAGCCGTCCAAGTAGTTGCTCAGGTTCTGGCGCGTCGTCTCGTCCGTGAGCCGCCCTTGCTCGTCGAAGAGCTTGGCCGCGCCCGAGACGTGCAAGCCGGACGGGTAACCGAGCCCCTGCACGAAGAGCAGGATCTGGCGTAGCGCGAGCTGGGCGCGCACCGTTCCGAAGCCGCCGGTGCTGGCGCCGACCAGGCCGAAGGGCTTGCCCTGCAGGGGCGGATCGGGCGGGCGCGAGGCCCAGTCGATCGCGTTCTTGAGCACGCCCGAGGGCCCGAAGTTGTACTCGGTTGCGCCGATCAGGAGGGCGTCGGCGCGGGCGATGGCATCTCGAAGCAAGATGACCGGCTCCGGGTAGCCGGCCAGGCGCACGTCGTCGTTGTAGAGAGGGATATCGTCCAGAGAGAAGATCTCCACCGCCGCTCGTCCGCTCAGGATCTCCTGCGCCGCGAGCAGCAGGCCGCGGTTGAAGGAGGCGCGCCTAAGGCTTCCTGGTAGAGCCAGGATTCGCAGTTCGCTCAACGGATTCTCCTTTCGGCGAGTACGAGAAGCTCGGCGGGCACGCGCTGCTCGAAGCGGGTGAAGGCGCGCTCGCCGGGGAATTCCTCGAAGGCGCGCAGGCGCAGATCGGCCGAGCTGATCGCCATTACGATCTCTCCGGTTCGCCACAGCCGCAATCCTTCGGAGGACTCGGGCGCGAAGTAGTCCTCGCGCCAGTGCAGGATCGCGTCCAGGCAGCGTCTGGAGGGATGCACGTCGAAGAGGATGAGACCACCACCGGGCCTGAGCGCGCCGGCGATGCCGTGCATCAGCTCGGTCAGATCGAAGACGCGGGCGAGCGTGCCTGCGCCGGCATAGACGAGATCAAAGCGACCACGTTTGAGCTCGAGCGGCAGCTCGTCGAGCGAGGCGTGCACCCAGGCGATCGCCGGTCCGCGTGTCCGCGCCTGCCTGAGGGCGCCCGCGGAGGTGTCGACACCGGTCACGAGCGCGCCCATCTCCTCCAGCTGCAGCGTCTGTCCGCCGGTTCCGCAGCCCAGGTGAAGGACGTAGCGCCCGCCCACCTGGGGCAGGCGCTCGATCACCCGTGCGGGCAGGCCTTCGTACTCGCTCTCGCGCCGGCGGTGGATCTCGTCCCAGACCCTGATGTTCTCCTGGGTTGGCTCCAAGGGATGCCTCCTAGGCCGGAAGCGAGAAGCCGCCGTCCACGATGATCGTCTGTCCTCGAATCATCTCCGCTGCGGGCGAAAGAAGGAAGGCCACCACCCCGGCGATGTCCTCGCTCGTGACCATGCGCCCGGCCGGGGTTCGCTCGCGGCTCATGCGCAGCATCTCCTCGCGGTTGGGGAAGTGCTCTAGCGCGCCGGTCTCGACCAGCCCTCCGGAAACGGCGTTGACGCGAATACCGCGCGGCGCCAGCTCGACGGCGAGATAGCGGACGAGCGCCTCGAGCGCGGCCTTGGAGGTGCCGACGAGCGCGTAATTCTTTAGCACGCGCGTAGAACCGAGGCTGGAGATGGCGATGATCGAGGAGCCGGGCACCATCCCGGGCGCCACCGCCGATGCGAGCTGGAGCAGGGCGCGGGCGTTGGCGTTGAGCGTCCAGTCCCAGTGACGCGTGTCGGTCTCGAGCGCGGGCCGCGCGACACCGGTGGCCGCGCTGTGGACGAGCGCCGCAAGCGGCCCAAGTTCGGCGACCTGCTCGAGCACGCGCTCGGAGCTGACGTTGCCGCGCACGAGCACCGGCTCGGCGCCGAGCGAGCGCAGCTCCGCAGCCGTCTCCTCGGCCGCCCGGTCGCTGCGCAGGTAGCCGATAGCGACGCGGGCGGCGCCCTCGCGTGCCAGTCTCAGCGCGATCGTCTTGCCGATCCCGCGCGAGCCGCCGGTGACGAGGACCGTTCCGCCGCGTAGGGGGGGGGATTCGCCCCCGCCGGATCGCCCGCTCATCGGTTCCCTGGCAGCGGGCTGTCGGCCGGTGCCGAGCTCGGGATCTCTTCCCATCCGGGGCGGCTGCGGGGGTCACGCGCGGTGTACTCGGCCTTGGAAGAGGCGTATCCCAGGCGATCGAGCAGCTCGATCTGCTCCTCGCCGTAGCGGCGTGTCGCGTGGTCGGGCGGGAGCTCGCCTATGAGCTCACGCAGGCGCGCCGCGAGCTGATAGGCGAAGTGCGGTGTCGCTGGGCCTACGAGCGCATCGATGTCGTCACGGGTCGGCTCACTCATCGAGAAAACCCTATCGCAGCCGGGCTATTGCGTTAACTTACCGTGGTCGAGCGTTCTCAGTGACGACTACTAGAAAGGACAAGAAGAATGGCACGCAAAGTCGGAGGATACGGACTCTCAGGGATTTTCTACATCGTGGCTATCGTCCTTTTCTTGCTCGCAGCTTTCAAGCAAGACTTGGGGCAGACCAGGGTTGAGCTGGCGTGGCTGGGCCTCGCCTTCTTCGCCGCCGGTCACATAGCCTGAGGTCGGCCGGGTAGGCGCCGCCGCCACGGCTCTCTATAATCGCCGCCATCATGATTGTCGTGTACGTCATCGTGGGTGTCGTCGTTCTGCTCGCGGTCTGGGCGGTACTGATCTTCAACCACCTCGTCCGGCTCGGCAACGAGGCCAAGCGGGGCTGGTCGAACATCGACGTACAGCTCAAGCGCCGCGCCGATCTGATTCCAAACCTGGTCGAAGCGGTCAAGGGCTACGCGGCGCACGAGCGCGAGGTCTTCGAAGCAGTGACCGCCGCGCGGACGGCGATGCAGCAAGCGACCGGGCCGGCTCAGGCGGGCGAAGCGAACAAGCAAGCGACCGCTGCGATCGGGCGTCTGTTCGCGGTCAGCGAGGCCTATCCGCAGCTGCGCGCAAGTGAGAACTTCCAGAAGCTGCAGGACGAGCTGACCGACACCGAGGACAAGGTCGCCGCCGCGAGGCGCTACTACAACCAGACGGTCTATCAGTACAACAGCCGGATACAAAGCTTCCCCGACCTGCTGATCGCTCGGCTCGGCGGCTTCAACGAGCGTGAGTTCTTCGAGCTCGACCAGCCGGCGGATGCCCAGGCCCCGAGCGTCGAGTTCCCCGGCAGCGCCGCCCCGCAATGACACTCGAGGAGCAGATCCGCTCCAACCGAGTCCGCTCGGGGATGCTGGTGCTCTCTTTCGGGCTCGTCTTCGTCGGCATCGGGGCGGCGGTTCAGGCTGTCTACGGCGGCGCCTCGCTGATACTGATCGCCGGGATCGCCTTCGTCTACGCGATCTTCGCGTGGTTCGCGAACGGCAAGATGGTCGCCTCCTGGACGGGTGCCAAGTCGGTGACCAAGGAGCAGTACCCCGAGCTGGTGCGCGCGGTCGAGAACGCCGCGATCGCCGCCGGGCTCGAGCAGCCGCCGCAGGTGCGGGTCGTCGACGATCCCAGCCCGAACGCCTTCGCCGCGGGCGGCTCGCCGAAGAGCTCCTACATCGCCGCGACCACCGGGTTGCTCGGGATGATGGACAAGCGCGAGTTAGAGGCGGTAATCGCCCATGAGACCGGGCACATCCGCAACCGCGACGTGCGCCTGATGAGCCTGGCCGCCGTGCTCGTCGGGGTCGTGGCGCTCGTCTCGGACATCGCTATCCGAATGGCGTTCTTCGGGGGAGGGCGGCGCAGAGGTGGTGGAAATCCGATTCTGATGATCATCGGCATCGTGATGCTGATCCTGGCGCCGATCGCCGCCTTCGGCATTCAGATGTCGCTCTCGCGCCGGCGCGAGTATCTGGCCGACGAGTCCTCGGCCGAGATCACCGGCGACCCGGAGGGCCTGGCGCTCGCGCTCTGGAAGCTGGAGCAGGACACGACCGAGCTCCAGCATGCCAATCGAGCGACCGCCCATCTCTACATCGAGACGCCGCTCAACAACACCAGCGGCGTTCGCGGCGCCCTCAGCGGCATGTTCGACACCCACCCCTCGCTCGACTCGCGGATCGAGTCGCTCGAGAAGATGGGCGGCTTCCAGCTCTCGGCTCTGGTCGGGCAGCAGTAGCTCGGCCACGCGTGCCGGACGCCACGCGCAAGACGCGAGTACTAGCCTTCTCGATATGAACTCGCAGCAGAAAACGGCTCTGACCTCGGTCGGTGCCGCGCTGGGGCTGATCGCGCTCAAAGTGACGACCGGCCTGATCACCGGCAGCCTCGCTTTCCTCTCTGGCGCGCTGGACTCGGGCCTCGATCTGGTCACGGCTCTGATGACGCTCTTCGCGGTCGGTCTCGCCGCTAGGCCGGCCGACGTCGAGCATCCCTGGGGTCACGCCAAGGTCGAGCATTTGGCCGCGCTCGCGGAGTCGTCCCTCCTCTTCCTTGCCAGCATCTGGATCGCCTACACCGCGACGCAGCGACTCACCAGCTCCAGTCCGCCCAAGGTCGACGCGACCTGGTGGGCCATCCTCGTGATCCTGATCGTGATGGTGGTCGACGCCGGCCGGACGATCGTCTCCTACCGGGCCTCAGTCCGGCACCGGAGTGCGGCCCTGCAGTCGAACGCCCTCAACTTCGTCGGCGACTTCCTCGGCTCGGGCGGTGTGCTCGTCGGGCTCGTCGTCGTCCGCGCCGGCTATCTCAAGGCCGATTCGATCGCCGCTCTCTTCATAGCCGCGATCGTTCTCGGCGCGGCGGCGAGGCTCGCCTTCAAGAACGCCGACATCCTGATCGACCGTAGCCCGCGGTCTGCCACAGAGACCGTGAGGCAGGCGATAGACGGACTCGATCCACCGGTCGATCTGAAGCAGCTGCGTGTGCGCGAGGCGGGCGGGCACTACTACGCGGAGGTCGTGATCGGCATCTCGCCCGAAGCCGCCGTTGCCGAGGGGCATGCCGAAGCCGATCAGATCGAGCGGGCGCTGGAAGAGGTTCTGCACGGCGGCGAGGTCGTCGTTCACGTCGAGCCTTACGGCGAGGAGGCGGGGCCGCGGGAGGCGGTGCGTGCGGCGGCGATGAGCGTGCGCGGCGTGCACGAGATCCACAACCTGGTCATTGCCGACCTCAAGGGCCGGCAGGAGGTCTCGCTCCACCTCAAGCTCCCGGGTGAGTTACCGCTGGCGGATGCTCACGAGCTTGCATCGCAGGTAGAGCGCGCGATCATGGCGGCTCGCCCCGAGATCGCCGCTGTGGTGACGCATCTCGAGCCGCTGACCGAGGAGGTGACCGGGAGCGCGCCGGCTCGTCTCGAGATGCGCGATTACGGCGACAAGATCAGGAAGATAGTGCGCAAAGCTACCGGCGCACCGCCGCGCTCACTGCGCTTCATGAGCACCGGTGAGGGCCTGGTCGTTTATCTGACCGTGGCGCTCGATCCCGAGAGCTCGCTTGCAGAGGCTCACAAGCGTGCATCGGAGATCGAGTCGCGCGTTCACCGCAGCTGCCCCGGGATCAAACAGCTGATCGTCCATACCGAGCCGTAGGACGGGGCCGCTCGCGTGGCTTGACGCCGCGGGAGAAAGGTCGAGGCGGCTAGCCTGTGACGATGCGGCTCGTGCTCGACTGGGATGGGACGGTCACCGTCGCCGACTCGATGGACCTGATCGTGCGCGAGTTCGGCGATGCGGATCTCGTCGATCGCTACTCCGACGCTTTCATCGACGACTCGAAGCCTCTTCCGGTGACGCTCCAGCACGTGATCGAGACTGAGCTGGCGACGATCAAGACACCCCTCGACGAGGTCGTTGCCTGGCTGCTAGAAAAAGTCGAGCTGCGACCGGGCTTCCTCGATCTCGTCGAGCGCGAGCGCCCACTTCTTCTCTCTTCGAACCTGCGCCAGCTGATCGAGCCGGTGCTGGCGCACTACGGCGTCGAGACGGATCTGATCGCAAATGAGCTCGTCGCGGACGACAGCTCGGGTTGGCGTATCCAGATCGACGGCGAAATCTGCCCGGTCTGCGGTGAGCGTTGCAAGCGTCAGAGGCTCCCGGCCGGGGAGATCACCTATGTCGGCAACGGCTACTCCGATCGCTGCCCCGCCCTCGCCTCCTCCCGCATCTTCGCGCGCTGCGGCTTGGCTCGTTATCTCGACTCTATCGGCGCGCCCTACGAGCCCTTCGGCGACTTCCATCAGATCGCCGCCGCGCTCGGGCGCGACGCCTAGACGCGGCCGGTCGCATCGGCGCTCTCCGCGCTTGCGGCGTCCATTTTTGCTCGTGAAAGTAGGCTTTGGCCTCTCGAGCGAGCCGTAACCGAATCGACCGTGTGGAGGCAATCCGAATGGGTACGACCGTTCTTCTTCTTCACGCTTTCCCCGTAGGGCCCGAGATGTGGGAGCCTCAACTCGACGCTCTCAGCGGCTTTGAAGTGCGCACTCCGCGGCTCGCCGGACGCGGTGAGTCGATCGACGGCTGGGCCGAGCAGCTGCTCGCGGAAACAGAGGGCGACCTGGTCGTCGCCGGCGCTTCGATGGGCGGCTACTGCGCTCTTGCCGTGGCGGGGCGCGCGCCGGAGCGGATTCACGGGCTGGTGCTGGCGGGCTCGAAGGCCTCGGCCGATGCTCCGGAGGCGAAGGAGCGGCGCGAGCAGTCGATCGCGCTCGTGCGCGAGCAAGGTCCGCTCGCCCTCTGGGAGACGATGCGCGGCTACGCGATCGGCGCGAACGCCGATCCGGCGCTCGTCGAGCGGATTGACGAGATCGTCGCGAGCCAGGACGCCGAGAGCGTCGTCCAGCAGCTGCTGGCGATGATTGGCCGCGCAGACACGACCGACGTGGTGCGCTCGCTGGCCTGTCCCTTCCTCGCAGTCGCCGGCGAGCTCGACATCGGCGTTGTCGCGGAATCGAAAGCGCTGGTCGAGCTGGCTGCCGACGGCGAGCTAGTGGTTGTCCCCGGAGCGAGTCACCTGGTCAGCTTCGAGCGACCCGATGTCTTCAATCCGGTATTGCAGCGATTTCTCGAGCGCTGCGGAGCCTAGCCCGTCCGAGGCCGGTATTCCCGCTTCGAGCAGGAGCTGGCGCAGCATAAGCGCGTTCGCCGGGGCCTGGGCGACCGGCCGCTGCATCGGCCCCGGCGGCAAGCTCGAGTTGTTGTTGTTGAAGACCACGTACAGCTGCTGCGCGCGACCTCCGAGCTCGCGTAGCGGCTCGACCCACTCGGCCAGCTCCTCGCGCTCGTAGAGGTAGTCGAAGCGGTCGGCGGCGCTGCCGCCGCGGTGGTGCCAGGTCGCGGCGTTGCGGCCGTGGAAGCGAACGTAGGCGACATCGCTGGTGAGCTCGACGACGGTGGGGATGACCGTAGAACTTTCCAGACGCGGCGCGTCGACGATCACGAGCGACATTTCCTGCCGCCTCAGGAAGGCGAGCGTCTGGGCTCGGTTCTCCGGCTCGAGCCAGCTTTTGTGGCGGAACTCGACTAGCAGGGTGAATCCCCTGAGTCGCTCGCCGGCCCAGGCCAGGTAGTCGAAGGCGGACTCCTTGAAGACGAAGTAGGGCGGAAGCTGGAAGAGAATGCCACCCAGCTTGCCGGCGTCCCGGAGCGGCGCGATTCCGGTCAGAAAGCGGTGAAAGACCTCGGCACGAAGCTCTTCGGGCGGGTGCGAGACGCGACCGCGCTCGTCCACCTCGGCGGCGGCGCGGAGGTCTGTCGGCAACTGCTCGATCCGCACCGGGTGGCGGGTCATCAGCGCGAAAGCTTTGATGTGGAAGAGGAAGCCGGGCGGCGTTCGCTCCGCCCAGCCGGCGCTCATGCCGGCGCCGGGGAGCCGGTAGTAGCTGGAGTCGATCTCGACCGTGTCGAAGTGCTCGGCGTAGTAGCGGAGCCTGTCCTTCGGCGCCAGGCCGCGCGGGTACCAGTGCTTGACCAGCGCCTCGTCGGCGAACGAGCAGGTGCCGATGCGAACGGGGTTCACAGGGAACCTTATGCCCCGGCACTCGACGTCCATCTCACTCTCTGAGACAGTGTGGGAGGTTTGGGCGCCACGCAGATGCGGATTCGGCACGAGACCGGCACACTTCGTGCGCACTTCCTCGCTACCGTTTCGCGACCCCGCGGGTGAATGGTTAAAGGCGGGGGCGGAGGAACGTTGTGCCGTTCCCCAGCAACTAGAATCGGGCGCAGTGGACGGGCGGCCGATTGCGATCTTCGACTCGGGCATGGGCGGGCTGACCGTCCTGCACGAGTGCCTGGTGACGATGCCGAACGAGGACTTCGTCTACCTCGGCGACACGGGCCGCTTTCCCTACGGCCCGCGGCCGCTGGACGAGATCCGCGGTTTCGCGCTCGAGATCGGACGTTTTCTCGAGCGCCAGGGCGTGAAGATGGTGGTGGTCGCCTGCAACTCGGCCACCTCGGCCGCGCTCGCCGATCTTCAGGCCGAGCTCCAGGTTCCGGTCGTCGGGGTGATCGCGCCCGAGGCCGAGGCGGCCGTTCAGGCGACGCGCAACCGCCGCATCGGCCTGCTCGCCACCGAGGCGACCGTAAACGCGGGTCGCTACGGGACGCTCGTGCAGTCGCTCGACGCGGGCGTTCGTTTCTTCCCGGTCGCCAGCCCGGGGCTGGCGGAGCTGATCGAGAGCGCCGAGCCCTACGGCGCCGGCACCGTCGAG
>Ga0182017_10004284_pt1 | contig 10625 bp, 8 predicted proteins | sample 712E3DmetaG_FD_120492 | JGI IMG/M metagenome (GOLD analysis project Ga0182017, IMG submission 120492) | Permafrost microbial communities from Stordalen Mire, Sweden - 712E3D metaG | ecosystem: Environmental > Terrestrial > Soil > Wetlands > Permafrost | place: Sweden: Stordalen | collected... | reverse complement strand
TCATCAGCTTGGCCCCGTGGCGGGAGTTCACGTGGGTGGCCTCGTGGCCGAGGATGCCGGCCAACTGGGCCTCGTCGTTCATCTCCCCCAGGATGCCGCGCGTTACGTAGACGAAGCCCCCCGGCAGCGCCATGGCGTTGACACTCGGATGATCCACCACCTTAAACTGGAAGCTGAAGCGGGTGTCCGAGACGGCCACCACGCGCTGCCCGACCTGGGCCACGTAGTTCTGGAGATCGGGGGAGTCGTAATAGCCGAACTGTTTGAGGATCTCGGGGTCGGCCTCGCGGCCGATCGTCACATCGGCGGATTCATCGAAGACGGTGAAGGCGCCGCTGGTCTTGGGCAGGAGCCCCACGGCCAGACCGGCTTTCGCCATGGCGGACAGAAAGCGGCGGCGGCTCCAGCCGCCATCTGTCGCGCACAACGCGCACCATCCCACGTTCCTTCCTCCCCGATCCGCAGCTCTTTACGAACGGAGCTTGGCCTCGACCACCTTGAGGTTCTGTTTGGCCTTGTTCGCCAGCTCCCCCTGCGGGCTGTACTTCAGATACAGCTTGTACTCGGCGACCGCCTTCCGGTAGAGCGCCTTGTCATCGGTGCCAAGCTTGGCCTTGGTGTGATAGGACAGCGCGAGGTTATAGTGGGCCTCGGCGTAGTCGGGCTTCATCTTGACCGACTTCTCGTACTCGGCGATGGCCTGATCCAGTGACGCAAAGACCCGCTCGTGATACATCACACCGAGCTCATAATGGGCCTCGGCCTGCATCTGGCGGTCCGGAGGCTTCACTCCGTCCTGCCCCCGCGTGGCGGCCGAAGGCCCGGGGCCGTCCTTGCTGTCCTGCGCCTCCGCCAGCACCGGCATCCCCACCAGCATCATCAGACACCCCGTCGCCAGCATCCTTCGCATCCAGCATGCCACGGTTTACACCCTCCAGATCCCACGGAAACGTTTCGCACCCAAGCGGAACTGTGCCCCGCGCGTTGAGGTAGTATACACGACGTTCCCCCGTCGCATCCAGGGGAATCCCCGCCGAAGGTCCCCTCTTCCCGCTCCCGCCGCGGGATTGGTAGAGCAACGTCTACCTCGCACGCAATCCGAAGTGCCACGCAGGGGCCGTTGACCAGCGGTCTGGACGTCATGGCCCCGTCTTCTCGGGAGCCACGGTACCACCGGGCTCCTGGCGTAGCAGGACGTGCCGCACCAGGGAGGCGATCTCGATCCCGGCCGCGTTCAGGGCCGCGTTCAGGGCCACCGCCAGCTCGCTGCGGACCTGCTGCCAGTCGGCGATGCCGTCCGTCCAGACGCGCAACTCGAAGAGGAGCGCGCTCTCTCCAAAGCCGATGAAGAGCGGCTGCGGGGCCGGCTTGGATAGTACCTGCGCGTGCCCGCACGCCACCATCCGGAGGACCTCCAGGACCTTCTCAGGATCGCTCCCGTAGGAGACACCCACCGGCAGGCTGATGCGACGCCACTGGTCGGTGGGCGTCCAGTTCGTCACCCGGTCTGAGACCAGCGTGGCATTAGGGACGGTGACCTCGGCCCCCTCCCAGGTCCGCACCGTGCTCGAGCGGATGCCGATCCGCCGCACCTGACCCGAAACGTCCCCGATCTGCACCGCGTCGCCCACCCGGACCGGTCGCTCGAAGAGCACAATCAGCCCGGAGACAAAGTTGTTCACGACGTTCTGGAGGCCGAAGCCGATGCCCACACCGAAGGCGCCGCCGATGATCGTGACCTTGTTGAGATCGAGGCCCAGCGCCGATACGGCCAGCAGGAAGCCCGCGAAGAGGATCGCGTAATGCAACAGGCTCGAGATCGCGTAGGGAATCCCCGGCGCCAGCCGCGTTCGTGGGTAGACATCCTCTTCCAGCACGAACCCGATGAAGCGCGACACCAGAAACGCCAGCCAGAGCGTGAGGGAAAACTCCAGCACGTCCCCAAGGCCGATCTTGAGAGAGCCCCAGGCGAGCTCGGCCGTGAACATGCCGTGGACCGCTGTCACGACCGTCGTCGCGAGGCTGAAGACTCGAAGGGTCACCCAGACCCAGATTGCGACGGCACACCAATCTAAGAGGCGTAGGAGTCGCTCCTCCAGCAGGGCGCGATGTTTTGTGACGCATTGGAGCCGCCTCAGCGGCTGGACCCGTAGGAGCAGGACCGCGAACCCGTACACTACCCGGATGCCCGCGGAAAGGGCCAAGGCCACATAGGCGCTTCCCAGCGTGCCATACCCCGCCTGGCGCCCCAAGCTCATGTAACCGGCCGCGCCCGCCAGGAATGAGGCGGTGAATCCGACAAGCAGGAGAACGTTCGCTGCCCTGAGCTTGTCCAGCTTTCCCGTCTTCCCCTGCTCTTTCCGTCTGAGGGAGGCGCGGTCCCGATACAAGACCCATCCGACCACGGCTGCCCCCACTAGCATCTCCAGGAGGAAGAGTTGCCGCTCCAGACGGGGCACCACGGCGAACAGGCCACGGAACAGGTCCGCAAGGAAAAAGGCCCCCAGCGCACGCAGCCAGCCGATCTGCCACGGCTCGACGAGTGGCACAACACTCTGGATCACGGCTATCAGGGCGATTGCCGCCACGAGGGTAAGCACGGCCCGGGGAGGATGCGGGTAGACCCAAAAGAAGCAGAGCATGGCGACCACCAGGGCGGTGGCCACGGGACGGTCGAACACCAGCTCAACGGAAAAGCCGCGCTCGTCGACCAGGTGCCGAAGCTGGGCCCGGCGGCGTGCCGCCCGCAGCAGCCCGATGCACAAGACGAACAGCCCCGCCAAGAACAGGAGCTGCCAGGACTCCTCCCGGACGAACTGCCGCAGATGGGCTGCGCTCGTCTCGAACGATTCCCTGGCGTTTGTCACGATGTCGGCCCAAACCTGCTCCTGCACCTCCCTGCTCCAGATGGGGGCCGTATCCCGGACCAGGAGCTTGCCGACGTACCCCTGTCGGAAGGTTGCGACCTGATCCAGCCCTTCCTCGCAGCGGGCAATCTGGTGGGCCACCTGGTCCTGCAGCACGAGGACGACGCCGCGCTCGTCCCGCAGACGCTTCTGGACACCCGGGATCGCCGCGAGGAGGCTGTCGATACGCTGGAGGACCGGCGCCGGCGCCTTGGAGGTAAGGGCATCCGCCCGTGTCCGCTTCCAGGTATCGAGAACCCCCGACAGACGCTCCATCTCCACCTCGAGACGGGTGGCGCGCTGTGTGAGTCCCTCGAGGGCCCTGGCCAGCTCGCCCCGCATCCGTTGCCAGGACGTCAGCAGCTCGTCCAGGACTTCGATCGAGGGGAGCGCATCGAGCTTCTGCGCCGTCTCGCCGAGCAGCGCATCAATCTGCTTGCTCAGCTCCGGCAGCCGCTGACGGATCGCTTCGGTGTTGGCGTTGGCGTTGGCGTTGGTGTTGGCGTTGGTGTCGGTGTCGACCGTGAGGAGCAGGTCGAGGCTTCGAAGCAGGGCGGCGACCTCCTCCGCCCGCGCCGCGATTTCCGGAATCGGGATGGAGACGGATGGGTCCTCGGCCGGGGCCTTGTCCTGGGCCATCGCGGGACCGACGGCGAGGATCGCGAGCGCACAGAACGCGAGGAAGCCCCGCAGGGAGCGTCCAACAGAATGCTGAATAACCAGCTTTCGCCCAGGCTGCTCAAAAAGGTCCAGATGCCAGGCGGCGCGCGCAGGGCGGGGTACCCACCAGAGGTGGGTCCAGGCGTACTTCCGGTACGCCGCAGCGAGCACCCCAGCGTGCGGGGCACCCATCCGGGGGATGGATCCCCGCAGATGGGCCATTTTCAGCAGCCTGCTAATCATTTTCATGACACCACTCACCGGACGCCTGCGGACCGCGTCTCCGGATGGTTCGTCCGCGGTGTCGCTGACCACTCAGGCTATGGCAAACCCTTCAAGAGCGCGCTGACCGCCTTCACGATCGTCTGCTCAGACACATCCGACCTGGCGACGTCTGTATTCACCCCGAGGGCCCGGTACGCCGCCTTGCCTGTCGGCCGCTCCACGACCGTGATCAAAAGCTCGGCCTCCGTCGTTTGGGTCGGGATCGCCGTCACGGGCGGGGGGCCGTACATCCCGCCCGCGTAGGCTCCCACATAGGCGCGCATGGGGTCTCCCCGGGAGTCCACCCGGAACTCGGCCTCCTCCCGCAGCGTCCCCGAGATGCCGACGTAGTACTCGACCAGGAACGTCGCCGCGCTCGCCTCGACCAGACGTAGGCCCTTCTCGGCCAGCACCTTCTCGATCGCCTGCCGAATCCGATCATTCACGGTGGTGTTGTTCACCCGCGCGTCCAATTCTTCCGCCTTCTTCTCCTCGGGCGGGACAAAGCGAAAAGCGTAGCTGGCCCCCGACGCGATCTGGACGCTCGGGTCTCGCACCGTTTGCACCGCGAAATCGCTGGCGCAGCCGGCCGTCAAAAGAGCCGCGGCGGCCAACAGAATCCCACGAAACACCGCCACAGGCTTGACCAACATCGCACCCATGCCCCTTTCTGCTCCACGCATCTGTCCCGCGCGCGCCACGGGAGCATGCGAACTCTTCCGATGCAAGTGCGAAACAACTTGCAGGATTCTATGTGGTCTCCCATAACTCCGCCAGCGGAATCTCAGGCTTCTCATGTCGCCAGCGTACCAGATTATCGGTAACTCAGCAGGCTGCCGAACGACCCGATTTCACTCAGGCTGCTCAAAAAGGTCCAGATGCAAGACGGCGCACCCATTCTTCGAATGGGTACCCGGGGCCGAGTGAGGCGTACCCCAGGTACGCCGCAGCGAGTGCCCGAGCAAGCGGGGTACCCAGCCGCCGGCTGGGTCCCCGCAGATGGGCCTTTTTCAGCAGCCTGTTAGATCACCGGCCCCGTCACGTAGATGTCCATCGAGTTGGTGTACCCCGAGATCTCCGCCTTGGTGAGCCGGCCCGAGGCGAACCCAAGGCATTCCGCGAAGAGGCGCCGGCCGGCCGCCGGCAGCGTCTCGGTCCCCTCCAGGATCGTGCCAACGTACACATCCATATGGTCGCGGAGCTTCTGCCAGGTCACCGGATTGCCGGTGAGCTTCACCACCGGGACAAACGGGAAGCCCTGGGGAGCGCCGCGGCCGGTGGCGAAGGCGATCAGATTGCAGCCGGCGGCGGCGAGACCGGTGAGGATCTCCGGCTCGCGGCCGGGGGAGTCCATCACCACGAGGCCCTTGACCGTGGGCCGCACCCCGTACTCGTAGACGGCCTCGATGGGCGCGGTCCCCGCCTTGGCGATGGCCCCGAGCGATTTCTCTTCGATCGTGGAGAGCCCGCCCTTGATATTACCCCCGGTGGGCTGCCCTCCGCGCATGTCGCACCCTGCGGTCTTCGCCCGGGCCTCCATGCGGTCGACCAGGGCCAGAATCTGCCGCGCAACCTCTGGGGTCCGCGCGTGCTTGATCAAGAGATGTTCCGCTCCGATGAACTCGGTGACCTCTCCGAGAACCGCGGTGCCCCCGGCCCCCACCACCAGATCCGTGACGATCCCCACCGCCGGGGTTGCGAATAGCCCCTGGGTGGTGTCGGAGCTCCCGCACTTGAGGCCCAGCACCAGGTCGGACACGGGGCAGCGGTCGGGGGACAACAGCGAGGCTTCCATGACCAGGTCCTGGGCGAGTAGCTCGCCCTTCGCGACCGAGCGCGCCGCGCCGCTCTCCTCCTGGATCACGAGCTGTTCGACCCGCTTCCCCGTCGCCGCAATTGCCTGCGCCACCTCCTCCACCACCACGCTCTCGCAGCCGAGGCTGACGAGCAGGACCGAGGCGAGGTTGGGGTTCTGTCCGAGCCCGATCAGGGTCTGACTGACCCGCGTGACATCCATCGGCATCTGGCAGCACCCCTGGTGGTGCAGGAACGCCGTCGCTCCTCGCACCTGCCGGGCGATCCGCTCGGCCACCTCGTTCGCGCACACCACGGTCGAGAGCACACCCACGTAGTTCCGGGTCCCCGCCCGCCCATCCGGCCGCCGATACCCCTTAAACTCCATGAGTCTTCTCCCCCGCCTCCAGGTCTCCCCGGCCCCGCAAGCTCTCGATGTTGTGCACGTGGGCGTGGCATCCGGCCGGAATGGCCTGAGTCGCGCGGCCGATGATTTCTCCATACTTCAGGATAGGTTCCCCCTGGCCAATCTCGGTGACGGCCAGCTTGTGGCCGAACAGGATCGCTTGGCCAACCCGCACTCGCAGCGAGAGCTCCTGCACCCCCACGATGATTTCCTCGCCCGCGGCGAGGTCCCGGAGGGCCGTCGCCACATTGTCATTCTCTCGCAGCATGATCGCGTCCATGCTCCTCCCTGCTCTTGCCCCCGCCCGCGGGCAAGGAACTGGTGTTCGATCAGAGGGAGTCTCCGTCTGCCGGTCCCTATGTCGAAGTCACCTTCCCGCGCGATTCCTCGGCGAATCGGAGCAAGGCCAGGACCAATGCCACGACGACGGGGCCCAGGAACATGCCGATGGCTCCGAAGGCGCTGAGGCCGCCCAGGAGGCCGATGAAGACCGGAAGCGTCGAGATCTGAGCGCGACCCGAGATGAAGTGGGGCCGCACGAAGTTGTCGGTGGACGAGGCGAGTGCCGCCCCCCAGATGGCCAGGAAGATCGCCGATCCCCCGTGGCCCTGAGCGGTCAGCACTAGAGCCGCCGGCGCCCAGACGAGCGCGGTGCCGATAAGGGGAACCAGGGCCGCGACCGACGCCAGGACGGCGAACACGATGGGTGACGGCAGGCGGACGATGGCGAATCCGATGCCGATCAGCGCCCCCTGCACGAGTGCGGTCATGAGCGCGCCCAGCACGACGGCCTTTGTCACAGACGACAGGTGTTTGACCAGGCTTGCCTTGCGCCTTTCCTCCATCGGAACGAGGAGCAGGAGCCGCTCCAGCATGGTTTCGCCATCCCGCAGGAAGAAAAATAGAAGGATCAGCATCAGGAACAGGCCAAGAACCGCCCCCAGGGCTCCGGCGAAGAGCGATCCGCCGAAGGAGGCCAGCGACTGCAGAAGCCGCTTCCCGCCTTCGATCGCCCAGTCGTGAATCTGCTCCGCCGTGATCGGCGTCATCGCCGTGATGTGTCGGATGGCCTGGTCCACGATCGGGATTCGCAGAGGCTCGTTCATCCGAGACATACCCGGACCCCCCTGAAGATACAGCCGTCCCACCAGGTCGGAAGCCTGCTGCACGAAAAGGATGGTGAGCACCACGGCGGGAATGACGATGACCAGCATGACGGCCAGCGTCAGGAGGATCGCCGCGGCGCCCCGCCGCCCGCGCACGGCGCGTCGCAACCTCTGGTTCGCGGGGAAGAGCAGAAAAGCCAGCAGGGCTGCCCACAGGATGGGCCCCAGGAAAGGCTGGAGGATTCCGAAGACTGCGTACCCCAGCAGGGCCGCCGCAATCAGGGCAAACACCCGAGGATAGAACTGACCTTGCGTGTGTGTCATCGCATCTCGTCCTGATGTCGGCCCCCCGCTGGATCGCACCGCGTGCCATCGGACGACCCGAGGAGTCTCACCCTTCAAGGGAGATATCCGCTGGTCTTATACTTCGGGGTTCCCCTTCGCCCCGCCGTGGGTCTTCAGATCAATGATCTCCATCCGGTTATTCGTTTCGGGCCGCTTCGACGACGGCCCCTCGGTCAGGACCACGAGGCTCCCCGCCACCTCGTGGGCGCGCAGCCACTCCCGCACGTAAGCGTTCCAGTCGTCCGGGTGGTCGGGCTCGTGCTGCGGGTACACCCCGTAAGAGAACTGGAGCTGCTGGCAGGTGGCCTCCTGGGAGCTCACGGCCACGATCCACACCGGGATCCGGAACCTGGTGAGCCGCTTGGCGGTGAAGCCGCTGTGGGTGGGCACGAACACGGCGGCCGACTCGATGTGTTCGAGCGTCGTCTCGACCCCATAGGCAATCAGATCGGTGATGCTCGCCTGGCTCTCCCGTCTGATCGCCTGCAGCGCCTCTCGGGCGGCATGGCCGGGGCGGGATGGCTCGATGGCCTCGGCGATGCTGACCAGCATGGCCGTCGATTCCACCGGGTACTTTCCCATGGCCGACTCACCCGAGAGCATCACGCAGTCGGTGCCATCCAGGATGGCGTTGGCCACATCCGTCGCCTCGGCCCGGGTCGGGCGGCGGCTGGTGGTCATGGACTCCAGCATGTTGGTGGCCGTGATGACCGGCTTCCCACGCAGGTTGGCTTGGCAGACCAGCGACTTCTGGACGATCGGGATCCGCTGGATGGGGATCTCCACTCCCAGATCCCCCCGGGCGACCATGATGCCATCCGCCGCGTCGAGGATGTCGTCGATGTGGTCGAACGCCCGGGCACGCTCGATCTTGGCGATGACGAAGGGACGGTACCCGAGCTCCGCCGCGGCCTTGCGGACCGCCCTGATGTCGTCGCCGGACTCGACGAAGGACTGGCTGACCGCGTCCACCCCCTGTTCCGCGGCAAATCGCAAGCACTCGCGATCGTGATCCGTAAAGGCGCTGATGCCCAGGTCGATCCCTGGCAGGTTGAGACCCTTCCGAGAGCGCAGCTCGCCCCCCACGACCACCCGGCAGACGACCTCCGCCCCCTGCACCGCCGTGACTTCAAGCTGGATGATCCCGTCGTTGAGGAAGAGGGCGTCCTTGGGCTTCACCACCTGCGGCAGGCGGGCAAAGCTCACCGAGGCCCGGCCCGCATCCCCGATGATCTCCTGCGTCGTCAGGGTGAAGGTGTCGCCCGACAGGAGCTCGATCGGTTCCTCGGCAAGCTGGCCGATCCGCATCTTGGGGCCGGGGAGATCGGCCATGATGGCCACTCGCCGCCCGGTCGCTTTGGCCGCCGCGCGGAGCTTCTCGATTACTTGCTTGTGGCCCGGGAAATCCCCATGCGAAAAGTTGAGCCGAGCCACGCTCATCCCCGCGCGAATCATCTGCTCCATGACGTCGGGGGACTCCGACGCCGGCCCGATGGTACAGACGATCTTCGTCTTGTTCGACGGGAGTCTCATCGTCTCTTCCTCCCTGCTGACCGCGTGGGTTGCCCGCTTGCCGGACGCTGAGCCGCAACCAGGCGCTGCCGCCTACCCCCCTATATTGCACCAGACACCCCAGGGATCGCAAGCCCGCTAGCGCTTCACGCCGGGGCAGGCGCCCACCTTCCCGTCGCCGACCTCATGGGCCTGCTGGAAGGTCAGGTTGACCACAGACGACTAGCAGGCCGCCAGGTCGACCGCAAACAGGACGACGAATATTGGAGGGTCATCGGTCCCAGGCGACTCGCAGGGCCTCGGCAATCTCTTGCACTCCCCGATCCGCCGACTCGCAGAGCGCCGCGAGCTGGACGAACCCATGATTCAGTTCCAGGTACCTGGTGCACCGGACGGACACCCCCGCCTGCGCCAGGCGAGCCGCGTACGCCTCACCCTCATCGCGCAACACGTCGTACTGGGCAGTGAGAACCAGGGCCGGCGGCAGGCCGCCGAGGTCCCTGGCCAGAAGCGGCGAGGCGTAAGGATCTCCGCCATCCATCGGGCTGGCCAGGTAGCTTTTCCAGAAGTACCACATCGACTCCCGCGTGAGCCCGTAGTCGGTGGCGAACCGATGGTACGACGCCGTGTCGAAAGCGTAATGGGTGACGGGATAGATCAGGACCTGGAGGGCAAGGCGCGGGCCGCCCTGGTCGCGAAAGCTCAAGGCGAGCGCCGCTGCCAGGTTTCCGCCCGCGCTGTCCCCGGCGACGGCCAGTCGTGTCCCGTCGCCGCCGATCTCGGCTGATCGCTCCGCACACCACCGCACCACGGCGGAGCAGTCCTCCAGGGCGGCGGGGAACTTGTGCTCCGGCGACCGCCGGTAATCCACGGCGACGACCAGGCCGCCGGACCGGCGGCACAGGGAGCGAGACACGCCGTCGTGGGTGTCCAGGTTTCCCAGGACCCATCCGCCACCGTGAAAATACACAAGGACCGGATGCGGCCCACTCCCCTGCGGGGCATAGATCCGAACCGGAACCTCGCCACCGGGCCCGGGGATCGCCCGGTCCTCGACGCGCGCCACCAACTCGTCGAGCTTCGGCCGCCGCAGCATCATCCCTTCCCGGAGGGCCCGCAGCTGGGCCACCGGAAGCGTATCCAGCGGAGGCGTGGCGGGTTCGGCGTCCAGCATGGCTCTGATCTTCACATGGAGTGGAATCACCGATGTAACCGGAAACGTGGCGAAACAGTCTGCGGGGCCTTGACCTTCGGAACGCGCACCTTGGCTCATCCAGATGTCCTCCGGGCATGCGGTTGTTTCGGGGAATCCTCTGGCGGGACGCGCCGCTCAGCGCTCGCCTGCGTTCCAGGCTGGATCAGCGACGGACTCGGGGCTCTCTGTGAGACGCATTCTTGCGCGATGCGCCTGCCCACCGCTTTCAGAGGTGTGATCACCTGACACGCAGCTTGGCACACCCGAATTCGCCGCGGATTGTGCATTGTTTCGCGGCGCTTCGCAACTGCTTTGATTGGCGGAAGAGCGGGAAGCGCACCAAAGAGAAGCGCCGGTTCCGCATACGGAACCGGCGCTTCTCGTGACTTAGTTCGTGTTACTTCTTCTTCAGATCCGGACCCTCGCTGCTCTTGGGC
>Ga0182017_10004283_pt1 | contig 10625 bp, 8 predicted proteins | sample 712E3DmetaG_FD_120492 | JGI IMG/M metagenome (GOLD analysis project Ga0182017, IMG submission 120492) | Permafrost microbial communities from Stordalen Mire, Sweden - 712E3D metaG | ecosystem: Environmental > Terrestrial > Soil > Wetlands > Permafrost | place: Sweden: Stordalen | collected... | reverse complement strand
TTAAAAGCGCTGTGCTATAATAAATTACCAGCTTTTTCTTAATTGGAGGTGAAAAATGCGCCGCCTGAGAATTGCGATGGCGCAGATTAACACCACAGTTGGTGATTTTGACGGCAACATAAAGAAAATTCTGGGAGCGATTGACAATGCCCGCGCTTTGAAAGCGGATATTGTGACGCTCCCAGAATTAGCTATTTGCGGTTATCCTCCCGAAGACTTGCTGTTCAAGCCTCAATTTATTCAGGCTAATCTGCAATCACTCCAAAAAATTGTCGAAGCATCCCGGGGGATCACAGCCGTTGTCGGTTACGTTGATTCCGACGGCGATATTTATAACGCGGCGGCGCTGATTTCAGACGGGAAACTGATCGGTACCTATCACAAAATATACCTGCCGAACTACGGCGTTTTCGACGAAAACCGCTATTTCCGCGCGGGCGGAGAGTGCCCGGTTTATGTGATTAACGGCATCGGCATCGGCATTAATATCTGCGAAGATATCTGGTATGAAGCAGGGCCGGCCACGGTCCAGGCCTATGCCGGAGCTGAGGTTATCATTAACATCAGCGCTTCGCCTTACCACACCGGCAAGGGTGAATCACGGGAAAAAATGATTTCGACCCGCGCTGTTGATAACGTGGCTATTTTTGCCTATAACAATCTGGTCGGCGGGCAGGATGAACTGGTCTTTGACGGCCACAGCCTGCTGATCGATGAACGCGGGAACTTAATAACCCGAGGGAAACAATTCGAGGAAGATTTTATCGTGGCTGACCTCGATATCGAGGCGGTCTTCCGGGCACGGCTCCACGACCCCAGATGGCGAAAAGAATCGCCGCTGTTAGGAAAAACAGGATGGCGCCAGACCAAAACAAATGTATCCCAGCCGCCCGAGAATGCACCAAAACCCCCTCTGAAACCCAGGCATGTTACAGCTTTGGAACCGGCGGCAGAAGTCTATCAGGCTTTGGTTCTGGGCACGGGAGATTACATCCGTAAAAACGGTTTTCAGAAAGTGGTTATCGGGCTTTCCGGCGGGATTGATTCCGCCATCGTAGCGACGATTGCCGTCGACGCCTTAGGCAAAGACAATGTCATCGGGATATCGATGCCTTCAAGGTATTCTTCGACCGGCAGCGTGACCGATACCCAAAAACTGACACAGAATTTAGGCATCAAGTTAAAGACAATTTCAATTGAAAAGCCGTTCCAGGCATACCTGGACACACTGACCGAATCGTTCGCAAGCACCAAACCGGACAGCGCCGAAGAAAACCTGCAGGCACGCGTGCGGGGTAATTTACTGATGGCGCTCTCCAATAAATTCGGCTGGCTGGTACTGACGACCGGCAATAAGAGCGAAATGGCGACAGGCTACACCACACTATACGGCGATATGGCCGGCGGTTTCGCCGTAATTAAAGACGTTCCCAAGACACTGGTCTATAAAATTACTAAATACCGCAACGCACAAGCCGGCTTCGACCTGATACCGGCGGCCATCATCGACAAACCGCCATCTGCCGAATTGAGACCCGACCAGAAGGACTCCGACAGTCTGCCGGACTATAAGATTTTAGATTCGATTCTTACCGCATATGTTGAAGACGATAAATCAGTCGACCAGATCGTAGCGCTGGGATTTGATAAGGCCATCGTGCAGAAGACCGCGAAATTAGTCGACCGCAGCGAGTATAAACGGCGGCAGGCGCCGCCGGGTGTGAAAATCACCAGCCGCGCTTTTGGACGGGATAGGAGATTACCGCTAACCAGCCTTTTCAAAGAGTGGTAATCCGCCATCCGCAAGCAATCGAAAATCCGATTTCGAGGTTTCAAGGAACAATGGTACAGGGCCCTGCTTCCGAAACAGAACATAAAATAATTGCTATTCTCAAAGTTCTCAACGAATCTTCAGAACCGTTAGGCTCAATTACCATCGCCCGGGAACTGGAACGGCACGGCATCTCCCTGAGCGAGCGGGCGGTGAGATATCACCTTAGAATTACCGATGAACGCGGGCACACGCAGCCTTTCGGCAGAGACGGGCGGATGCTTACCGCGCAGGGTTTGGAAGAGTTAAAAATAGCTTTAGCTCCGGAACATGTCGGGTTTGTGCTGGAGAAACTGGAAACATTGGCTTTTCAAACAACCTTCGACCCTAAAACACGCACCGGTTTGGTCCCGATAAATACTTCGCTGATTGCCAAAGACAAACTAAAAAAGGCAATGGCAATAATTGATGAGGCTTATCAGGGCGGTTTTTGCGTCAGCGACCTGATTGCAATTGCGCAACCGGGTGAAAAATTGGGTTCGGTGACGGTGCCGGAAGGTAAAGTCGGTATCGGCACGATCTGCAGCGTGGTCGTGAACGGGGTGTTATCGAAATCGGGCGTGCCGATATCGTCAAAATTCGGCGGCGTCATGGAGCTGAGAAATCCGAAGCAGGAACGTTTCGCGGCGATAATTTACTATGAAGGCACGTCGTTAGACCCATCGGAACAATATATCCGCGCCAGAATGACGAGCGTACGGGAAGCCGCCAAAACGGGTAAAGGCCGGATACTGGCGAATTACCGCGAAATACCAGCGCCCGCCCGGGCTTTGGTCAGCGAAAAAATGGCCGAGATGAAAGAGGCGGGAATCGGGGGGATATACCGGCTGGGGAATACCAGCGAATCCATCTGCCAGATACCGGTGGGGCCAAACAGGGTGGGGATTGTTTTTCTGGGGGGACTGAATGCGCTGGCAGCAGTCTCGGAAGCAGGCATCGAAGTGGAAAATAACAGCGAAAGCGGGGTAATCGACTTCAATCGGCTGGTGAGTTTCCGGAAAATCTGAAACATTCTCAAACGTATAAACCAAAAAGGCCCGCGCGGTTAAATTTCACGCAGGCCTTTTTATGACTGTTTATTTAATAGTATCAATGTTTAAACACAACAAATGACAGACAATGGAATGACATTTCACCGGCCGCAGCAAAGCTAAATAATCGGTAATTTGTGTCTGACAGGCTTGCAGAAAAAATGTCAAAATTATTAATTTGGGAGGTATTGCAATTTGTCATAACGACGATATAATCATAGTTAGAAGGAGGCAAGTGGTTGGTCAAAAAATTGATTAATGGCTTGTCTCTGAGCAGATAAATAGTGAATATTCCGCGGGTCTAACTCTCTAAATTCCGCCAGAAGAGAAAGACAACATTGATGATGTAAAAAGAATAGTGGCGCACCGGTGTAAGTTTAGGCTGCCAAAATTAAAGAGTTGTGTTTAATACCGGACACCATGGAATTTGTAACAGATTATTTTCTGTTAGAGCCAAACCCGCTTGAAAAGACTCTTTTACGCTCAGTCGGCAGCCGGCGAGTAAATTGGCATCTGTTTTGATTTTATTCTTGCAGGTGTGACTACTCGAAACCTATAAAGTTTCTAGAATTTGTTACAGCATGGCTATTTGTTTCCGTGCTTATAATGCACCATTTAATAAATAACCAGCCTGAAACCAACTCTAGTCCGTTTTTTGGCTAATCCCTACCTTGGGTTGTGATAAAACTATTCTCAAAAAACGGTTCAGATAAACAGGATAATAGCCTGGGATTATTCCATGTCGAGGCGGCCGCGGTAAACTTAGAGAACGCCGGCTGTAATTACCAGGCCCAATCCCTCATGGCTATCGGCGCAGACGCTTCCAGCGTCGCACTGTTAAGCACATTTACCAATTTAGTACTGGCGATACTGCTGATTAAGGTGCCTTCTCTGGTGGAAGGGAAAACACCGATGAAGAAGAGCATCGTTACGATAGCCCTCGTTAACGCTTTCACCTGGATTCCGATTATCCTTGTCTTCATGTTTTTTAAACAAATTAATCCGCTGCTGCTGATTGCGTTATGGATTTTCGGGCTGGTACCGGCGACATTATTGGGGCCGCTGCGCGATAACTGGCTGGCCAATATGGTGCCGTCCGAAAAAATGGGACGGTATCTGAGTTTCCGTTCGGTTATTGCCGGTACTTTTTTCCTGGCCGCCTACGTTTTCATGGGTTTTACCCTCTACCGGTCAACAACGAATATCGGGAGAGGTTTCGCGATTGTGGTGGGAATTGCTTTTCTCGCTTCGTTGGTCAGCACTTTTCTTTACAGCAACATCCATTCTCCGGCCCCTGCGGCCAAATCTGAAACAGCGCCTTCACTTTCCTTTGTCAATTTCCTGAAAGGCGCAATGAAAGAGCACCTCGGTACGTTTATTTTATTTGCTTCACTTTTTAATTTTGCGGTTAATTTAAGCGGCCCACTGTTCATGGTTTACATGCACAATAATTTGAATTTCAACTTCATGATGCTGACTCTGGTATTCTCTTGTGTATATGTCGGGCGGGTCCTCAGCATGACTTTCTGGGGCAAGATGGTGGATAAATCCGGCAGCCTGCGGGTATTGGGTATCGTCACACATCTGATGCCTTTGGTACCGCTGATGTGGATTTTCTCCGGCAATATCATTTATCTGTGTGCGGTCCAATTATTCCTCGGGGTAGTACAGGCGGCTTTTGACCTGTCCTGCCAGACCTTTATCTACAAGTCCACACAACCCGCACAACGATTACATTATATCGTCTACTGCAAAAGCCTGACGACTTTTGCCGCCGCGCTGGGCACACTCACGGGGGCTTTGCTGCTCGGACATATTTTCCCCGTTTTCGGAAGTCCGATACTGGGGATATTCATGGTTTCCGCAATGGCACAGATGGCGGTAGTACGGTTCATGCTGCCGAAACTCAGGCCGGGCGGAATCCCGGACGCAATCGTCCACGAAGAACTGGCCCGCGAGCTGGCAATGGTTAATTATCCTACCCGCCAGGGCCTCTATTATCACCCGGAGGCCTGGTCGCGGTTTACCAAACCCGTGGCAGCTTTCGGCACCGCGATCAGCAATGCCGTAAACAAATTAGCTCCCCGACCCGCCGGCCTGTATTACAATCAGGCAAAATGGTCCAATTATATGGGCCGGAACTCAACCCTGCAGGCAGAAAATATCGATACAGAACCGAGTGGGCTTTATTACAACAAGAAAGCCTGGGCTGATTACAGACAACAAACCGCTGTTCTGGCAGAACCCGATTCTGAAACGACAAAGCAAGGACTATTATATAACCCTGAAGCGTGGGCGAAAATGGCGAATCAAACAGCACAAGCCACCCCCAGGGCACAAGAAACACCCGCACCGCGGAAAGGACTGCTGTACGACCCCGCAGCCTGGTCTGCGATGGTAAATCAAATGGCACAGGCTGACACAAAATTCTCCGAAAGTTTAAAACCTGAGCATAAAGGACTGCTGTACGATCCCGAAGCAATGGCAAAATTCATGAAGCAGACAACAATGGCGGAAGCGAAAGCAATCGATGCTAAACCCGCCCGTGCCGGAATTTTCTACGATTCTCAGAAATGCAGCGACTATCTTAAGCAATCGATGTTAATTAATGCCACCACGGTGCGGACCATCGGGGACGGGCAAATCAACAGGCAGCCGATATTCTATCATCCCGAAGCCTGGAACAACTACAAGAACCAGACCGCTTTGTCACGCTCAGCAGCGGCTAAGACCCGTATCGGAGCTGCGCCGAAACAGGCTTTGCTCTATCATCCCGAAGAATGGGAGAGGACACTCGACCCGGCGATGGTACACATCGGCAGAAAATCTGCAATCGGCACAGTGATTGCACGGAAAAGCACAGTGAAGAAAACGGACATCAAAGCACGGCCTGCTAATTATCAGACGGAGAACAGACCGGTGATAACAAACAAACGGATCGGGACTCGCCCATCGGTTGCCTGAAAGATGATATTTTCTTCCGGCTATAAGCTAAATGCTTTTCTTCGGAGTTACTTCAAGTTTGGTTTTATCTGTCCCGACTTCCAGAAACTTTCCAGTTTAAACAACACCGAGACATCGACGTCAGCGACGGAATTTTTGTTGTACTCAAATGGATTGTCGATGTCGTGAATAAGCTGTACTATCGCGGTTAATACAAACGTAATTAAGGCAAAAAGCAGCAGACCGCCAAACCCCCAGTCATTTCTGGCAAAAACGAAGATTATGAGCACCGATGCCAGGGACAGATCGCATATAACATATGCCCCGGAAATACCCGTCGAGTAGGCAATATAATCTAACCGGTGGGAAAGTCGGTCGATATTTGTCAGATTGTCCCTCAGTTTCATCAGAGGACTGGGAGAAACGCCTTTCGCCCATAAATCAATAATATCTTTGTTAATCTTATTTATTTCTTCGTCGAGTTGAGATTTGTGCCAGTGATTAGCACGGATGTTGGCATTAATGGTAGAAAGTAAACCTTCGATGTGATAGACGATGTCTTTTTCCTGATTTAATTCCGCTCCCTGCGGCGAAATGAGCATAGCATCGGTGTGGATGGCTTTTAACAGAACAGCCATTTCACCGGGTATTTTTTCGGCTTCTTTAAAATCCGCCATCGCACCGGTAAAGACGATGCTGATCGTAAAAAAGACCCCGCCGAAGAATGTCCCGGTCAGGGTATTTATCGTAATGACATTCAACTTAAAATGGGCGGAAGCGAGCATCAGTAAAAGTACTACTATTCCCGCGGCAGCTGCCTGAAAAAAGAGTTTATATCGGAAAATACGTTTCACGGTTGCTCCTTTTTATCATGAAAATTCCCACTGATAAAAATTACAGGTAAGTAAACCTTCCTTCCACCTTCCGCCCAATATTCTGGTGACCTTTAAGGTACTCCTCCAGTACTTCCGGAACCGAAGTCGCGACCACTTTTGATGGTCTGTTTGCCAGCAGTTCGTCGTTCGTAATATTGAGAAACGCAGCAGAATTCAAAATATGGTAGCCGATAAGACCGATTGTATAACTCCGGTCATCGTCAACCGGGGAGCCACTAAAACTCAATGAAATCAAACTATGTGCCGCGTTATTATATGCCGCGCAGATTCTGCCGTTGACCTGATAGCATTCGCCTTCGCTGTTGCGGTTTTCGGGACGCATGATATGGGCGAATACCCGTTTTAGCTGTGCTCCTTTTATAACAAAACGGGAAAGGTAATCTTCAAACGGGAAACAGGCGCGATAATCTTTGAGTGTGACCGCGGGACCCAGTTGCTTACTTCGGATTGAGCCGGAACCAACCAGCATTACATCGCATTCTGCCACTTCTGCCAGAGCATCCGCGAAAAGGTTGCCCAGAGAAGTTTCTATTTCTCTGCGCGGGTGGGTCATAACGTCGGTAAACTTACAGATGATAGAATTATATTTACGGTCGACTACCTCTGCAAAACTATCGATATACGCTTTTAACTGCATATCCGGCTCGGCAATACCCTCTTCGATCGGGATGAGTTGCCATTTCCATTCGACGATACTGTTTGTATCATCATCCACTGTAATATCGAATCTTCCTATCTGGCTTGTCCCGACACCTGCCTGTGCAATCAAGATATTATTGACCTGGCCCGGCTGCTGCAACATTGTATGCGAATGGCCGCCGATAATCATATCAACGCCCCATTCAGGTTTCAGTAATGAGGCTAGTTCAAGATCGGAGTCAAAACCAATGTGGGTGAGCAAGACAGTAAGGTCAATGTCGTCGTTTTTATAAGCATCGGTAATGATACCAACCTCATGGGCAGCATCTTCCAGTGAAATGAAACTTCCCACCAGTTTGTCCTTCTTGACCGCATCGAGGACTTTTTCGGTCAGAATCCCGATGAACATCAGGTCAAAGCCATCCACATGAAGAATCAGATATGGTTTCATCAGCCGTTTCCCATATTGTTTAATGTAGAGGTTGGCAGTGATGATGGGGAAGTTGGCCATTTTCTCCAGAAACAGGAGCTGCGGCAAACCATAATCGAACTCATGGTTCCCCAGGGAAACAACATCGGGCGCTAGGTAATTCATGATTTCCATGGTCGAGATGCCCTGGTACTCCGAATCGATCAGCGAGCCCTGTAGCATATCACCGGCAATCACATAGAGGACATTTTTTTCTTCCCGCCTCACTTTGTTCACATACCCCGAGAGCAGCGCCAGACCGCCAATGAGGTGACCGGAACCGGCTTTCACCTCCGCTAAAAAATCACCGTGCATATCATTAGAGTGTAAAATAGTGAATTTTCGGGTTTCGCCCATAATTTACCCCGGAACAAAAGAATATTCGCTGCAGTTATTGAATCGACTAAATTATTACAATATCTATTGTGCACGCTATTATATCATAGAATATAAAAAATAAACCAATATTCCCCAATGATTTTCAGACGGATAAAAACCTGACGATAACCGAATATAAGACGATTAAAAAGAAAGGCTGATTTTCATCAAAAATCAATTGCTTCAGCGAATGATTGCGAAGAACAGCCAGTAGACGAATACATTAATCACCGTCAAAGGCAAACCGATCCGGAAAAATTCCCAGAAAGTAAGAGTTTCTCCCGATTTTCGTTCGGCATTCTGGATGATAATGACATTACTGGCAGCGCCCAGAATGGAAAGATTGCCGGCGATCGTACTGCCGGCTGCCAACGCCATCAGCCCCTCACCGGTCACCCCGATTTTCAGCAGCATCGGCAGGTACAACGCTACCAGCGGCACATTGGAGATAAATTGGCTGAGGACAACGCTGATGCCCATGATAACCGGGACGGAGTTCAACTTCAGAGTCGTGGAATTGATGGCATTCTGGAAAACGCCCGAGTTCCAGACACTGGCCATCAGTATGAACATCGAAACGAAGAAAATGAGCGTTGTCCAGTCGATTTTACGGATAATTGTCAATCTCTTCGGACTGACAAGAACAATCGGCAGCGCGGCTGCCAGTGCAATATAGGTCAATCTGAAATTAATCGTTAGACCGGCAAATACCGTGACAATTTTTGCCGCGACTAAAACCGCCAGCAGCACCAGCGAAACCCGGCATAACCGAGCCAATTCGGGGTCGCTAATCGGCTCCGGTTGTGATGTTATTACCTGACGGTCGAATTGTTTATGGTAGAAAATACGCAGTAAAAAGTAAGCCAGCAGCAGATTTACCAGCGTCGGCACCAGGAGATAACGGAAGAAAGTGATAAAAGGATTGGCCACATTGCCGTTGACGGCGATAAGCAGGTTTTGAGGATTGCCGATGGGGCTGGTGACGCTGCCGATAGTAACCGCGAAAGCCAAGGCCAGCAGCAGTATTTTCGGTGACGTTTTGGCCTTTCCGGCTAATAAAATAACAACGGGAGTGCCAATAATTGCCAGCGTGTCATTCATCAGGAACGCAGCCATGATGCCGATACCGAATAGAATAAAAAGCACCAGCCTGTCCAGAGATTTCGCGCGGCGGAAAAGCTGATATGAAAGATATGAAAGGTAACCGCTGTCGACCAGAGCTTCGCCGACAATAAACATGCCGAAGAGGAAGAAGATTACGTCCAGGTTGATGGATTTCAAAGCGTTCAGCGGCGTGATTTGCAGGGTCGCCAGAACGGCGATTGCGCCGGCAGCCATGATTTGCCATATTTGAAGTCGGAATTTACCGATACGCCGGACGATAATCAGCCCAAAAACAAGCGCAAGAACAATTAACGGAATCATCTTTTACAATTATAAACCAATCCGGATGCCATCACGCCCGTTTTTATGCTATACTTTTTAATACTTATGAAAAAAGATTTAATCAACATCCTGGTCTGCCCGGTATGCAAGGGAAAACTGACGCTCACTATCGAGAAAGAAAACGAGAAAGAAATTGTTTCCGGTTATCTTTTTTGCGGCAAATGCAACGTACGCTATCCGATAGTGGACACCATCCCCAACCTTTTACCGCAAGTAAAGAAGAGCTAATCAGGGCGGTAGATGACCCGGCTCTGGGGGGATTCCCACACTTCAATATAAGCGAGCGCAACCGGCGCGTCCGTCAATTTTTTCTTCAATTTCCGGTAAATTGTCGCGGCGATATTTTCCGATGACGGATTGATCCGGTTAAAAGGCGCGGTGTCACTTAAATTAGTATGGTCGTAATCTGCCAGGATTTCTCCCAGTTGTTTTTTCAGCAAAGTGAAATCATAAGCCAGACCGATTTTATCCAGCTTTTTACCGATGACACAGGCGACGACTTTGAAACGGTGCCCGTGCATCCTTTCGCACTTGCCCTGATACCCCCGAAGGGCGTGCGCCGCGTCAAAATCCATCTCCACACTTATTTCGTACATATTTCACCTCGTGTATTTTGCAATTTGACGATATCTTCCGCATTAACTTTCAACTCAAGCAATATTTGCCGGATGGTTTTCCCGATTACCGGATGAACAAAATCCGGGACGATTTCGGCCATAGGCAACAGCACGAATGCCCTTTCTGCCAGTCGGGGATGGGGAATAATCAGTCCGGGCATTTCGATTACCTGATTACCGTAGAAAAGGATATCGATATCAATCGGGCGCGGGCTGTTGACCGGTCCCGGCTCCCTGCCCATGTTTTTCTCTATTTGTTTGACAAAACTCAAAAGGTCCGGCGGCATCAGGGAAGTGGCTGCTGCGCAGACCAGGTTCAGGAAACGCGGCTGCAAGGTATTGCCCACCGGCTTTGTATCATATATGGAAGATACC
>Ga0182017_10004282_pt1 | contig 10627 bp, 8 predicted proteins | sample 712E3DmetaG_FD_120492 | JGI IMG/M metagenome (GOLD analysis project Ga0182017, IMG submission 120492) | Permafrost microbial communities from Stordalen Mire, Sweden - 712E3D metaG | ecosystem: Environmental > Terrestrial > Soil > Wetlands > Permafrost | place: Sweden: Stordalen | collected... | reverse complement strand
TCGTGCGCGTCCGGCTCGGTGGCCGGCGCGTGCGCGGGGTTGTGACCGAGGTGGACGTGACGCCTCCGCCGGGAATCGAGTTGTCGGCGATCGAGGAAGTGGTCGGGCGGCTTCCCGCGGCGCTGGTCGAGCTCGCTCTCTGGCTTGCCGGCTATTACGGCTCCACGCCCGGGCGCGCGCTGGCATTGGTGGCGCCGGCGATGCCCAGGCGCCGCGGAGAGCGAGCCCGCCCGCTGGAGAGAGAGGCGCTCGCCGCCGAGCGGGCGCCGGAGACCTTGACCGAGTCGCAGCAGCGAGCGGTCGGCCGGATCGTGCAGTCGCTGGACGGAGGAGGCGGGCTCTTTCTCCTCTACGGGGCGACCGGCAGTGGTAAGACGGAGGTCTACATCCAGGCCTGCGCCGCCGCGCTCGCCCGCGGTAGGGGAGCGATCGTCTTGGTGCCGGAGATCTCGTTGACGCCGCAGACGCTGGGCCGCTTCCGCCAGCGCTTCGGCGAGGAGATCGCCGTCCTGCACTCTCGCCTGAGCGAGGCCGAGCGCCGTGACGAGCGCGAGCGGATCGGCTCGGGCGACGCGAGGGTGGTGATCGGTGCCCGCTCGGCGGTGTTCGCACCCGTCTCCGATCTAGGTCTGATCGTCTGCGACGAGGAGCACGACTCCTCCTTCAAGCAGGAGTCCGATCCCCGCTACGACGCCCGCACCGTTGCCGCCAAGCGCGCCTCGCTCGAGGGCGCGGTCGCCGTCTTCGGCAGTGCCACGCCCAGACCGGAGTCCTGGCAGGCACTGGAGCGGCTCGAGCTGGGCGGGCGGCTCGGCGGCGAGCTGCCGCCGGTAAAGGTCGTCGACATGCGCCGTGAGCGTGGCTTTCCGCTCTCCTCTCCGCTGATCGACGAGCTCGAGGCCGTCTCGAAGGCCGGCGCCAAAGCGATCCTGCTCCTCAACCGGCGTGGCCTGACCCCCGCTCTTCACTGCCGCTCCTGCGGCGAGACGCTTCGCTGCCCGTCCTGCGACGTGGCGCTCGTACTGCACGCGGGCGCCGGTCTCCGCTGCCACCACTGCGGCTACTCGCAGCCCGAGCCCGAGGTCTGCCCGGCCTGCGGCTCGCCCGAGCTCTCGCGGATCGGCGCCGGCACCCAGAAGCTCGAGCGCGAGCTGGCGAAGCGCTTCCCCGAGTTGGAGCTGATCCGCTTAGATGCCGATACCGCCGCTCGCCCGGGCGCCCTCGCCGAGGCGCTCGCCCGCTTCGCCGCTACCGACAGAGCCATTCTGCTCGGCACTCAGATGATCGCCAAGGGCCATCACTTCCCGGGTGTCGCCCTGGCCGCCGTGGTCGACGCCGACGCGGGGCTGTCCCAGCCGGACTTCCGCGCCGAGGAGCGCACCTTTCAGCTCCTCACCCAGCTGGCCGGACGCAGCGGCCGCGATGCTCCCGGCCGCGTCCTGATCCAGAGCTTCCAGCCCGACAGCGAGGCCGTCCGCTTCGCCGCTCGTCACGACGTCGAGGGCTTCCTCGCCGCCGAGCTGGAGCGCCGGCGCGAACTCGGGTACCCGCCCTTCCGCCACCTCGTCCGCATCGTCGCCTCGGGCCCGGAGCAGGGTCAGACGATGCGCCTGCTCGAGGAGATCCGAGACGGTATTCCCGGCGAGGAGCTGATCGGCCCGGCGCCGCTACTGCGCCTGCGCGGTCGCCACCGCGCCCAGCTCGTTGCCAAGAGCACCCGCCCGCGCCGGATCGCCTCGGCCGCGGCTCAACTCCTCCGCGCCGCCGCGCCCGCCATGCGCCGCGCCGATCTCAGCGCCGTCGTCGACGTCGACCCGCAGGGGTTCTAAGGGCCGATCTCAATAGGCCTGCACATCCCTACCGGGGTGGGCCCTGAGCGCTCCGGCCGTCAGAACGGCCGCTCAGCGTAGAATCCAAACGATGTCGAGTAGCGGTCAGATCAAGAACGTCGAGTTCAGCGCCGAGGGCGAGGCCAGGCGCCGCACCGCGCTGGCGCAGCTGCGGCACTATCCCGATCCTGTCCTGCGCATGCGCGCGCGCGAGGTCGAGGTCTTCGACGAGGCGCTTGCGCGTCAGGCCGAGCGGATGATCGCGATCATGCACGATGCGGCCGGCGTCGGGCTGGCGGCGAACCAGGTCGGCATCCTGCAGCGGATGTTCGTGATCGAGCTGGGCGACGAGGAGCCGGCGCAGGCGATCGTCAACCCGCGCATCGCGCCTCTCGGCCACGAGCTCGAGACCGACGAGGAGGGCTGCCTCTCCTTGCAAGGCGTGCTGGTGCCGGTCGAGCGTTCGATTGCGGTACGGCTCGAGGCTCAGAGTGTGGACGGCAGCGGGCTGGTACTCGAGCTCGACGGCCTGCCCGCGCGGGCGGTTCAGCACGAGGTCGACCATCTCGACGGAATCCTCACCTTCGATCGCACCACGCCCGAGGCGCGCCGCGAGGCTCTCGCGCTGCTGCGACCGCGGGTGGTTCTCTCTTCGCGGTAAGGCGCCATGCCGGAACGTCTCGCCGTCGCCGCGACAGCGCCCTTCGGCGCAAGCGTTCTGGAAGGACTGGCGGCGCGGCGTGAGATCAGCTTCCTGATCACCCGTCCGGATCGCCCGGCCGGGCGCGGGCGCAAGGTGCGGCCGCCGGCGGCCAAGCTAGTGGCCGAGCGCCTCGGCATTCCCGTTCTCCAGCCCGAGAAGCTCGACGCCTCCTTCGAGCTCGACGCCGACACGGTGATCCTGGCCGCCTACGGAGTGCTCATCCCGGACGTACAGCTCGAGCGGGCGCTCTGGCTCAACGTCCATCCCTCGCTGCTTCCGCGCTGGCGCGGAGCGGCGCCGGTCGAGCGGGCTCTGATGATCGGCGACGCCGAGACCGGAGTGACGATCCACGAGACGGTCAAGGAGCTCGACGCCGGCCCTATCTGCGCCCAGGCGGTCTTCCCGCTCACGCTCGAGGACGATGCCGGCTCCGTCTACGAGAAGACGGCTGCGCTCGCGGTCACGCTGCTGGACGGCGTTCTCCCCGATCCCGTCTTCGAGCCCCAGCCGGAGGAGGGCGCCTGCTACGCGGCCAAGATCGGGCCCGAGGATCGTGAGCTCGACTGGAGCCGCCCGCCCCAGGAGAGCCTCAACCGCATCCGCGCCCTCTCACCGCACATCGGCGCCTGGAGCGAGCTGAACGGCCAGCGCCTGCTCGTCTGGCGTGCCCGCCTCGCCAGTCCCGACGCGGCGCTCGTCGCGGGAGGGCTCGAGCTGCTCGAGGTGCAGCCGGAGGGAAAGAAGCGAATGTCTGCCGCGGACTACCTTCGCGGCGTGCGCCGATAGCCATGAACGCCTCGCCCGCACGCCGCGTCGCTCTCAGGACGATCCTGCGCGTCTTCGAGCAGGAGGCCTACGCCGACCGCGTCTTCGCGATCGAAGCCAGGAGGCTGAACGACCGCGACCGGGCGCTGGCGCAACGGCTTGCCTACGGCACCGTGCAGCGCGTGCGCACCCTCGACCATGCGATCGAGCAGCTGGGCAAGCGCTCGCCGCGTACGCTCGACCCGCCCGTCCGGGCGGCGCTCCGGCTCGGCGCCTATCAAATCGCCTTCGCCGCGGGCATCCCGGACCACGCCGCCGTCAACGAGTCGGTCGAGCTGGTGCGCGAGTACGGTCCCAAGCACGCGGTCGGCTTCACCAACGCGATCATGCGCCGCCTGGCCGAGGGCGCCCGGGCTCTGGTCGAGAATCTGCCCGAGTGGACGCCACGCGAGGCCGCGCTCCGCTACTCCTATCCCGACTGGATCGCCGAGACCTTCTGGCGCGAGCTCGGTCCCGACGACGCTCCGGCGCTCCTGCGCGCGCAGAACGAGCCGGCCGAGACGGCGGTGCGCCGAAACACGCTCAAACCGGGCGAGGTCGAGGGCACGCCCGACCCACTAGTTCCCGGCGCGCTCGTGGTCGAGCGCGTGGACGCAAAGTCGCTGGCCGAAGGCCTCATCTGGCCTCAGAGCCGCGGCTCGCAGCTGGCCGGGTTGGCCGTGGGCGTGCGCCCGGGCGAGAGAGTGCTCGATCTCTGCGCGGCGCCCGGCGGCAAGGCGACTCAGCTTGCCGCCCTCGGCGCCGAAGTGACCGCGATCGAGAAGCACGATGGCCGCGCACGCGAGCTGGACGAGAACTGTCGCCGCCTCGGCGCGCGCTCGATCCGCGTCCTGAACGCCGACGCCCTGGATCTCTCACCTGAACTGACCGGCTTCGACCGGGCGCTGGTGGACGCACCCTGCTCGGGGCTCGGCGTGCTCGCGAGTCGCCCCGACTTGCGCTGGCGCTCGAAACCGCTCGCCGAGCTCCAGCTCGATCTGCTGCGCGCCGCGGCCGCCCGCGTCCGCCCCGGCGGCAGCGTCACCTACTCGGTCTGCACGCTCAACCGCGAGGAGAACGAAGACGTAGTCACGGCGCTAGGCCTCGAGCCCGAGCCCCTGGGCGAGCTCTTCCCCGAGTTCTCGCACCCGCACCGGCCCGAATTTCTCCTCACCCTGCCGCACGTCCACCGCACGAGTGGGTTTTTTATCGCGCGGCTGCGGGTTCGTTGAGGCTCGATCTGCCGGTCGATCGTCCCGAAGAGACACCTACCAATAATCTCCGACCGTAGATAGTGTTCCGTCTATGTCTGCGGAAACTGCGGCGCTCAGTGAGCTGAAGCGCGAGCTGGCTGAACTCAAAGACCTGCATCGGATCGCCTCGCTGCTGGCCTGGGACCAGGAAGTGATGATGCCGGCGGGCGGCGCCGGCGCCCGTGCCGACCAGCTTTCGACGCTGGGGCGCATCATCCACGAGCGGGCCACCTCGCCCGGGCTGGGGAAGCTGCTCGACGCGGCCGAGCCGATTACCGCGGGGCTCGATCCCGACTCCGACGATGCCAGGCTGGTGAAGGTCGCACGCCGCGACTTCGAGAAGGAGATCAAGGTGCCGGCCGAGCTGCGCGCAGCGATGGTCCGGACCGCCTCCGAGTCCTATCCTGTCTGGGTCGCGGCGCGGAGAGAGAACGATTTCGCCCGCTTCCTGCCCCAACTGGAGAAGACTCTGGAGCTGACGCGGCGCTACGTCGAGTGCATGGCGCCCGAGGGCGAGCCCTACGACGCGCTCCTCGACGACTTCGAGCAGGGGCTGACCGTAGCCGAGGTGCGGAAGATCTTCGATCGGCTGAAGGAGGCGCTGATCCCGCTCGTGCGCGTCGCGGCGGCGTCGGGCGCCATCGACGACACGCCGCTGCGCCGGCAGCTCCCGGTCAACGGGTTGCAGAAGATGGAGCGCCACGTGCTAGCCCGCTTCGGCTTCGAGTCGGGCTCCTGGCGCCTCGACCCGACCGTTCACCCCTTCGAAACTTCCATCTGTGTCTCCGATGTCCGCCTCACCACTCGTTACGAGGTCGAGGGGCTGGAGAGCCTTCTCTCGAGCATGCACGAGTTCGGGCACGGCCTCTACGAGCGCCAAATTGCGCCGGAGCTCGGCTGGGGACCGCTCGCCCGCGGCACCTCGCTCGGATGGCACGAGTCGCAGAGCCTGCTCTGGGAGAACGTGATCGGTCGCAGCCTCCCCTTCTGGGAGCACTTCGCCGGCGAGCTCGCCCGCGTTTTCCCGAGCGAGCTGGGCTCGCTGTCTGCCGCCGACATCTACACGATGGTGAACAAAGTCGAGCCCGACTTCATCCGCGTCGAGGCCGACGAGACGACGTACAACCTGCACGTGATCTTGCGTTTCGAGCTGGAGCAGGAGATGCTCTCGGGCAGCCTGCCGCTGGCCGAGCTGCCTCAGGCCTGGAACCGGCTCATACACGACTACCTTGGCATCGAGGTGCCCGAGGACCGGCTGGGCGTGCTCCAGGACGTGCACTGGTCGCATGGGTCGCTCGGCTACTTCCCCACCTACTCGCTCGGTCACTTGACCGCGGCGCAGCTCTGGCAGCGCCTCGGCGCCGAGTTGCCCGAGCTGCCCGATCAGATCCGCGCCGGCGAGTTCGGCGCCTTGCGGGAATGGCTGCGGGAGAACCTGCATCGGCACGGGCGCAAGTTCACGCCCGCCGAGCTGCGGCAGCGCATCCTCGGCGGCCCGGTCGATTCCGAGCCCTTCATCGCCTATCTGAAGGCGAAGTTGGCCGGGATCTACGGCGAAGCGCTCGTTTCCTGACCCGTCCGACGTAAGATCCAGCCCATGCCCTGGGAGGAATGGGTGCGCACCGCCGAGATCGAGCCGTCCATTTACGCGGGCGATTTCTCCTGTCTCGGCGACCAGCTGGAGATGCTGTTGCGGGGAGGAGTGCGCATCTTCCAGTTCGACGTCGGTGATGGGCAGTTCGTGGCGCCGATCACCACGGGGCCGATCGTGCTCCAGTCGATCGCTCCGGTCGTGCACGCGGCCGGCGGCATTCTCGACTGCCACCTGATGATCGTCGAGCCGCAGCGCCACTTCACCGCTTTCGCCCAGGCGGGCGCAGACAGCGTAACCGTCCACTACGAGGTTGTCGGCGACCGCTTGCGCGATGTTGTTGCGCAGGCGCGCGAGTACGGGCTCGAGGTCGGGCTGGCCTTCAACCCCGAGACGAGGGTGGCGAAAGCGGCCACCGCGGCGATCGCCGCCGACGTCGATCTCGTCCTCTGTATGAGCATCAACCCCGGCTACTCGGGCCAGCAGTTGATGCCCGACGCGATCGATCGCATCCGCGAGCTTCGCGAGCTTCTGCCCGCGCACATGCACGTTCAGGTCGACGGCGGCATCGGACCTGACAACATCCGCCAGGTCTTCGAGGCGGGCGCGAACCTCTTCGTCGCCGGCTCCAGCATCTTCGGCCGTGAGGACATAGTGCGCGCCTACCGCAGACTGGTCTCGGCGCTGGCCTGAACGGGAAGGAGACGATGACGGGCATAGGTGACGAGCAGCTGCTGGAGCGGGCGCTCGAGCTGGCCGAGCGAGGGCGCGGCCTGACGCAGCCGAACCCGGTGGTGGGAGCGCTCGTAACGCGGGACGCGGAGGTTGTCGGTGAAGGCTGGCACGAGCGCGCCGGCGGGCCGCATGCCGAGATCGTCGCGCTCACGCAGGCGGGGAAACTCGCTCGCGGCGCGACCGTGGTCGTCACGCTCGAGCCGTGCTGCTTCACCGGGCTCACCGGCCCCTGCTGCGAGGCGATCGTCGAGGCCGGTGTAGAGCGGGTCGTTGTCGGGGCGATCGATCCCAATCCCCGTGTTTCCGGGAGTGGCCTCGAGCACCTGCGCAAGGCCGGGCTCCGGGTGGACTTGGCCGGCGGCGAGCTCGCCTTCCGCGCTCGCCGGCAGAACGAGGCCTGGCGCACCTGGATCGCGGCCGCACGCCCCTTCGTCACGTACAAGGTCGCGGTAACGCTCGACGGGCGCGTCGCCCTGCCCGGCTCGCGCTGGTTGAGCGGGGAAGCCTCGCGCCGGCTCGTACACGAGCTCCGCGCCGCCTCCGGCGCCGTTGCGGTCGGGATGGGCACCGTGCTCGCCGATTCGCCCCGGCTCGATGCGCGAGAAGTCGAGGCCGCGCGTCAACCTCGGCGCCTGGCTTTCGGCAAGGGTCCGCTGCCCGAAGCGTCGGAGCTCGAGCTCCGCTCGGGTCCGCTCGCCGCGGAGCTGAAAGCGCTGGCCGGGGAAGGGGTGCAGTCGCTCCTGCTCGAAGGCGGGCCGACGCTCGCCACCGCCTTCGCCGAGGCCGGGCTGGTGGACAAGCTGCTCGTCTTCATGACGCCTCATCTCACTGGCGCAGGCCTGCGATTCCTTGGGGATCTGTCAAATCCCGTCGAGCTTTCGCACCTGAGTGCCGAGACGGTGGGCGAGGACGTGCTGATCAGCGCTTACGTCCACGAGCCCTGATCGGAGTTCGCTTCGAAACGCGGTGCTTCTTTCTGAGCACAACGTTTCGCCGCCCAGAGTCGGCGCAGAATCGGCACATCTCGGAGCGCTTTTCGCGTTGCCGGGACAGTAATTTGTGACTATCCCGCGGGCGGGTGGCTCGGTGGCGGGCGGATAAAGGTGGTGCCTGTCTGGTCCGGTTACGCGGTCGAGCGCCGGCCGGGGACTCCGTCTTTGAAGAAGACGTTCTCGTCTTTGACTCGCCCGATCCCGATAAGTCTGCCGTCGACGTCCTCGATCACGAATTCGTAGCTGCCGTACGGCGTCAGCGCCGGTTTGCTGATGATCTGCGCGCCCGTCTCCGTTAGCTCGGCGTAGAGAGCGTCAACGCCCGCGACGTCCTCCGGGTTCAGATAGACGTCATAACCGGCGCCGTAGCGCGCTGTGTTGGACTCAACCTCGCCGAACCTCGCCTGGACGACGATGATCTCGACGCTGTCTCGGTAGAGCGTGGCGAAGGCATCCTCGGCCTCGTGGCGCTCGACCAGCTCGAAGCCGAAGACGTCGCGGTAGTACTCAGCGGTCCGCTTCAGATCGGGCGCGACGAAGATCGCGGCAACGTTGTCGAGTCGAGCTCTTCCGGCCACCTGCGGGCATGGTCGCACACCCCGCAACTTCCACGGCAGGCTCTTCGGTTTTTTCGACTGTCAGCGCGCCAGCGGGGCGCGCGGTTGCGCCTTCTTCTCGACCTCGGCCGCCCGCCCCAGCAGCTTCGCCGCGTCGTTGCGGCGATCCTGGTCGCGCAGCATCAGAGCCCAGGCGCGGCAAACACGTCCGGCCTCCTCGAACTCGTTGCCCTGCTCGAGCAGTTCCACCGCCTGCTTGAACAGCGGCTCGGCCTCGGCCTTCTGGCCTCGTTGGGATTGCACCATCGCCAGCACCCCGATCGCGCCGCCCTGGTCACTTGGGCTCTGTGCCAGCAGCTGCAGGGCTCTGTTCGCGAGTCGCTCGGCTTCGTCTGTCTCGCTGAGATTGGCCGCGCATTTCGCCTGGTCGGCGACGAAGAGGCCAAGATCCTCAAGCCTTCCCTCCTGCTCTAGCGCGCTCACGCAGCGGTCGAGCGGGTCTTTCGCCTCCTCGTAATTGCCGTCGATGACCAGGATCTGCCCGAACAGGCCGTAGGCGTTGGCGAGGGCGAGCGAGTCTTCGCCGGCCTCGAGCAGCGCTATCGCCCTACGCATGTGCTCGAGCGCAGTCGCGGAGTCACCTGACATCGCGGCGATTCGGGCCAGCGTCCAGTAGGTGGAGACCTGCGCTCGCCGGTCGCTCTTGTCACCGTGGCGGCGCACCGCCTCTTCCAGCACCTCCCGCGCCTCGTCGAGCCTGCCGGCATCTGTCAGCGCGTAGCTGAGGTTGACGGCCAGCCGCATGTAGGCGCCGATGTGTTCACGGGCGTGCGCCTCGACAAAGGCCAGTGCGGATTCGAGCAGGTTTACAGCTTCGACCCGCTTGCCCGCCGCGGCGTACGCCTGGGCCAGCGCGATATAGACGTCTGGTCGCAGTGGCGGAGTGATCACCACCGAGGTAGTTGCCTCTTCGAGAAGCGGGATCGCCACGTCGTAGGCGGCTGCGGAGCTAAGGGTGAGACCGAGCGTTGCCACGGCGCGCGCCGTCAGCATCGGATCGCCGAGCGCGCGCGCCTCGGTGACGAGCGAGCTCAACGCATCCAGGGTCGACTCGGCTCGGGTCCCGATCCGAATCTCGAGCTCAGCGTCGGCAACTCTCACCTCGAGATCGCCGCGCGGACCGAGCGGTCGGCCGGTTTCGAGGTATTCGGGGCTCACGTCGAGCTGCTTGGCAAGCGCACGGATCGCTCTCACCGACGGCCGTCGTAGTCCCGCCTCGATCCGCGAGATGTGGGCGGTCGTCAAGCCGGGGCGGGAAATCGCCTGCTGGGAGAGACCTTTCTCCTTGCGTAAGCGTCGCAAACGTTGGCCAAGCGTCTCCGCTGGCTCTCTGAGGGCTTCGTCCATAGGTCGCATCTAAGCCGGGGACCTCCTTTGCCGTCAAGCCGTTGGCGTATAAGAGTGTCAGAAGACACAGTGTCTTATGACACGACCAGCGACCGGGTGTGCGGTTCCCAGCCTTCGTCCCTCTGATGTTGAGGAGAGGGGGTGACTCGAATGCTACGTAGTAGGTTGGGTTGGTTCTAGTCCTGATATCGACTAGCGCGGTCGGTTTTTCAGCGATCCGGCTTGTTTGAGCCAAATTCCTGAACCGAATACCCTCGATCGAGGGATGCCTTTCTCGCGAGGGTAGCGCGGTCGATCCGTTGCGGAGCCGGGGCGCCGGTAGATGCCGGCGGCTCCGGCTCCCCTCGGTGCCCGCTCTCCTAGTAGCCTTGCAAAGGTGTTCACCGGGATCGTCAGAGAACTGGGGCGGGTCGTCTTGCTCGAGCGAAGCGAGCAGCAGGCTCGCCTTTCCGTCACGGCCTTCGCGCTTGCGCCGGGGCTCGAGATCGGAGGCTCGGTCGCCGTCGATGGCTGCTGCTTGACGGTGGTGGAGATCGACGGTGGGACCCTCTCTTTCGACCTCAGTCTGGAGACGCTATCGCGCAGCGCGCTGGGAACGCTCGGGCCGGGCCGCGACGTCAATCTCGAGCCGGCGCTTCGTGCCGGAGAGCCGCTCGGTGGCCACTACGTTCAGGGCCATGTCGATGCCGTCGGGCGCGTGCGCTCGCTCGAGCGCGAAGGAGACGGCGTGCGTATGTGGATCGAGTTGCCGCCGGA
>Ga0182017_10004281_pt1 | contig 10628 bp, 5 predicted proteins | sample 712E3DmetaG_FD_120492 | JGI IMG/M metagenome (GOLD analysis project Ga0182017, IMG submission 120492) | Permafrost microbial communities from Stordalen Mire, Sweden - 712E3D metaG | ecosystem: Environmental > Terrestrial > Soil > Wetlands > Permafrost | place: Sweden: Stordalen | collected... | reverse complement strand
GATTACGACAACCTGCTGGCCGAAGCTTCCGCCGCCTGGAATGCCCTCACCCCCGAGCGAATCCGGTCGCTCTGCAGAACCCGCTGGATCGAGCGCAAGAAATAAACAGGATGCGTATAAGTCCTGGCGCATCAACGATGACGGGGTTCTCGGCAGGGGCGGCGCCGGACGGCGTTTTCGGTAGCGACAGCCGTCCCCGCCAGCCCGGATGACCCCTTCGGGATGGACAATCGCTCAGCGCTTCGCGGCGGCTTCCTTCGCGCGGGCGATCACCTCATCCTGCACGTCGCGCGGTGCCTGCTGGTAGCGCGCAAAGTGCATGGAGAACGTCCCGCGCCCCTGCGTCATGCTGCGCAGGTCGGTCGCGTAGCCGAACATGTTCGCCAGCGGCACGTCGGCGTTGAGGACCGTCACCTCGCCGCGCGGCTCCGTAGCGTGGATGACGCCGCGGCGGGAACTGAGGTCCCCGGCGACCGGCCCCTGCTGCACGCTCGGCACCTCAACCTCGACCTTCATGATCGGCTCGAGGATCGCCGGCCTGGTCCGCGGATACGCCTCCTTGAACGCGTCGCGGGCGGCGATCTGGAAGGCGAGATCGGACGAGTCCACCGCGTGTGACGTGCCGTCCTCGAGGACGACCTTGACGCGGACGACCTCGTAGCCGGCCAGTGGTCCCTTCATCCGCGCCTGCTGGAAGCCCTTGTCGCACGAGGGAATGTACTCGGTCGGGATGCGCCCGCCGGCGACCTCGTTTTCAAATTCGTAGTCGTGCTCCGCGCTCTCCGGCAGCGGCTCGATGCGTCCGATGACGTGGCCGTACTGGCCAGAACCGCCGGTCTGCTTCTTGTGCTTGTAATTGAACGTGGCGGCCCTGGTCGGGGCCTCGCGGTAATTCACACGCGGCGCACCGGTCGTAACCGCGCAGCCGTATTCGCGGCGGATGCGCTCCGTGTACACTTCGAGCTGCAATTCGCCGACGCCGGAGATGATGGTCTCGCCGCTCTCCGGGTCGGTGTGAACATGCAGCGTCGGGTCTTCGCGCACAAAACGCTGAAGGGCCTTGGCCAGCCGGGCGCGGTCGTTGTTCTTCGCCGGCGTGATCGCCAGGGCGATGACCGGCTCCGGCGTATGGATGTTCTCGAGTGCGTAGTTGACTTGGTCGTCGCAGAAGGTGTCGCCCGAGGCGCAGTCCAGGCCGATGAAAGCGATGATGTCTCCGGCACCCGCCTCGTCCACGTCAGCCCGGTCGTTGGCGTGCATGCGAACCATGCGACCGACGCGCGCTGCCTTGCGCGTGCGCGTATTGCGCAGGACCCGGCCCTTGCGCAGGCGGCCCTGGTAAATGCGTGCAAAGGTGAGTTGCCCGAAGCTCTCTTCGACGAGCTTGAAGGCCATCGCCACGACCGGTGCATCGGGGTCCGCCGTGATCGTGACCTCGGCTCCATCGTTGTCGTTGTCCTTGGCGTAATAAACCGCGTCCAGCGGCGAGGGTAGGAAACGCACGATGGCATCGAGCAGCAACTGCACGCCCTTGTTCTTGACGGCCGAGCCCATCATGACCGGCACGATGTCGCGGCTGATGGTCAGCCGGCGAATAACCGCGTGCAGCTTCTCGCTGGAGACAGCCTGCCCTTCGAGCAGCAGCTCCATCAGCTCATCGTCGTAGAGCGACAGCGTGTCGAGCATGCCCTGCCGGGCGCGCTCGGCCGACTCGTGGAGCTCGGCCGGGATGGGCTCGCAGCGGACCTGCTCGCCGTGGTCGCCCTCAAAGTAGACGGCTTCCATGGTAAGCAGGTCGACGACGCCGCGGTGATCGTTCTCGAGGCCGATGGGGATTTGGAGCGGCACGGCCTCGAGGCCAAGCTTGTCCTCGATCTGCTGGATCACGCGCGCGGGGTCCGCGCCGACGCGATCGAGCTTATTGATGAAGGCAATCCGCGGGACGCCATAGCGCTTCATTTGGGCATCGACGGTGAGCGATTGCGACTGCACGCCGCCGACGCCGCAGAGCACCAGGATCGCCCCGTCGAGGACGCGGAGCGACCGCTCGACCTCGATCGTGAAGTCCACGTGGCCTGGTGTGTCGATCAGATTGACCTGGTGGTCGAGCCACGAAACCGTTGTCGCAGCAGAAGTTATGGTGATGCCGCGCTCGCGTTCCAGCTCCATGTGATCCATGACCGCGCCGCGCTCGCCATCGTGGACCTCGCCCATGCGGTGGATACGCCCGGTGTAATAGAGGATGCGCTCGGACAGGGTCGTCTTGCCCGAGTCAATGTGGGCCGAGATGCCGATGTTGCGGATTCGCTCAATCGCGTTCATGTCCTGCGTCCAGTCGATCTAACTGCCTCTGCTTCAATAGCTTACGAATGCGATCGCCGCCGCCGGCTACCGCCCGGCGTCGACATCGCGACCGCGCCGCTCTCGCGACAGCAGTACACGTTTCCTTTCCCGTGGCAGCAGCAAGGCCGCGTTTCGCGGCGTCCAGCCCGAATCACCTCAGTGCTCGGGGACCCCCGCCATCCAGGCTTAGGTGGCGATACTTCTGCAGCCGACCCGGCGAACTGGCATTAGTCTAGCAGGTCGCGTACGCGGAATCAAGCCCAGTCCGCGCGCAAGCGCCGCCTCGGACGAGTGTTAGCGGGGCCGAATAGCGCCCAGCGTGTCGAGGTCGCGGTCTGTTTCTTCCTTAAACCCGCCGCTGGCCGCGCGAGCCCGCGTTCGACCCCGCGGGAGGCGCTGGTACAACGCGCCCGGCAGGATTCGAACCTGCGACCGCCGGATTAGAAATCCGGTGCTCTATCCTGCTGAGCTACGGGCGCGACGGGCTGGCCTCGCTGATCGGCGGCGATTGTAGGGGAATGTGCGGGCGACTTCCACGGGCCGGTACGTCGCTGGCGGCGGCGCGCGAGCGCCGGCTCACCGCCAAGTATGTGGCCTCCCACGGCCGATACGGAGCCCGGCCGCTACACGCCGGGCGCGGCGCTACTGCGCCTGGGCAATGTAGATCGCCTCGGCGGCGCCGGCGCGTGTCACGTGGAAGGTCGCTTGGTTCAGATCGTTTAGCAGGCCGCTGCGGCCCGAGCGGTCGCGGCGCACGTCGGTGATGAACTCGATGGATGCGGCGTTTGCGGGGGTATTGGCCGCCGGGTCGGCGACGAGCAGCAGTTGCTGGCCGGTCCAGAACAGCAGCGCGTTCGCGGTCGTACCGCCGCGTTGGTAGACGAGGACTGCGCGACCGGAGTTGTTGATTGATCCGGCGTTTTTCGCCCACGTCAGCGGGAGGCCCTGGAGCGCGGACGGCAGCGTGGCGTTGAGTTGCGTGCGGGTCGTGCGGCTGACGAGGTAGGGATTTCCATCGGCGGCGATAATGACAACCTGTCCGTTAGTGTTAACGCCGCTGTTCAGGGACGTCGCGGCGGCGCCATTGGCGCCGGTGAGCTCGGTCCAGGTCGCGGGGCCGTAATCCCAGAGCAAGACGGCCTCGTGGGAGGGACTGCTGGTCGTGAGCTTCGTACTGATCGCGGTGTGGCCGGCCGGCCCGACCGCGAAACTGGTGTACGACCCAGTCGATGAGCCGACGACCGCGCCGGCCGGCAGGCCGGGCCACGAGGCGCCGGTGCGGTTGTCGATCACGCGGTAGGTCGTCGTCGCCCGCCGCAGGTACACGCCGCCGGTCCCCGTCCCCGTGGCATCGGTCACGTAGGTGCTCTGGAACAGCATATCGCCGCTGGCGTTGAGCGTGGTCAGCGTGCCGGGCTGGCTGAAGTAGGCATCGGCTCCTTGGCTGGGGACCGTGCCCGGGGCCGCCTGGCTCAGCACGGTATCCGCGATGGCGCTGACGCTCGTGCCGTTGCCCCAGAAGACACCTTTACCGCTCACAAATGTCGCCCCCGGCGGCTTGGTGAAGTAGCCGTACGACGCGCCGAAAATCGCGAAGCCGGCGTCGCTCACGCCGGGCAGGAAGAACTGGGGCGCGAACGCCCCCGGCGAAGCGTCGGTGAAGACCGCCGCGAGTTGGTCCAGGTCCGTCACGCGGGCGAACGTGCTATCGGTGGCGCGCCAGCGGTAGATGCCGCGCGTGATCTCGGCACCGCCGGAGTCGGCTACGGAAGACACGAACAGCAATCGGTCCCCGCCGCCCCAGACCAATTCCCGCGTCAGCGCGTTGGGGTCGGGGTACGGGCCGAAATGTTCGCCCGGATCAGTCCGCCCGGGGACCATGCCCGCCGTCGTGCCGGGTGCGTCGTCGAGCACGCGCCGTAACCCGCTGGCAGGATCCCAAATGTACAGGCCGCCGTTGCCGGTCGCGCCCGTGCCCTGGTAGAGGGCCCAGAAGGCGGAGCGACCTTTGTCGTCGAGGACGGGGACGCCGAATTGTTTGAAGGTGACGCCCTGTGCCTGCCCGGGCACGGCGTCGCCGGTCTGTGCGACCTGCTGGAGGACAATCGTCGTTGGGTTCGCGCCGGTGGCACCGGTGCTCCCCGTTGCTCCGGTGGCGCCCGACGCGCCTGAGGCGCCTGAAGCGCCGGATGCGCCCGAAGCGCCGGATGCGCCCGACGCGCCCGAAGCGCCGGATGCGCCCGACGCGCCGGATGCGCCGGTGCTGCCGCTGGCGCCGCTCGCACCAGAACTACCGCTTGCGCCGGTCGCACTGCTCGGCCCCGTGGCTCCGCCGAGGTTATCGGTTAGCGGGCAGCCGCCGCTCAGCGCCCACAGGCTGATAGCCGCAAACGTCGCGGCATACAGAACCCAACTTAGCGTCACCAACTTGCGAACCAACATGGCCGACTCCTGTCCGGCGTTTCGCGACCGTGCGCCGGCAGACGTAAAACGCGCCGCGCGCACCCTAAGTCTAGGCTACTAGTCAATTATCGGCAAAGCTGGCTGCCACGGCGCAGAATCGGCCGCGCTGGGCCTGCTTCGTTCAGGGTCCTAAGAAAGGGCGGCCGCGGGAGAGCGTCGGCCTGTGCTGACGGGATCGGACGCGGGGCGCGTCCCTCGGCGTCGCCGTCGCATTTCTACCTATTCTTCGTCAGGATGAGGATCAGCCCGATCACGCCGCGCACGAGCAGGCTGACCAGCAGCAGGAAGAGCAGCATTCCGATGGCGAAGCTGAGCACGGGCCAGGTGGACACCTGGATGAACGTGCGCACCGCTGGCACGAGCGATCCCGCCGCGGAAACGAGGAGTGCCGCTAGGAAAGCCGCCCCGAGCGCCCCGCGACGGTTGCCCGCGAACGGGGCCATGCGCACGGTCAGGCACACGGCCAGGTAGATGAAGAGGGCAGTGCGGGGGTTGGGCAGGTCGCTGTGCAAGATCGCGTTGAACTGGACTTCGGTCAGCGTGATGCAATCGCGCAGCAGTTCCCACAGGCCCGGTAGCGTGGTCGGGAGGATCTGCGGCAGTTGCTGGGCGGGTGTGCCCGCGACGCCGGCGAGGATCGTGCTGCCCCAGAACTGTGCCGCACCGTAGAGGCACGCGGCGCAGGCCACCAGCGGGAGCAGGCCGACCAGGATCGGGCCGACGATCGGGAGGCGGGGAGCCTCGGCGCTGTCGGCCTGCGGCTCGCCCTTGTCGTCATCGCCCATGAGCGTGATGTGCTGCACGGAGTTGCCGCTGAGCAGCAGGCCGAGCACGTGGCCCAGCTCGGCCACCAGCGTGCCGGGGAGCAGGACCGAGTTTACGACGCGCGGCCGCACCAGCCCGCTCCAGATCCGGTGCACGCCCCAGGCCGCGAACATGATGACGACCAGCCAGAAGGTCAGGGCGGCGTACAGGGCCATCGTCCACCTCGCGCGACGCAGGAATCGGCCGCCGCCGCAATCCGTTGCGGCGTCACGGCGGCATTATCGTCGGTGGGCGATGGAATTCCAGGTGGGCGGGCGGCGGCGGGGCGGCGTGCGCGGTTCGCGGAGCGGAAACCGAAGGTGATCAAGGTGATCATGTGCGTGCCCCCCTTGATCACCTTGGGGCGCGGGGCGGCAAGGCCGCCAAGAGTGCCAAGCGGTTGGCGACGTTCCGGATAAAAACCGGCCTGGGGCTGCGGCGGGGGGAAGGTTGCCAAGAGTGCCATGTTTGTACGGGGCGCAAATGGCAATGTTGCCCGGGGCGCGCCGGCGAACGCGGGCGCCGGCTCCGTGCGCGGGCACGGGGGCAGGAAGGTGCGCAACGAGCATCTTGGAGGGGCGATAATATCGCGTTTCCGGGCGTGGGGGCTGAAGGTTCTCAAGATGCTCATGTTCGTACGGGTCGTAAATGGGAATCTTCCGATAACCAAGGCCCAGCGGCCGGTGGCGTGCGCGGCGGAACGCGCGGGATGCCCTGGGGGCGGAGAGGGGAACCGGTAAACAGGAAACGGGAGATGAGAAACGGGGAAATGAGAGAGTTGGGCCGGGCGGGCGCGGGGAGAGGGGGGGGGGCATACTAGGAATACTAGCACGGCGGCGGGCGGGGGCAAGGCGGAGGGGGGCGGTGGCGGGGTTGGGCGGGCTTGGCGTGAGATTGGCGGATTCTGGAGGAAAAATGCAACCGCAGAGACGCTGAGAAGCAGAGAAAACGCGGAGCTACTCCTTGCACTCCGGGCAAAACAGGGGCTGAGCCGAGAGCGCAGAGGACAGCGGCAAACAGAAGACGGGCACACGGGCACACGGGTCAGGCGGGGCGGGGCCGGGGGAAGGAGCTGTGAGCCGTGGGCCGTCAGCTATCAGCTTTACGAACCGGAGGCGCGAGGCCAGGAGTGACGCGCGGTTTCAGCGTCTTCGAGTTCTTCCTTGCGACGCCAGTAGCTGCAGGTTTCGATGAGCTGGCGGGCTTCGGCGAGGTCGGCGTGGGGGCCGGGGCGCGGGGCGTGGAAACGTGGGCAGGTGGAAATGTGGGAACGGGGCGGCGGGCGATTTGGGGTTCTGGAGTTTGGCCTTTGGATTGGCGGGAGGCAACCAGCTCGTTCGCACGGGGAGCCCCTTGCTGTTAGCGACGCCCAACACGTTCGGACCGGATGCCGTGCGGCGCAAGGCGGGCCCCGTGGGACGAGCCGTTCTGCCCGCCCCACAGGGCCGTGCCGTCTACGGCGGCGGGTGCTCCGCCCGGGCCGCCTCGCTCTCGATGGGCGTGCCGCATTCGGGACATATGCCGGAGAGGTTGCCGCTGAGGTCGTACGCACAGCGCAGGCACAGGGGCTCGCCGCGGTCGATCCGACCCTGGAGGCGCCGGTATTCGTGCCGCCTCAGCGCCGACCACACGCCGATGCCCATGGCGCCCAGTACTGCGCCGAGTAGCCAGTAGTTGCGCAGGAGCTCGTACGCGCGTTGGGACATTGGCTCCGTCGTGCCGCCACGGCTGAAGGGGGCGTACACGGCGCGACCGTAGATCGCGAGCAGCGCCACCAGTGGGAGCAGGACATAGGCGGCGATTGCCAGCGAGACTCGCTGATGGGTCTTGAAGAGAATCCGGCGCGCACCGACTCGGTCGGCCGCGGCACGGAACTTGTGGGCGCCGTAAGCACCCGTGCCGATCAGGTAGGCGGCGCCCTGCAACACCAGTTGGAATATCGCCGAGCGCAAGCTCCCTGCGACGGTGAAACCCTCATGCCTTGCGATGTCCGCGGACCGATTGCAGCGCAGGAGAATGGGGACTGCCGCCGCCAGCAGGATGCCTACAACCAGAATGATCGCGAAGGTCTTCACCGTTTGTGTTGCCCCCTCTCACTGATACAGGTGTCCGAGGTACGGAATCCACTGGTCCGGATATCGTAACAGGCAGGCAGACGCGGCAGCGTCGTATGTGTTCTGCGCGTTCTGAAGTGCCGTCTCGGCGGTGTGCTCGCAGCCTGCCATCGCGACACCGTAGCCCACCAAGGGGATTATACAGCCCAGTCCAGCGCTCACGGCCAGGCAGGCTGCCAGTAACGCAGCCGATGCAATGGTGACGTTCTGCTTGCAGGCGTAGAAGCTGTTCTCCGCGTTCTGCACGTTGGCTATGTAGGCAAACCGCGCGCTCATGAGACAGCCGTCAAGGTCCGACGTATCCGCGGAGGCGCCGCCCGACCCCTGGCCGGCGCCGCCGGGGCTGACGCCCTCCGACTCAACCGCCAACTCGCAATGCGCCCCGCGGTCGTAGGGAGACCATGGCAGTCCAAGGGCCATGAGATCCTCAAGGATGGCCCGGTGGTGCGCGAAGAATGAGAGCATGTCGTCACTGATGGTGCCTATGGGCTGGAAATAACGGTCGGTCGCACCGGCGCGATCAACGACATACAGCGCTCCATAGACCGGGAGACTTCCAGCGGGGCCGTCGAGCCATCCCCATAGGCTCCCGATTCTGAGAGTGCAGTCCTCACACTCCGGCACGACGACGGTATCGCCTGTACCTGGGCGGTAGTCCAGAACGCGCAGGCTGAACGGCTCAGCCGGGCCATTCGCTGGTAGTCGCGCTCCATACGCAGTCTGGTCGAAAAGGCAGTACTCGACGGTCCTTTGGACGATCTGGTGCGCCGGCGTTGCCCAGGGCGGTGACCCTTCTGGAACTGACGGGGCGTCAAGTGGGAGTACGAACTCGGCAGTAAATGAACCGACCTGCGGTTCGGTGGACAGCTCGAGGCTCAGCAAGCCCTCGTCGCACCCGCCAAACGGGGTCTCGAAGACCTGGCCATACAACGCTTCCAGGAACGAGAAGTGCGCCAGCAGCGCGTCGTACTCCTCCTGACTGATCGCGTTGCCTTCGCAGTCGTATCCCGGCGGCGGCGGATCGGCCAGCGCCGCCGGCGTGAGGACCAGCATCGGCAGCAGTGCCACCATGCCAAACAGGACCCTGGCGATTCTGTGCGCTCTCGTGTTCATCGTACCGACCTCCTACAATGAGCCGCAACCGCAGCTCGACCCCAACAGCCCGCCGCGCGCCGGGGTGCAGTCCCGGAGACCCGCGCGGCGGGCAACTGGGGGTGCTTGTACACCGGCGGCGGGCCTTCCTTGCAAAATGTCCTCCAAATTCCCGCGCGCGGCGTTTTGGCCCGGGCGGGGCCGTTCGGCCCGCGTGGGACTTTTTGGCCCAAGTGCGACCTTCTGGCCCGGGTGGGGCGCAAGCGTCGGCGCAGCGCTTTCTTGATGCAGTTGGGGGGCACGCGCTCGGACCGAAAATCGGCCGCGCGCCCCCCCGATGGCCGAGTGTGGCGACTCGGCGGCGGCAGGTGGTTCAGGAGCGCTCCTCGTAAGTCGTGCCACCGAAGTGAGTTGCGGTCTTCCACCTGGCCGGTGCGCGGCACAGCGCTTTGGGCGGTGCGCGGCGGCGGAAGAACGGTGTCCCCCCTCCAACCCCTTGATCTCGGACGTGCCGGGCGGTAACGTACAAGATGTAGCGATTCGACTTGGGTCCGTGAGGGGGCACGGCCGGGGTCGCGCTAGGGGAAGTGCATGTCGAACGCCGAGAAGCGCAAAGAGCGGCTGCACAAGCTGGTCGATTTGGCGCTGGCTTACTGCAGCGCGACCAAGACGAGCCTGGCCTGCCAGTTTGAGCGGGATCGCAAGCATCTGTACCCCGACACGGACAATCCGAAGCTCGACCTGATTATCGCGCTGGCCGAGGCGCTGGAGTGGCCCCTCGACGCGGTCGTCGAGATTATCCGCGAGGGCGATGGGGCGCCGGCGCCCGCAGAAGGCGATGGTGATTATGAATCGCTCAACGCCGAGGCCATGGCCGCGTTGAAACGTGGGGAGTACGCGCGGATGGTCGAGTTGGCGCGCGAAATGGGCGGCTTGGCCTCATCGGGGCACGACCGCGGACGCGCGTGCCGCCTGGAGGGGATCGGTTGGGACGGGCAGGGCCGTTACACGCAGGCGTTGGCGGCATTCCGGCGCGGTTTGGAGGTGGCGCCGCTGCCCCTGACCGAGCGTCTCGCCCTGCGGGCGAACCTCGCGAATGCGCATTACAGCTTGTGGGACTTGGCCTCGGCCGAGGGTATTGCGCATCTCCTCGTTAGCCACTTTGACCGGCATCCGCCCGCGGCACGAACGGATCGCGGCTCGCAGGCCTTTGCCCACTTCGTTCGCGGCAACGCACTCCGGCGTTTGCTCAGCGTGCAGCCCGAAGACGCACTCGATCTCGCCGGGCGGGCTCTGGCGGACCTGGAACGCGCCGAGCGACTGTACCTGGACTTTGTGAGCGACTTCGGGGCGGAGTACTTGCGGGGCATTGTGAACACCTGCCGCGGGGGAGCATGGGAATTGCAGGTCGAGTTGGGACGCATGAAGCCCCAGCACGCCCTGGCGCAGATCGAAGAGGCGCTGGGCAAGGTCGGCGGCGATGAGCCGTGGCCGGAAGGAGACTGGCTGGAGAGCTACGGCTGGTGGTGCGACTTTGGCGCCAATATTGCGCTGCGTCACCTCCATGGCCGCGAGCTCCAGCGGACCATCGCCGTCCTGAGCAACAAGCTGCTTGAAATTGCGAGGCGTCTCCAGAACTGGGCATTGATCGAGCGCGCCGTGTCGATGGATTATGTATGCGCTCAGCAGGTTTCCGCGGAAACGGGCGTTGATGTCCCGCACGTGCTTGATGTCGAGGATCTGAAGCTGGTAACCGGAACGATCGGGCGATTTCCGCGGTTCCGCCACGCCGGCTGGAGGCTGATCGAGACT
>Ga0182017_10004280_pt1 | contig 10629 bp, 6 predicted proteins | sample 712E3DmetaG_FD_120492 | JGI IMG/M metagenome (GOLD analysis project Ga0182017, IMG submission 120492) | Permafrost microbial communities from Stordalen Mire, Sweden - 712E3D metaG | ecosystem: Environmental > Terrestrial > Soil > Wetlands > Permafrost | place: Sweden: Stordalen | collected... | reverse complement strand
GGGATAGAACGGGAGCTTGCCATATCCTCAGACATTCCGGCTGCTTGGCACGCCTAGCACTTTCCGGTTCACCCCGCGAGGTTCAAATTCAACTCAGACACAAATCAGCTTCAATGACGCTTCGATATCAAAAAACATTGACTGCCATTGAAGGATTAAAGAATCAACAGCGGATAAATGTTTTTGAGGAGGTATGAATATGCAAAATCCAATGTTCGCCGGGTCAGCACCGCGCCGGAAGGCAAAGCGGAAATCACGGCAACGTCGGGTTACAACGATTGTGTTTCCTGCACCAGCATTAAAGTTAGTTAGAAGGAACAAACATTAAAAGAATTACTCTTGCCGGCGTAGCCTTCGGCAAGTAACCGGCCCGGAACCGCGTTTCGCCGTCTGAAAGAGACGGTTCCGGGTCACTTAAAAACGGGGGGATAACAGACTAGTTCTAACATAGGTGTGGGTGTGGGTGGGTGTACCCCACTGCGCATCCCGCACAAATAATACATTATATTACGCGCGAGGTGAAAAATGAAGGTGATTGGTAGGAGAGTGCATTTTGTTGGTGAATACGACCACGCTAAGGGCCGTATGATGCTTTTACTATATCAGTATCCGCAGATGTGGTTCAGTCCTAGACGGATACATGAGATAACTGGCGTTAAATTGTCTTCAGCGCGTTCACAATGTAGGCGTATGTACCATATAAGGCTTGAGAACACCGCGCAACCGCCATATCTGGAGAGACGTCTGATTGGGCATCCATGGCATGGATACTTATACCAGTACCAGATAAGGGAAGGAGGGATAAATTGGGTTGTAGGAGCTATTGAGAGAGGTATGCCGATTAATCGATACATTCAAGAGGCTGAAGCCTGGCAGCGGCAAAGGACGGTATAAATGAACCAGCAGAAAACAACCTAAAAACTAATGAAAATTTCAGTAACAATGCTACCACTTGATTCTATTATGTATAAAGAAGGTGTTGGGCATGAATGAAACTATATACCACCGGGCAAACATCAACCATTCACACGATCTTGTGAAGGCTAAGGTATTAGTCTTGCTGCGGTATAAAGGCTCATGGCTTACGGTATATGAATTGTGGCAAGCTTGCAAGTTCAAGTCCGATGCAACATTGCGTTCCCATTGCGGTTTATGGTCCCATCGGCATATCGATAAGAAGGGACACAGCCATGAGAATATCTTAGTGCGGCAAGCACGCGGTAGGGCAGGAACTACCAGGACGAAATGGGAATATCATATCTCCCGGCGCGGTATTCGATGGTTGGAATGGAATGTTGACAAGGCCGGACTACTCGATATCATCATGGGAGAATTGGGATTGGCATCTAAAACAAATTCAACTATCAATAAACTGATACCCATTTCTGAATCAAATCCCGTATCTAATATACCGGACGATGAGATTAAAAGAATTGTTCAAGAGGTATTGAACAAATACCGAAAGCAACCTACCAATTAAGGGGATGAAACGATGGTGATGATTAGAACTAAACTGAAAGTGGTGTATTGATTGTTCATGACCCATTGCGCAATCGTAAGAAACGCTAAATATGTGAGATAATAAGAGGTGTTATTCACTAAATGTCTTGCTAATTCAGTTCCATTGAGTATAAATTGATGTAAATCTTGCTATCTGACACTTGACAAGGTGGCTCCATATATGGTTTAATGATAGATGAATCACGAAGAGAGGTCATCCTATAGGTATAGATTCCTTTAGGGTTACCTCTCAAATTTTTTCTAGTAGTTTTTTGTAATCATCAATAAAATCTATTCTACCCCTTGCAGCACTTACTAATAAACCAGAGCATCCTTCTTTACAAGGTGCAAAAACTAATCGTAATTTGTCTTGCTGCAAAAGTCTTTTTACTAGATTATCAAAATCACCATCACTGGTAATTATCACAGCTTTATCGAATATGTTTAGTACAGACATAATTTGTAAGGTCATAAGCGAATCGCAATCACTTTTGAATCGTGGAATCTCTGGAGCAATTGCCATATCACAATAGGGACAATATTGTTCCTCAGTAAAAAATCTAGTAGGTTCTTTAAGAACTAGCGTATATCCGAAAGATTCTAAATCTCTGTAAATGTTACTATTTTCCTTGACATTACCAAGAAAATAGTAAGCAATGGTTACGTTTAGTTTACTCTTCAAATAAACGAACAGTTTTTGATAATCGAGTTTCCAATCCAAATTCTCATAGGTAAGATGCAAATTTGCCCCGTCTATAAAGGCATAATTTTGTATAGTAGCCATAATGTCTAAAATTATCTACCAAATATTCATAATTGTCAATATTTAATGTGACTATTGAATAAATCACAATGTTAGTTGTAGAATAGGGCAATTAAGGGGTAAATCAAATTACTTATAGTTGTAGGTACGAGCCAATATGAAATATAAATATTATGGAACTATTTATAATAAAAAAGAAAACCAACCTGAAATATTAGCTAGGGAAATTGGTAAATTTACAATAGTTGCTAAAGATTATATAGACGCTAGGGAGAAAGTTAGAGAATATTGTAAAGAACATAAATTGATTTATGAAGATATGACTTTTCAAGCATCAGATGGCCCAAATATAATTCGGATATATATAAGGAATACCATAGAAGTTTAGGAATAGTCAACAGAAGATTTTTCATAAAATCAGTTTCATTCCAAACTGCACCACTACCTCCTGTCTGTATGTATTGTGTGAACCTAATTTGGGGTGTATAATCGGACTAACCAAAAGGATTTCTTTATGGTTATGGCGGCCCCAATTCCAATGATAAAGTGGGTGTGAATAAATGGAACAGAATCTTAATTGGATAGTCAGCTTCATCTGGAACATTGCTGATGATATACTTCGTGATGTTTATGTCCGTGGTAAATACAGAGACGTTATTCTCCCGATGACTGTTCTCCGCCGTCTTGATGCAGTTCTTGAACCAACTAAACAAGCGGTTCTCGATATGAAAGTTTCACTAGACAAAGAGAAAATCTCTAATCAGGACGCTGCTTTACGCTCCGCTGCGGGTCAAGCTTTCTACAACACTTCTCCTTTTCTCCTACGCGACCTAAAGGGCCGAGCAACCCAACAACAGCTCCGAGATGATTTTGAGACTTATTTAGACGGGTTTTCGCCCAATGTTCAGGAAATCCTCAATAATTTCGAATTCCGTAACCAAATTCCGCGCCTTTCGAAAGCGGATATTATCGGTACAATCATCGAGAAATTTGTGAATGAGGACATCAACCTCAGCCCACAACCCACGTCCACTTTACCAGGCCTCGACAACCATTCGATGGGTACGATCTTCGAAGAGCTTGTACGCCGCTTCAACGAAGAAAATAATGATCAGGCTGGAGAGCATTGGACACCCCGTGACGCCGTTAAACTGATGGCAAATTTAGTGTTCCTGCCCATCGCCGACCGGATCGAATCAGGCACTTATCTTCTATATGATGGGGCGCTCGGTACCGGTGGTATGCTTACTGTAGCTGAGGAGACGCTTCAGGAGATCGCTGCTGCCCACGGCAAGCAGGTAGCCACCCACCTATACGGCCAGGAGATTAATGCCGAAACTTATGCCATCTGCAAAGCCGACCTCCTGTTGAAAGGAGAGGGCGATGCCGCCGATAACATCGTAGGCGGTCCCGCCTACTCCACCCTTGCCAATGATGCCTTTCGCTCCCGCGAGTTCGACTTTATGCTATCCAACCCGCCCTACGGCAAGAGCTGGAAGACCGACCTCGAACGAATGGGTGGTAAGGGGGAAATGAAGGATCCCCGATTCCTCATCGAACATGCCGGTAATAGCGAGTTCTCGCTCGTCACCCGCTCCAGTGATGGCCAGTTGCTGTTCCTTGCCAATATGCTAAGCAAGATGAAGCATAGCACCCCGCTTGGCAGCCGCATCGCCGAGGTGCATAATGGTTCTTCTCTCTCCACTGGCGAAGCTGGACAGGGAGAGAGTAACATTCGTCGCTGGGTCATCGAGAACGACTGGCTAGAGGCTATCGTCGCCCTTCCGCTGAACATGTTCTATAACACCGGTATCGCCACATATATCTGGATCCTCACCAATAGGAAACCTGAAACCCGCCGTGGACATGTGCAGTTGATCGACGCCACTCAATGGTTCAAGCCTCTGCGCAAGAATTTAGGCAAAAAGAACTGCGAACTCACCCGCGACGATATCAAGCGAATCTGCGACACCTACCTTGCCTTCAAGGACACTGATCAGTCCAAACTCTTTCCTAATAAAGCCTTCGGATACTGGAAAGTCGTCGTCGAGCGACCGCTCCGCCTCCACAGCCAGCTAACGGTGAAAGCGATCGAGTCCCTTCGCTTCGCCTCGGGCGACGATGAACTCCGAACCGAGTTTTATGACAGACTGGGCGAACCACTCTTTGATAACTTCGCCAGCGTACAGGTCCAACTCCAAAAACTCGTCGATGAATGGGATGCGGGTGACGGCGAGGAGGAAGACGAAGAAGCACCGGTAAAAAAAGGGATACCTGATAAGAAGAAAAAAAGGTTGATTGACGCCAAGACCTGGGAACGCGACGGAAAACTATCAGAGACTGCCAACGCCTTGCGACGCGAACTCGGTAACAATCTGTTCGAGGATCACAATATTTTTCGCGCACGTGTAGATGCCGCTCTGGATAAACTGAATATCAAGCTGAGCGCCTCTGACCGGAAGATCCTGCTTCGCACGGTCAGTTGGCGGGTTGAGACTGCTCCTCCGGTCATCGATAAGATTCACAAGTCCGGCAAGAAGGAGGTCGATCCGTTGCGCGGTTTTTACGAAACGATTGTGGACGGGAAGAAATGCGTTGTGGAATACGAAGCCGACACAGAGTTGCGAGACACTGAGCAAGTGTCGTTGCTGGAAAGAGGGGGCGTCGAAGCATTTATCCGCCGTGAGGTGTTACCTTACACCCCGGATGCGTGGATTGACGAATCCGCTAACAAAATAGGCTATGAGGTTTCCTTCACCCGTCAGTTCTACAAACCACAGCCTCTACGTACTCTCGACCAAATCCGCGCCGATATTGTGGAGTTGGAAAAGAAAACGGAAGGATTACTAGGGGAGATCGTGGGTGGAGGAAAGACGTGATCAAAAACCTCAAGTCTTACCCAGAATATAAAGAGTCAAATTCACCTTGGCTTGGGGAATTTCCTGTACATTGGCGATTGCCTCGACTTGGTTCGGTCTTGCGCGAGCGTGGTGAAACCAACGAGAAGAGGCAAATGGAACAGGTCTTGTCTGTAATGAAGGACGTAGGCGTGATTCCATACGAGGAAAAGGGCAGAGTCGGCAATAAGAAATCTGAAGACACGGCGCGTTACAAGATCGTTCGGCCTGATGACATCGTCGTCAATTGCATGAACGTTATCATCGGCTCGGTTGGGATTTCGCGTTACACCGGCTGTCTTAGCCCGGTTTACTATGTACTGACACGGCGATCAGACGTTAACAACCCTCGCTACCTCAACTCGATTTTCCAAACGAAACCTTTCCAACTGAGTCTCGTTCGTATCGGTAAGGGCATCATGGCCCACCGGATGCGAATTTCGATGGAGCTTCTGAAGTGTGAGCCGTTTCCAGTTCCTCCTCGTGACGAGCAGGACGCCATAGTGCGGTTTCTCGACTATGTGAACGGGCGGATTGAACTTGCGATTCGGGCTAAGAGGAAGCTGATCGAGCTGCTCAACGAACAGAAGCGGGCCATTACTCACAGTGCCATCACCCGAGGTCTCGACCCCAACGTCTCCCTAAAACCATCTGGTATTCGTTGGCTCGGTGACATTCCGAAAGACTGGCAAACTAGGCGTCTGAAGTCTATTTCTCAAATTAGATACGGCCTTGGGCAGCCTCCGCGCGAAACAGAGACGGGTCTGCCCTTGATTCGGGCAACTAACGTCGACCAAGGTCGAATTTTGGAAAATAATCTTGTTCGAGTTGATCCATCGGATGTGCCGAAGACTCGCAACGCCTTCTTAAATGAGGGAGAGATCATTGTCGTTCGTAGCGGTGCACTGACGGGCGATTCGGCCATAATTCCGAAGAAATATCAAGGTGCAGTCGCAGGTTACGACATGGTTGTCACTGTTACGAGAGCACGGCCCGACTTCGTAGCATTGTCCCTCCTCAGCAGCTACTTGAGAGAAGATCAACTCGTGATTGCCAGCACTCGGGCTGCCCAACCTCACCTGAACGCCGAAGAGCTTGGGGCCGCGATCGTACTTGTACCGTCAGACGAAGAGCAGAAGCGGATCGTTAAATTTGTTGAGACCGAAACCGGCCCCCTCGATAATGCCATCTCCCGTGCCGAACGAGAAATGGAATTACTGCGTGAATTCGGCATACGGTTAGCGACCGACGCGGTCACTGGGAAGATTGATGTTCGCGATGTTGCTTCAAAGTTGGACGAAACGGCTGACGAACCGGAAGCCTCCGCAACCGACGATGAGCCGGGTGACAACTGCATCGTGTCGCGTGGCGCCTTGGAGGGTAGATAATGAGTAGCCGACCTGCCATTCCCGTAGAGGCACAACGAGACCTGTTATTCGAATGTCGATACCGATGCGCATGTGACTGCGAACCGGTATCGCTGGAAAAAGCCCACATTATTCCATGGCACGAAACGGAAGACAACAGTCTGGAGAATCTCGTGGTGCTGTGTGCTAACTGCCATACTCGAGCAGACACGGAGAAATGGCCCGAATCGCAACTACGTCTATTCAAGGAGCGTCCCTGCGCGTTAGAACGGGACCGCATGCCGTCAATGTCCCCTCAACAAAAGGCTTTGGTTGACATGATCATCGCTTCCCCTCCCGATTCGTTGACGGAAAAAGAGCGCCTACGCATTGTGGCAATGATTGCTGCTTACGCCGGAGTTCGCTATTCCGAGGTGTCCGTGATCTCCGTAGCAGCAAGCAACAGCTCCCTAATCCGGTTGGAGATGCCGCTTTTAGCTGCCGAGCGTATCATCGCAGGCTTCCAAGCACAGGACCCGCGACTTGTTTCCTTCCTCGACGATTTCGCCTTTGCCAGCGAAGTCGAGTCTCCTAAATCGTCAAAGGAGTTGCCCGTTATTAAGAACTTTGGTGCACAGGGGGGCATCAAGATGATTGAGACGGCTAGTCCTAGTTCAGCAGACAAGCCACCTGTCACCAATACTAAGGAAGAGGGCTTAGAATCTCTAATATTCAATTCGATGACCAGCTTTGGCTGGATCGTTGGGAAGAACGAGAACTACAACAAAGAATATGCCGTCGATTTGACTCAGTTGGCCGAATTCATCCAAGCTACCCAGGAGGAGAGTGCCAGTGCACTTCAGCTAGCGGCTGATGGGCCCGCACGCCGCAGATTTCTGGCCCGCCTGCAGGGCGAGGTCACCAGACGCGGTGTGATAGATGTGCTAAGGAAGGGTGTGGATCACGAGAAATTTCATATTGACCTTTTTTACGGCACACCCTCAGCTAAAAACCAAAAGGCTGTTGTCCGCCATGCCGCTAACGTTTTCAGCATAATCCGCCAACTGCATTACAGCCGTGAAGAGACGAAGCGTGCACTTGATCTTGCCATTTTTATTAATGGTCTACCCATCGCCACCTTCGAACTTAAGAATAGCCTGACGAAACAGACAGTCGAAGATGCCGTGGAGCAATACAGACGTGACCGCGATCCTCGCGAAACGCTTTTCCTTCCGGGGCGTTGTGTTGTTCATTTTGCTCTCGATGATCAGAAGATTGAAATGTGCACAGAATTGAAGGGCAAGAAAGGCATGGCTAATGAATCATGGTTTCTCCCCTTTGACCAGGGCTGGAACGATGGAGCGGGCAACCCGCCTAACCCTTACGGCATTAAGACCGACTATGCCTGGAGGCGCATATTAACGCCGGGAGGTCTCACCGACATTCTCGAGAACTACGCTCAGATTGTTGAGGAAAAAAATGAGAAGACCGGTAAAAAGAAGCACGTGCAGATTTTCCCTCGTTACCATCAGTTGGATGTAGTACGCAAACTTCTCGTTGATGCTGCGTGGTATGGTGCCGGCAAGCGCTATCTTATCCAGCACTCCGCCGGCAGTGGCAAGTCGAACTCTATTGCATGGTTGGCGCACCAATTGATCGGCCTGAGAGGGAATGGTGCTGAGATCTTCGACTCGATCCTAGTTATCACCGATCGCCGTTTGCTTGACAAACAGATTAGAGAAACAATAAAAGGGTTTGCCCAGGTTGGGTCTATAATCGGCGCCGTAAGGGAAGGCGACAGTGAATCAAAGACAAGACAACTTTCAGGCTTTTTGAAGCAAGGGAAGAAGATTATTATTTCCACTGTGCAGACCTTTCCTTTCCTTCTCGACGAAATCGGTTCGGAACACACGAATAAGAAGTTCGCAATCATTATTGACGAGGCCCATTCAAGCCAGGGTGGGCGCACAGCAGCAGCTATGAACATAGTGCTCTCTGAACAGAGTGTGACCGACGAACAGGAGACGACCGAAGACAAGATCAACCGCATCATTGAGGCTCGGAAGCTAATGCCCAACTCGAGTTATTTCGCTTTCACTGCGACGCCTAAAAACAAGACTCTCGAAATGTTCGGGATTCCATACCGGGTCGGCGATGAGACAAAGCACCGGCCTTTCCATAGTTACACTATGAAGCAGGCCATTCAAGAAGGGTTTATCCTGGACGTGCTGAAGAATTACACCCCGGTTGATAGCTACTACAGGCTTATCAAGACGGTGGAGGGCGACCCCGAGTTCGACGTGAAAAGGGCACGAAAAAAGATCCGGCAATATGTCGAATCCCATGACAAAGCGATTCGCGATAAAGCAGAGATCATGGTGGACCATTTCCTCGAACAGGTTATCGGTCAAAATAAGATCGGCGGCCAGGCCCGGGCCATGGTAGTCACAGGCAGTATCCAGCGGGCGATCCAATACCACTTCGCGTTTCGGAGCTACCTTGAAAAAATCAAGAGCCCATACAAATCAATTGTGGCATTTTCCGGCGAGCCGGAATATGAAGGCGAAAAGGTGAGCGAGGCCAAATTAAACGGGTTTCCTAGCCGCGAAATCGAGGACCGTATTCAGGAAGACCCTTATCGTTTCCTCATTTGTGCCGAGAAATTTCAGACCGGATACGACGAACCGCTTTTACATACTATGTACGTGGACAAAGTACTCGCGGGCATTAAGGCAGTACAGACGCTTTCCCGCCTCAATCGTGCCCATCCGAAGAAACATGATGTCTTCGTGCTCGATTTCCAGAACAATACTGAAACAATCGAGCAGGCTTTTGCCGACTATTATCGAACCACTATCCTAAGCAAAGAGACGGACCCGAACAAACTCCATACCCTCAAAAGTGAACTCGACGCCTATCAAGTCTATTCTCCTGAGCAGGTCAGCTCCCTCGTGGAACTCTATCTCAACGGTGCCGACCGTGACAAACTTGATCCCATCCTCGACGCCTGCGTGGCTAACTATACCAGCGACCTGGACGAAAACGGGCAGGTTGACTTTAAGGCTAAGGCCAAGATGTTTACCCGGACTTACGACTTCCTTGCGACCATCCTGCCCTACGGCAATCCCCAATGGGAGAAGCTCTCGACGTTCCTAAACTTCCTGATTCCCAAACTACCCGCACCTATTGAGGAGGACATGTCGAAGGGTATTCTTGAGACTATCGACATGGATAGTTACCGCGCTGAGAAGAAAGCTACTCGGCAGATTCCGATGCCGGATTCCGATGCCGAGATTGCTCCGGTTCCAACTTCAGGCGGCGGCCGCAAACCTGAGCCCAAACTCGACCGGATCAGCAACATTGTCAAGGCATTCAATGAACAGTATGGGGGTCTCTTCGACGATACAAAGCGAATGGAAAAGCGCATAACTGAAGAGATTCCGGAAAAAGTCTCCGCCGACCAGGCATACCAGAACGCAAAGAATAATCCAGATAAACAGAATGCACGAATTGAGCACGACAAAGCCCTTCAACGCGTGATCACCGCTCTCTTCAAGGATGATGCTCAGCTCTTTAAGCAATTCCAAGACAATGAATCTTTCCGCCATTGGTTGAAGGATACGATGTTTGAGATGACATATAATGATGTTGCCTAGTAATATTGAGCCAGCGATCTAGGATTGACTGAGTAAGGACTATTCGTGAGAATGTATGAGGGCAAATGAGGTTAATGGTTAAGAGAATTCTAGGGGAATATGGATATCTTCCTGATATACAAGTCAAGGTTGCGGAGCTTGTGTTGGAGCAGGCAGAAGTCATTTGCACCGATATTACATGATGAGATGGTAGCAAGTTGGTTAGCAAAATTGGTAAAATAGCATATTTTAAGGCTTTTTCGAAGCTAAATAAAGGTAGTGGTAGCGCATACCAGGTTTGTAAGTAAAAATTGGAAATAGTTTGAATGACAATGAATCAATAATTGCAAAAGGCTGGAATAATGAAAGAACTGGGTGATGATTTTAAGGAACCCATTTTTCTATTAAAAATGGGATTCACGTGTAAAGAAGAAGATTCGACTGACAATCATCGGATGGTACGATTTAGTAGAAATTTCCAATCGGAT
>Ga0182017_10004278_pt1 | contig 10631 bp, 6 predicted proteins | sample 712E3DmetaG_FD_120492 | JGI IMG/M metagenome (GOLD analysis project Ga0182017, IMG submission 120492) | Permafrost microbial communities from Stordalen Mire, Sweden - 712E3D metaG | ecosystem: Environmental > Terrestrial > Soil > Wetlands > Permafrost | place: Sweden: Stordalen | collected... | reverse complement strand
TTAACCCATGCCTTCTCGTCCGCCGAAGCGGAATGCGAAGGAGGGTTAAAAAGCAATTGTCAAATGTAGGAATTGGAAAATTCTGATTAAGTTAAACTTTTGTTAAACTTTCAATATCTTAATGTGGGTTCGATGTAACTTTTTTTATCAGCATAAAAGTGAAATAGTTTTAGTGATATTTTAGTGTCTTTGCACCTCCTCCGCCAGCTGTCGGATTCAGCGGCAAGCGGAGTGACAAAATATTCTGCCACAAAGACTCAAAGACTCCAAGATTCTCAAAGAATAAAAATGATTTTATTTTAATGAACGTAAACCTAAATCTTTTTATCGAACTCAAGTTAACTCAAATTTCTTTTTAAAGTACTTAAATTACGCTCTCAAACTTTATACAATCAAATGTAAATCCCAGGTTTTTGAAATGCTCCAATACAATGGGAAGTGCATTAAGCACACGTTCCTTCGCTTTATTGTTGTCATGAAATACTATGATTGAACCGTCTTTTGTTTTATTAAGAACAATTTTTACACAATCCTCCGGTTTAAGGTTCACATTATAATCAAAAGCAATGACATCCCAAAAAACTATTTTAAACACTTTTGCAAGAGCAACGTATTGTGATGGCAATAACTTACCATAGGGTGGTCTGAAGATTTCAGAATGGATATACAAACTTGCCCTGTCAACATCCTCAATATATTTATTTTTACTACACTTAAAACCATTGATATGAGAATAAGTATGATTACCTGTTGCATGTCCACCATTTTTTATCATCATATAAATTTCGGGATGTTTTTCAACATTTTCGCCGGTACAAAAGAAAGTAGCTTTTGCATTGTATTTTTCTAAAATGTCTAAAATAAAAGGAGTAACTGAAGGATTGGGCCCATCATCAAAAGTAAAAAAGAGCTTCCCTTTTGCTTTGGGAAAGCTCTTGATAATCTTTGGATATAAAAGTTTAAAAAAGTCAGGTATTACAAGTTGCACATCTTAATTATTAGGACGATATAAACTACTGTACATTTCCAACAATTCCTCATATTTCCGGCTTAAGTCCGAATGACCATTCAGTTTTGTTTTAATAGCCAATTGTTGTAAGGTATACAATGCAAATTGAATATCGTAATCAATAAGTTCACGATCTTCAGGTTTTAATCTGAAAAAATAATTCAACTCGCCATCCATCAACTGGCCCAAACGCAATACAATGGCATTGGCTTTTTCCGGTTTGTTAAGCCTGTAATACAAATCAACATAATTGGTCATAAAGAAATTATAAGGAACGCAGTTGTCTGGCAATATTTCCATCCCTTTATCCAACACAGCCAGGGCTGAATCGCGTTTGCCTTCATTGATAAGAGCATCAGCTAATTTTGAGAACCCATTTCGGAAATTTGATAACATTCTCATGTTATTTTCATCCAGATAAACTTTTGGATTATTAACGCCTCCCCATTTGAACTTATGCATATAATTATCGTATGCTATTTTTGCATCGATATTGGTTATTTCACCCCTGACTATATCAGAAAATATGGGAACTACTTTATATGTCAGACCACATATTTGTAAATAATTGTCAAGGTTCAAATAGTTTTCGCGGGCCACTGTAATAGCAAAATAAACCGGGCGCTTCCAATTATTATGAGCCAATAAGTCAAGAATCATCAAATCGCTTTTAGTGATGTAGCTCCTGTTTATTGACCATTTTATCTGAAGCACGACTTTTTTGGCAAAATCACGAGACAAATAACCCGAATTAAATAAGATTGCTGTATCAACATCCATTTTAAATTTTTTCGAAGGAATGTAGGCTGTCATTTCTGAATAATTCGACTGAGACTTGGTAGCAGGATCATCACTTGCAACAAAATTTATTGCATCTTTGATATCAACGTATTCTTTAATCTTGTCAGTAAGCATTACTACATCCCGTTTCCCTTGCAAAATTTGTTGCCTGGTAAATGAAAAAGGAACCGGATCTGAATCGTAACATTTATTCACCATTTGACCAATATACCAGTCGGCACTCAAATAACTAAGGTTAACAACTCTAACATCAGGTCTGATGTTTTCTACTTCCTGGCAGTACCATAAAGGGAAAGTATCGTTGTCCCCATTGGTAAAAATAATTCCGTTTTTATCACACGAATTCAGATAATTATATGCAAAATCCCTTGCAGTATAACGGCCCGATCTGTCATGATCGTCCCAGTTTTCCTTTGCCATTATTCCCGGTACAAATGCAAGGCAAATAATTGTAACTACACCGGCTCTCAGGATTGAAGGCAACTTATCCGAAAGAAACTCATACAATGCCAATACACCTATTCCAATCCACATGGCAAAAACATAAAATGAACCAACATAAGCATAATCACGTTCCCTTGGTTGATAGGGTGTTTGGTTCAGGTAGAGAACAATAGCCAGACCGGTAAAAAAGAACAGCAATGCCAATATTGTGAAATCTTTTTTGTCTTTATTAAACTGATAAATCAAACCTATCAAACCAAGCAGAAAAGGCAGCATGTAATATTTGTTTCTCCCTTTATTTTTCTCAAGTGCTTCTGGTAATTTGTCCTGCGGCCCTAATCTCCATTCATCGAATGACTTAATGCCAGATATCCAGTTTCCCTTTGTGACTTCTCCATATCCCTGTAAATCATTTTGCCTTCCTGCAAAATTCCACATAAAATACCTGAAATACATATGGTTAATCTGGTATTTCCAGAAAAATTTTAAATTTTCTCCAAAAGTCGGTTTATAAATTGTTGTTGGTTCTCCCCTGTTATCGGTAGTTTCAATTGGCTCACCTTTTATTTTTACCCACCATTGGTACGCCTTTACATGATCAGCTTCCGGGCTAAACATTCTTGGGAAAACCATCATAAACCTTTCATCGTAATTATAATCAACTTTACGGTTTGTAATTTCATATTTGCCGTTTAACGGGGTATAAGTGGGTTTGCCACCTTCATTATATGGTTTTTCACGGTCCAGTTGTGCATTGTAAACCGGGCCGTATAATAAAGGCCTGTCACCATATTGTTCCCTGTTCAGATAATATAGCAAACTAAACATATTTTCAGGATCATTTTCATCCAGCGGGGGATTTACCAATGACCTGATAACAATTATTGTAACGGATGAGTATCCTAAAACCAATACTGCAAAAATCAGAATTATTGTATTTAACAAAACCTTTCGTTTCTTGTATGTATAAATTAACCCCCAAACGATTAGTCCGATAATTAAAATCACATAAAAAAATACCCCTGAATAAAAAGGAAGTCCAAATTCATTTACAAAAACCAAATCCATATACGCGGCCCCGTAAATCAAACCCTGAACAACTCCATACAAAGTAGCTACAAGCAAAACAAATGAAATTATTGAAGCTTTAATAAGACCACTTTTGGTAACCTGGTACTTTTTAAAATAATAAACAAAAACAATTGCCGGAATGGCTAATAAATTCAAAAGATGCACACCGATGGATAATCCCATCAGATATGCTATGAGAATGAGCAACCGGCTGGAGTGTCGATCATCTGCCCTGTCTTCCCATTTCAATATTAGCCAGAATACCAATGCAGTAAATAAAGAAGATGATGCATATACCTCACCTTCAACAGCCGAAAACCAAAATGAATCAGAAAATGTATAAGCCAGTGCGCCTACCAATCCTGCACCAATAACTGCCAAACTATGACCTAATGAATAATTGTTATTCCTGAATATTATTTTGCGGGCAATATGTGTAATACTCCAAAAAAGCAAAAGTATCGTAAATCCGCTTGCAAGAGCTGACATTATATTAACCATTACCGGAACTTTGGTCAAATCATGGCCTGCAAACAAGGTGAAGAACCTTGCCATAATTTCGAAAAATGAATCTCCGGGAGGATGTCCGACTTCCATTTTAAATGACGTGGCTATAAATTCACCGCAATCCCAGAAACTCGCGGTAGGTTCTATTGTAGATAAATATACCGTTGAAGCCACAACAAATATTATCCAACCAAAAATAGTATTCAGAGTTTTGAATTGTTTCATTAGAATGTTATTAAATTTTAATAATGAAGCCCCAAAATAAGGCAAAATTTAGAAATTAGTGAACGCGGGTACGAAAAATATTATTCTTTTTCCTTATTTTAACGAATTCTTTTTAGAGAAAAATGAATTACAAAAGATATACAAGCATAATCTTACTTTTCATTGTAGCTTCAATCAGGTTTCCGCTTAGCGCCCAAATGACTGAGTGTCAACTAATGAATGAATATAACTTGAATCCTGATACCAATAAACTTTATTTGAGAATCTCAAATGCCAACTTTGTAAAAGACAATGAGTATTTCAATCAAATTGTTGAAGGATATACATTATCTGGATTCTGGATTACGCCTGCCCTTGAATATCATCCGGCTGCTAATTCTGTTTTGGAAGGCGGAATACATTTACTCAAATTTTCGGGCAGGGACAGGTTTTTCAAAGTATTACCCGTTTTTACTTTCACACAGCAATTTAACCCGCATTTTTCATTGATTTTAGGAACGCTTAACTCAAATAACAATCATCATATGCCGGAACCCTTGCTTGATCCGGAAAGATTTTATTTTAAGCAGGTTGATAACGGTTTGCAATTGCTAATAAATAATACAAAAATAAAATCAGATATATGGTTTAGCTGCGATTCATTTATCTGGCGTGGCGACACAACACAGGAACAATTTACCTCAGGTACTTCCAGTGAATTTGTTTTTTTTAATAATTCCGGCTGGTCAATTTCTCTGCCGGTTCAGACAATTATAACACACAAAGGCGGACAGATCAACCGGCCCAAAAAGCCGATAGAAACTTTAATCAATTTAGGTGCAGGTTTAAATGTTGAATATTACAATGAGGCCGGTTTTATTAAACGAATACGGTTTAACCCTCATTTTTTCGTATATAACAAAACTACCAGTGCAGAACTTGTGCCATACAATAAAGGTTGGGCTTTGTATCCAAATATTTTTGTTGATGCCAATTATTTGTTTTTAAAATTAGCCTGGTGGCATGGAAATAGTTTTATCGGGCCACGGGGTGAAGCGATATACCAATCGGTCTCAACAGAACCAACGGACCATTCGTTCTCAAAAATAGATACTACAAAAAACGAAAAACATCGAAATCTGTTTATCGGTAAAATTGCTTATTCCAAAAATTTAGGAAAAGGCATTTCTATAAATGCCGGTTTTGAAGGTTACTATGATACGAATGAAAAACTTTTTGATTACAATTTTTCGATTCATTTACTCTACAACGGCAGGTTTTTGTTGCATTCGTTCTAATTTTAAACAGAAGAAAATACTGAAGTTCTGAAGTTCTGAAGTTCTGAAGTTCTGAATAATTAATATTATATTTATTTCCAAACTTTTCCCAGATCTTCCGTTTTTCAGATCTTCTTTTTTTCAGATCTTTTTTTTTCAGATCTTCTTTTTTTCAGATCTTCTTTTTTTCAGATCTTCTTTTTATTCAGATATTCTTTTTATTCTCTTCAATAGTAAATCTCCAGGGTTTGTTTTTCCATATTTCACTGGAATATTCTACCCCTACCCTTTTGCCGGCCTTATATGAAACCGGATCATTGTTATTGCAAATATATATTCTTTCCGATTCAGCCAGATTTTCGCCATAAAAAGATTTATCAATTCCAAGAACCTTCGTTAATCTGCCCGGACCATATACAGTTTCGAGCCCCCTGATTAAAACCGCCTGTGGATTTCCTTCGCCTCCGGTTACAAAATTTAACATCCAGTACATACCATATATAAGGTATAAATAAATATAACCTCCACCATGGTACATTATTTCTGTTCTCTTTGTACGTCCCTTACTTGCATGACAAGCCAAATCTTCTTCTCCCCGGTAGGCTTCTGTTTCGGTGATCATTAATTTCAGGGCCCTGCCATCCGGGAAATTTCTTATCAGCGTTTTTCCTACTAAAGCCGGCGCGACTTCCAAAACATCTTTTGAAAAGAAATCACTTCCTAACCGTTCGTCATTAAACTGATTTCTCATCTAAAACCTTTTCGTCAACCCCCCAAAGGAACAGCGAATAAAAAAATGCAGCAAATGTAACACCAACCTGAGTTTCGAGTGTGTCCTCATTAATAAATGATAAAAACAAGATTATAAAAATCATGGAAAAATAATATGAGGACCACTTTTTCTCGATAATTGGAGGAACAATAAAACCCATTAAAATAAGTAACAAGCCTATAATTCCGAACGGAACTAAAAGCCGAAGGTATTCATCATGAATATCTCTCTGCCATTCTTTAGTCAACCCGGTATCATGAGTTTTGTAATAATTATTAAGAGCATCTTTAACATCGCCTGTTCCAATACCAAATAAAGGATGACCGGCAAATAATTTATAAGCAATTGATGAATACACCAGACGCTGTGTCACGGAATGTCCGTTGACACTGCCGGTTTTAATATATTCGTCTATCTCCCAAATTACTTCATAAACACGCTGGAAAATACTGCTTTTACTGCCATATATTACATTGGCAATGCCATTTTCAATATTTTCAATATCTCTGTGGCGCAGTTTTGAAATTCCTGCTGAATCCTTCCTTAACCCTTTTGAAGTTAAATATCTTATCAGGGTAATATTTAATTGCTGGTTTTTCAAATCCAGTCCTCTGTAACTGAATTTGCTTCGCCTGTTCCATTCTTTCTCCAACTCTTCCGGACAATAATATATCCATAGATAATGACCATTTTCCAGCGTTTTACTTGCCGTATCATTGATATAAGATCTTCCGTTTACTGTAAATCGATCAAGTTTCCTAAAATCAATATTGTCTTTGTTATTATAAAAATTTATGACCGTAATAATGTACCCGGCTGTAAAAACCGGAATTGCATACAATCCCAAAATCAATCCAATTTTTAAAAATTGATTTTGTACAGATTTTAGATATTTTAAAATGAGCAGGAAAACAGTTATAAAAAGAATTACAAGCCCTGTGAGAGACTTAAGCAATACCAGAAAGAAAAACAACCAGACACATATGCCCATATAAATCAGATGTTTTCTTTCAAACTTATTTCCTTCCGATATGAGCCAGTGAAAAAGAACCAGCATGCACACTACTATACAAAGTGACAACCTTATATGTGAAATAAAAATTGAAATTTCCCTGACATCAATTATTTTTTTCTGAATTATGCCATAAAGAATTAATGTGCTGATCAACGTCGAAATTATAACTGCCCCTATAAATATATTTAATAATTGTTTCAGTTTTGTACGGGGCAATGGTTCTGAAGTACCTATTACAACCGGAAGAATGAGTAAGGGCAATTTCATGAAGGTATTTGCAAATGCAAAAGAAAAATTATAAGTATTGATGAGCCATAACAGATGAACCAGGTATATGACCAAAAATATAAGAATACTCCTCCTTTGATATACAAGTTTAAGTTTTTGCTTAATGTTGCCCTCCATGAGCCAGTTAAAAAGGAGTAATATTTGCCCAATAACCATAAGCTGGCGGACAAATAGTACCGAAACAATTAATAATGTCAGGGACCAGAAGTAAATCTCCCTGCTATAATTTCTATATTTATTTAAAAGTTCCATAAATTAAAAAAGTGCACAAAATTATGAAAATTAAAATACTTAATGTTAAAAAATTGACGGGAGAAAATTTAATTAAATCTGATTAATAAAAAGAAGAAGGTGTCTTATCATAAATAAAATATTCTGGTTCGACAATTTTCTTTTGCACAATAATATTTTTTCTTAATTTGCAGGACAAAGCTTTATAACATGCAAACCTTTCAGCCATTAGAATACGGAAAATATTATCATGTGTATAATCGTGGTATTAATAGTGCATTATTATTTAAGGTTAAGGATAATTATGAACATTTCTTAAGGCTTTATGATAAATACATAGATTCCATTGCTGATACATATGCATGGTGCCTTATGCCAAACCACCTTCATTTGCTGGTGAGGATCAAGGAAGAAGAGGATATTCTGCCTTTTCCTAAAAAACCTCTGTCAGGGCCTTCAGCCACTGACAGGGTTGAAGGGAAAAAACCAACACCCTATCGCCAATTTTCACATTTATTTAATGCTTATGCACAGGCATTTAACCGTTCTAATAATCGTACGGTGGCCTGTTTGAAACGCCATTTAAACGTAACCTTATAACATCAGAACATTATTTTCGTAATTTGGTATGGTACATTCATAACAACCCTGTTCATCATGGTTTTTGTGAAAATATGATAGAATATCCCTGGAGCTCATATCTGACTTTAGTTTCAGTAAAGCCAACGAAATTACAAAGAGAAAAAGTACTCGGTTGGTTCGACAATAAATCAAATTTTATTGCCTTTCATAAGCAGAATCAGGGATTAAATTATATTGATAGGTTTCTGATTGAATAAAATACCTTTTCAAACCACTGTCAGGGCCTTCGGCCACTGACATGGTCAAGAATGCGGAATCTCAAACCCTGTCAGTGGTCAAAGACCCTGACAGTGGTTTAGAAGCATGGATAATATTTCCGATAAATCCAATTTATCGCATAAAAAAACATCATTTAACAGTTACAAAATTGAAATTTCAATTTTCTTGTAAAAAATTCATCAATCGATTTTGTAAGTTGGTGTAAATTAATTTTTTAGCTTAAATTTTCTGAAAACCTCTAAAATAAAGGCTTTCGAAGCCATACCCCTTCGAAAAGCCTTACAGGCTGTTAATTATTTGGTGCAACAAATTTGGATTTTAATCGTAAAAATTGTTAATTTTCGCCCTTGTTTTTATTTTGAGGGGAAGCTATGATTTCTTTTAGTGTTGGGTTCTTATATGTTTGAACGTTGAAAATTCAAGGAGTATGAAATATTTTACACGATCATTTGTACTAACTGTTGGTTTGCTGTTTCTGATTTCAAAGACGTTTGCAGCACCATTGGTTATTGATTCAATAAAGGTAGATTCAGTAAGATGTAATGGCGAAGCTTCCGGAAAGATCACAATTTATGTTTCAGGTGGTACAGCCCCTTACCAATATTTTTGGTATCGAATTGCTCCTGTTTTTACTTCTGATAGTTATACAACATCTGATCCTTCATATACATTTACCGGAATTCCTGCATCTGGATTAATACCTCCACAGCAATATAATGTTGGTGTAAGTGATGCTACCGATTCGTACTATTGGCCATTTTCTGTTCAAATAAAAGAACCTGCCCTGTTAACTGTAAGTTTTAACCTTACCAGCCCTGCAAGTGTTTGTTCGGGGGTTGGTTTACCCATAAACGCAACTACATCCGGTGGAAATGGCGGTATTACACATGCCTGGAACGGTTCACATCTGGACTTTTACGACAGACCCAATGTAATATTTACTCATAATGTGGCGGGTTCTTATCCACAAACAGATACTGTCAAAGATTATAAAGGTTGTAAAACGTTTAAAGATATTACGGTAAATGTAAACCAGGAGCCTACATCGTCAGTTTTATCATCAACAGGTCTGACAACAATTTGCCAGGGAAATAGTACGACTTTAAAAGTAACCATAACAAGTGGACTATCTCCCTATACAGTTGTATTAAGTGATGGTTCTACAATAAACAACTACATCAGTGGAACCGATATAAATGTAAGTCCAGCCGCGACAACTACCTACACGATAACAAGTGTGACCGATGCCAATGGGTGTCTCTCGACCGGCCTGAGTGGCAGTGTGACAATAACCGTGAACAACCCACCAACAGCTAATGCAGGGTCCGACCAAACCGGTGCGGGCATGTGCGGACTTACAAGTACCACGCTTGCCGGCAATACACCGGCAGCAGGCACAGGCGCATGGAGCATAATCAGCGGTTTAGGCGGTACTATAGTTACCCCTTCAAGCCCGACGAGCCAGTTTAACGGTGCAGCAGGTACAACATACGATTTAAGATGGACAGTTAGCAATCCTCCTTGTGCGGATGCAACTGACGATGTTACAATAACATTCCAACAACAACCAACAGCGGCAAATGCAGGACCCGACCAGACCGGTGCAGGTATGTGCGGACTTACTAGTACCACCCTTGCAGGTAATACACCTACAATAGGAACGGGTGCCTGGAGCATAGTCAGTGGTGCAGGCGGCACAATTGTTACCCCGACAAGCCCTACCAGCCAGTTCAACGGAACAGCAGGAACAGCATACGTTTTAAGATGGACGATCAGTAACCCCCCTTGCACAGCATCGACAGATGATGTCAATATAACGTTCCAGATAACGCCTATAGCCAATGCAGGACCAGATCAGACGGGCGCAGCATTATGCGGTTTAACAACAACCACCCTTGCAGCCAACACGCCCTTAGCAGGAACAGGAACATGGACGATCACAGCCGGAGCAGGAGGCACAGTCACAACCCCGACCAGTCCAACGAGCACCTTTACAGGAGTAGCAGGCACGGCATACACATTAAGATGGACCATAAGCAATCCTCCATGTACAGCAAGTACAGATGATGTCAATATAACCTTCAGTAAAAACCCGACAGTTGCCAATGCAGGGCCGGATCAGACGGGCATAGCATTATGCGGATTAACAAC
>Ga0182017_10004275_pt1 | contig 10634 bp, 9 predicted proteins | sample 712E3DmetaG_FD_120492 | JGI IMG/M metagenome (GOLD analysis project Ga0182017, IMG submission 120492) | Permafrost microbial communities from Stordalen Mire, Sweden - 712E3D metaG | ecosystem: Environmental > Terrestrial > Soil > Wetlands > Permafrost | place: Sweden: Stordalen | collected... | reverse complement strand
CGAAATCCATCAACGCTCCCCCTCCGTTCAGCACAGGATCGGTGAGCCAGGAGAGAAACTCGGTCCCAACGCCGATCTCCTTCGGCCCCCGATGCCCGTCATGGGCGATCAGTTTCCGGATTTCTCCGATCCCGTGCTGATGTACCCTGACGTACAGGTCCCGCGTGTTCCGGTACCATGTTGTCTCATAGTTCACGAGGACCGAGATATGTCCCTCCTGCGCCGATTTCGCGATAGCCCGGGCATCCTCGAGGCTGACGGCGAGCGGCTTCTCCATCATCACATGGACTCCATGCCTGCCGCAGATCTCCACCACGGAACGGTGATCAAACGTGTTGGAGAAGACGACCACCGCCTCGGGCCGTTGCTTTTGAAGCATCATCTCAACTGATCCATATGTCTCAATTGTTTCGAGATGAAATCGCCTTCTGTACTCTCCCGCCACCGCGGTATCGCTCTCTGCGATGCCGACAATTTTCATGTCATTCCGACGCCCGGCGGCATCCAGAAAACCAGCCACGTGACCATGGACCATGCCAACAACGCCGACACGCAAAGGGGGAGTCTCTGCGACAGCAAATGGATGCGCCAGTACCAGGAAGCATCCTCCAATACACCACGCGACAGCGGAAAGGAACATGTTCAATCCTGTTGACATATTCATGATGTACCGGGCTCCTTTTGCTTCTGGTACCTAATATAAAGAATTTCGCCGAACCCGACACTGTGGGCTATTGTGCCCCAACCATTTTCTCCTTTATTGAGTCTAACATTCAACTGAGGAAGGACAACGGTGATCATGCGCAGAACCACTGTACTGCACGCAATTTTGTGTGCCGTTGCATTCCATTCCGCGGTTTTCGCTCAAAGCCCGCTCGATTCACTTCTGCAGACATTGCCGAACACCTGCACCTCATTGATGCAGCAGCGCGGATGGCCAAGTCTCTCCATAGCAATTGTCCTTGATCAAAAGACAGTCTTTTCACGGGCATTCGGTTATGCCGACGTCGACAAGAAAATCCCGGCCACGACAAAGACGATCTATCGGGTTGGTTCGATAACCAAGCTGTTTGCTGCAACCATGCTCATGCAGCTCGCTGAACGGGGAAAGGTACAGTTGAACGATCCACTGATCAAGTATCTACCTGCATACACACCGAGATACCCGGCGAACGCCGGTCCGACCACATTGCGTCAGCTCGCAACACATACTTCAGGATTGCATGTAGATGCAGCGCAGGGCTTCTGGCATTACCTCTCGAATTTCGAGTGGGTTGTGTCGAAAGGGAAGGAACAGATCGTCTGGGGCGTGACGAAAGGCGACCTGGTCTCAACACTGGATAAGGTTGAGATCGAGTACACGCCGAATACCTATCCCCACTACTCAAATTTCGGCTATCAACTTCTCGGCATTGCTCTCGAAAGCGTGGCCCGGGAGCCATTTGAGAGATACGTAAAATCGAACATACTCGATCCACTGAATATGGAGGATTCAGATTTCAGCCTCAACAAGGACCAACGGAGCCGGTTTGCGGTCGGCTATACCTACCTCGAGCCTGACTTCCAACGATATCGTGCTCCTGAGTGGGAGCTGGACGTTCTCGAGTATTCAGGCGGACTCTTCTCGACACCGGAAGATATTGCCCGATTCGTTTCTTTTCAGTTCCGGGACGGGATGGAGGAAGATCGACATGTCCTTAGCGGTGATGGTCTGAGGCTTATGCGCACTCCGCAAACGTTACGCAGCCTACAATCCAACGATACGTATGGCATAGGTTGGGCGATGTACGATGGCGACGGTCGCCATGTTATTGGCCATGCCGGAGGACACTGGGGATTTTTTGCAAAAGTGGAGATCTTGCCTGATCTGAAACTTGGTGTTGTTATCATGACGAACTGCAATTACCCCCAGGGTGATCTCGGTCCGGACAAGGCCCTGACAAAGATAATTTATGAGAAGTTTGTTCCAATCCTGGAGAGGAAGAATACTGAAACGGCGGTCGATCCCCGAGCCGTGGACCTTCACGCGTACGCCGGTCAGTATGCACTTCCCGGGGAGTACGCTCATGCGGAGGTCAATGTCAGAAATGATACGGTATACTTCTCTTTGACGGAGAAGCCTCAATTTCATGAAATCATCCAGGCGGCGGATGTACATCAGTTCTATTTCGCGGCCGATCCGGGAAAGCATCCCATGCTTCGATTTGATACGGATGAATCCGGCAAAGTTGTCAGCCTTGAATTCCTGGACTTCCATTTCAAGAAGAAGTGAGAACCGGGGACTCTGCAGGCATCTTCCCTTGCGATCACTCCGGTAATCCGGACCCGACTGCCGAAAAGTGCAGCCGGATCACTCACTGCAATCAGGCGACCAAAGGACGAGCCATATGTCGAGAGACGGCTCTCATGCGGATCATTTCAGCCGCCGGTCCATCCACTGCAGCGTCTTCTCCCACATCTCCGGGAGGTAGATGTGTCCGATCCCCGGGTAGATCACGCTGACGAAGTCAGTTTCTTTTCCGTACAGGGCATAGACCGGCCGGACGATGGTCTCGATGCTCCGGATCCCGTCCACAGGCGAACCACCGTCCTGGTCGCCGGTCATGAAGAGCATCGGGCGCGGCGCGGCCAGCGCGACCACGGCCTCCGTGTCAAAATGGTTTAACAAGCCCGGGACGTAGTAGTATATGCCGTGGTATTTGAGACCTCCATGTTCTATCAGATTCCGGTAACGGGTGAGGCAGGCAACAGCGACGCCGGTTCTGGGCCGTTCGTCCAGAGCCATGATCCACCAGGTGCGCGTGGCGCCCATGCTGATACCCGTTACGCCTATGCGTTGCGGATCCACTTCGGGCCTGGAGACGAGATAGTCCAGAGCCATCAGGTCGTCGCGGACGATCATTCCCCAGAGTGTGCGCCCGAGCCAGAGGTTGAACTTGCTGGCCGTTAGCTCGCCCGCCTGACCCGTCTCGTCCGGGCCGCCAGGCCCTTTGCCGTTTCGCTCTCCAAAACCGTAGCTATCGATGGCCAGGACCACGTAGCCGCGCCTGGCGAGGGTCGGCCCGGGGGGCGCCGGTACTGCGTTTGTGCGGAACAGCTCCTCTTTCCCGACCTCGTACTCCCCGCCATGCCAGTGGCAGTAGAGGATACCCGGAAGCTTTTTACTGTGGATCAAAGGCACCAGGAGATAACCCGGCACAATTGCGCCGGCCCCGTTGTCAAACTCAAACTTCTCCAGTGTGTAACCGTCCCGCTCTTCACGGGAGAGCGTCCGGACGTTTGGCATTCTGGGCCGCGGGGGCAACAAACCCAGAAGCTGCGATAGCTCACGGCGCATGCCGGCACGGCGTTGCTCCCAGATTTCACGCTTCACCGGGGGGACGAATTCCGGGATCGCCGGAGCCATTGACAGCCAGGATTCGGCCCGGGCCCGGACGGAGTCCGCTACGGTGAGCATTGCGGCGCTTTCCCCCGCGGCTGACGGCTGATCCGGCGATGTTTGCATAGGGTGGTCCGATGTCGGTTGGGCAAGAGCCAATTGCAGGGCCGCAAACGAGGCGGCCACGAGGATTTCACATTGGTGTCTCATCTGATGAGAGACCTCCCCGGTTATCAGCCGCTGTTCACGCGGTAATCGGGTAATCCGAAATCACCGCAGTGAGCTCCACTGAGTTATTCTCCACCAATCTGTTTCGCATAATCAAGCAGACGATCGTAGACTTTCTTGACAATGTACGTTTCAAGCCTGGCCATCGTGTTGGGGGCCAACCCCCAGATGCCGGAAGGCGTGTACGAGACAACGATGTTATCGTTCGGAGACGGCTTGGTGTTCCTGAGCGACCAGGTGAGCGTTGAATCCTGAAGATGGTATGTGTCCGGTTCGCAGAGGACTGAATCTCGTTTGAAAGTAAGGCCGGCTTTGAGCACAACCGTGACGTCGATACTCTCGATGACATTCTTCCACACGGTTGCATGGGACAGGTCCAGAACAAAACTGCGCTTCCCCGCAGGGATAACAACGGTATCGAGACTCTGGAGCGAGCCGGCACCCGCCAGCGATGTCTGTGCCCAGAACACCGCCTTCACTTTTCGGTGCTCACCCGGTGCGAATCGTGACCGGATGGTGTACCAATCTTCGTTATCCTCGTGGATGACATCCGGCGCAATTCGCTGTCCTTCAATCCACAGTTGAACGCTCAGGATTCCGTTCGAGATTCTGTCGTGAGGTTCGTCGCCACTCTCGCCGTGCCCGGTTGAGGGGAGCGCAAATTCCTGTGACAGCGTATCCACTCCCGTGTTGAGAAAGTCTGCCTCTGAGGAGACAGCCACAGCATTGCGATAGACAAACAAAACAAATCGCTGCCGTTGAAGCTGAAGGACACTCTCGCCGCCAGGCTTGATCAACCGGTCGTGGAATGCCGGAATTACTGCGGAATATCTCTTCTCCTGCCCGATTGATCGAGACACCGGGGCAATTGCAAGAATGACGAGGCAGATCGTGCGAAGAGAATTGATAATGCTCAAGGGGTCCTCCAGGGGTGTCATTTTCTATGGGGAGCGAGGCATTGTCCCGCACCGGAAAAGCCCCCAACCACTGTGGTGAGGAACTTATCTGTTCCCGCCCGCCACAGGCAGATCAGAGATGTCCGGATCTTGCGTCGGACGCTGTTTTTGACAAACTAATCTAACCGAGAGGAGAGCAAGAAACAACCAGATGACCATCGCCGCGGACGGGGTGGATGACGTTCAACTTTTCTTGACGCCGCTGATCTCCCCTTCCTTGAAATAGACCCTGAATTTCTTATAGCAGTTTTCGCACAGCAGACGAGTTGACTCGATTGACTGCATGGGTCCGGGGATCAAGCAAAGTGAGTGAACACCCGTGCTGAAGCAATGAGGGCAAACAATGGCACAATCACTCATGAGAGGATCCTCTGATGGTCATTCGGCCGGAGAGTGAGACTCGGTCCGGTATACCGATGGAGGCGTTCGTCGGAACCCGAGCGGGCGAACTTTCTCATCCCCTAGAAGGTATCGGATACCATGTTAAAGGAAAATGGCCCAAAGGATTGAAGGAGTGGTTAATCCTCAGAAGGCTCTGAATGTCCCTATGCCTGAAACGAATGCCTCCCACCCGTTACCGGGGGGGAGGCTTTGAGAGGGAGCACTGATGTAATGTACCGTTACCTGCTTTGATTGACTCGATATTTGATGTGAAACCGTACACCTATCTCAACAAAACGAGCTTGCGCGTCTGCACAAAGCCGCCTGCCTGTAGTCGATAGAAGTAGACGCCGCTTGCCAGCTCAGTTCCATTGAACCTGACCTCGTGACAGCCTGGTTCCTCTGTACCGCTCACGAGTGTCGAGACGGGCAGGCCGAGGGTATTGAGCACGGTCAACGCGACCTGCATCCGCGGGCGTTTTTTGATTTTCTGGCCCTTTTTTGTTAGTTTGAGTATAATCAACCTCTCCCGTGAGGGCTCTACGCCCGGTGAAGTAACACAGCTTCTCGTCGATGTTCGGGCAGGAGACCAGTCCGCCCTGAACAAGCTCCTTCCCCTCGTGTACGACGAGCTCAGGAAGATCGCCTCGTCGTATCTTTCACAGGAGCGCTCGGGACATACCATTCAGACATCGGATCTCGTCCACGAGGCCTACCTCAGACTTGCTGAAGCGGACGTCTCCTGGCAGAATCGAGCCCACTTCTTCGGGATTGCCGCCCGATCGATGCGTCAGATTCTGGTGGACTACGCACGCAGACGGAATGCAGAGAAACGCGGGGGAGGCATGACCCGGGTATCGTTGAGCGAAAGTGTGCTTGTCCTGGACGAGGACTTCAGCCGGCTGCTGATGCTCGATGACGCCCTCCGGCGGCTCGAGCAGGTCGATGCGCGGCTCTGCAAGGTAGTCGAACTGCGTTATTTCAGCGGTCTCACGGTCGGGGAGACGGCGGAAGTCCTCTCCGTCTCTTCGCGCACCGTGGAAAATGACTGGAACCTCGCCAAAGCGTGGCTGTTCAGGACCATGAGCAGTTAACCCCCCCCGGCCAACTCCCTTCATCCATCCGTCCGGCCAATGAACCAGGAATTGTGGCACAGAGTGCGTGGCGTATTCGGGGAAGCGTACCGGCTTCCCGCCGACGATCGCACAGCCTACCTGGATAAGGCCTGCGGCGGCGACGGCGAACTCAGGAGCGAGGTCGCGTCCCTCCTTGCCGCCCTGGAAAAAGCCGACGGCGTTTTTCAGCCCCTCCCCCAGGGCCTCATTTCAACCGCGACGCACGGCGCATCGCCGGACACGCGGATCGGGTCACCACTCGGGAGTTATCGCATAGTCCGGAAGATCGGGTCCGGGGGAATGGGAGAAGTGTACGAAGCAGTGCGCGATGACGGAAAGTTCCAGCGGCGGGTCGCGGTCAAATTCGTCCGTTCCGCCCTTTCCCGGGGAGAGATGATCCGGCGGTTCGAGGCGGAGCGGTCTCTCCTGGCATCCCTGCAGCACACCAACATCGCACAGCTTGTGGACGCGGGCACCGACGACGACGCCATGCCTTACCTCATCATGGAGTTTGTCGACGGGAAGCGCATCGATGAATACTGCGACGAGCACCAACTCTCCATCACGGAACGACTCCGTCTCTTCCAGGCGGTGTGCAGCGCGGTCCGGTTTGCGCACCAGCACCTCGTGGTCCACCGCGATATCAAGCCAGGGAATATTCTCGTCGCCGCAGACGGAACACCAAAACTCCTTGACTTCGGAATCGCGAAACTCCTCAGCGAGGACGGAACACCCGACGAACGCACCCGCACAGGGCTCGGCTTCCTGACGCCCGACTACGCCAGTCCCGAACAGCTCCGGGGGGAACCGGCGACGACGGTGAGCGATGTCTACGCCCTGGGGATGCTCCTCTATAAACTGCTGACGGGACAGAAGCCGTATGAGTTCCATAGCGCGCTCCCATTCGACATGTCCCGGACAATCCTGGACACGGAACCGACGAGGCCGAGCGACAAGCCGATCGCAATTGCCGCAGCCGGTTCATCGGCCGACAGAATCCGCAGGACACTGAACGGCGACATCGACGCGATCGCCCTCATGGCACTGCGGAAAGAGCCCGAGCGCCGCTACCAGTCCGTGCAGGATCTCTCCGATGACATCGGGCGCTATCTCTCGCACCGCCCCGTCGCCGCCCGCAAGGGCGAGGCGCGCTACCGGGCAGGCAAGTTCATCCGCCGGAACCGCACCGCGAGCATCGCTGCCGTCATCGTGACCCTGGCGCTGATCGGGGGGATCGGAGGAGTCCTCTGGCAGGCAAAGCGGGCCGGGAACGAGCGGGACATCGCGCGCCTGGAGGAGAAGAAGGCGAAGCGCATCAATGAGTTTCTCCAGCAGATGATCGCAGAAAGCGACGTCAACTGGTATAATCACGGCACGGGACCGGAAGCCACCGCCGTCGACATCCTCAACGCCGCGTCAGACCGGCTCGAAAGCGACTTACAGGACGAGCCGGCGGTAAAAGCCGAGCTCCACATGACAATCGGGAACACGTATCTCGCCCTTGGAAGGGCGGAGAAGGCAGTCCATCATTTTGCTGCCTCGCTTCTGTTGAGGCGGCAGTCCTCTGCGGCTGATAACCACGCCCTGATGGAAAGCGAGTACTATCTCGCCGGCGCATATTTGCACCTCTCTTCCTCAGACACTTCTGTCATGGATAGCGCGGAGAGGTACTACAAGGGGGTGATCGACAACCTCAGCAGGCCGACTGAACGCGGCGACATCTACCTGCCGTATGCGTATCAGGATTACGCGGGGATGCTGTTTCGCATGGGACGACTGGCTGAGGCGGAGAGTGCCATCGTACGCGCACTGCCGTTGTTTCTCGAACGGTATGGAGAGGCGCACGTTGCGACCGCCGGGTGTTACGGCGACCTCGGCCACATCGCAGAGTTGTCCGGCGACTCCGTCCAGGCCGAGCGGTGCTACCGCCGGGCATTCGACGATGTGATGAAATTTGCCGGCAGGTCGGAAGAAAATGTGCTCGAATCGGTGGAGTCCCTGGCACGGTGCCTGATCAACCGAGGAGGACTTGACGAAGCAGACTCTCTGATCAAGGAATGCCTCGCCACCGGGACTCCCCCCGCGCCCACTGAACGCGTCCATCTGGCCAGGCTCCTCTGCTGCAAGGCGCGGATCCAGACGCTCCGGGGAGATTTGCGTGGCGCCGACCAGACACTTGCCCATGCGAAGGCAGGGCTGGAGGGGCTCTCCGGGGGGGAGATCGAGAGAATGAGCGTCCGTGAACTCATCGCTGTGGAAGAGGGGAGAATGCTGATCGGCCGCGGAGCATACTCCGAAGCGAGGAGAGTTCTCCTCAAAACGCGATCCGGCGTGAAGGAAAACCAGGACAGGTACGATCATATCTCCACATCGTGTGATGTCCTTCTCGCATCCCTTCCGGGTACGGGGCCGGGTGACGTCCGTGGTTCCGGCAGAAGGTCAACCCCTGCCCCGGGCGGCGCAGGTGAATCGCGTTGAAGATGCTGTGATACCGTGATGTTGATATCGGCAGGAACATGTATTGCGGTGAGGAATTGCTGATTGCTCGTCCAGCGCTTCTTTAATTTCGGTATTCTGTCCAGCCATTGGTCGAGCGTCATGGCGAGCCAGGCAATTACTTCCTTATTGGTGCCGTGTAGAAGAATATTTCCTCGGAATGTGGTTCTGCATCCCAACCCTGGGCGAATAGCCATTTGCCGTCATAGCCTATGATTCCGCCCCAGCTAAGCGTGCCGCCTTTGTTTATTGCCAGTTGATCAAAAGGTTTGTCAACAGAATACTTTGCCTGTGCTGCACACGGCGTCCCCGTCTTATCCTGGTAAAAGAAGTCGAGTAACATCAATTTGTCATCGCTCTTATAGTGGGTTACAGCGCATGCCACTTCACGTAATATTCCCAGGTCGCCAATTCTTAGATACGTGTGTTGCTCAAAACTCCAGTCAACAAGGTTATTTGAGAAACCTACATATTGCCTGCCGCCACAGCCCTCGCTTAAATACATCATGTACCTGCCGTTTATACGCACTGGTTTACCAGACGGGTCACGAGGAATGACTGCAGCTTTTGCCCAGTACCTTGATATGGACACAGGCACAATCGATCCGATCTTTTCCCACATGTAAAGGTCGCTGGAGATGGCAGCTTTAATTGTGCAAACTACGCCTGGCGCTTCGTCACCGGTAGCGGCACAATCGGCCAGCATCTCATCAGTGACACGGGAAACTCCGTTGTAAAACATCATGAATTCTCCGTCGTCTCGTGCGTATACTTTGGGATCCTCCACGCTGATCACCTCGTCTCCCGTGGTCGAGCATATCACGGGGTTGTCCCGGTAGTCTTCCCAGCCTGAACCAGGTGTGTACACCGCCAACCCGATACGTGAACTAAGCGATTCTTTTTGTGGCGCCGCACGATAATACATGAAGAGTTTTCCATCATGTTCAATCACCGACGGATTAAATAACGACCCGCTCTTCCAGCCAATATTACCCGGATCATCCCACTGTCCTTGCTTCTTGAAGGTGAGCCTCGCTTCGAGGGAAATCGGACCAATGCACCAGTCAGGGCAGCTCTTGAATTGCTTGCTGAGATCGAGCATTGAAATATGGTTTTGTCCTTCACTCCTGACAGCTGCTTCGTAAATGTGTCTCAGCTGCCGTTGATAATCTGTAGTCATCACTTCAGTCCCGGATGTGTCGTTGTGGGAAAGTCTGCTCAGGACCACGTTACTATACTTAACGATGTACGTCCAGGTGAGAACAATAATCACCAGGCATATTATCGTTACGTAGAATAGTGTCCTGACCCCTCTCATTGGCTGCAGTCGTCCAAGTTGCTCTGGTGACCGGCTGCGTTGAGCGAACCAGTCAGTCCGGGTCAGCCCGCCACGAACGTGATTCCAATATACGAATTGGCCCGGTCTACGGGTAACCGTTCAGCGTGTCACTGTTTGAACTGATCCCGGAAGTCGTTATCGTTGTACAAGATACATTTCGACGCAAGCACACTCCCGAGCGCAGTCTACTTCTACACCATCCAGTCCGGGGGCTATGTTCACACAATGAAAATGGTCGTCATGAAATAAGGAATCAACATGCAGCACGTCACCCGCACCTCATGCATCATCGTCATCGTCCTGGCAAATGCCGGTTTCTTCTCTTTTGGCGACGGTCAAACCGCGGGAGCCGCCGCCACTTCGACCGCCAATAATCTCATTAAAGCCTACACCCAGATGGTCGTGAAAGCCCACAGTAACAACATCAGAATTTACGGCGGCACCATTATGCCTTTCAAGAGGAATGCTTACTATAATCAATACAGCGAATTATGCCGCACAACCGTCAATCAGTGGATCCGCACCAGGGGCAATTTTGACGCGTGCATAGATTTTGACGCGACGATGCGGGACCCCCAGGATTCTACGAGACTCGTGACAACATATCAAAACGACGGTCTGCACCCTGACACGACCGGATACAAAACAATGGGCCAGTCCATCGATCTGAGCTTATTCGTTAAAGCCGTCAGTACCGGCATCAACGAAGGATCCGGGAATCTCCCGGGCACTTTTCTGCT
>Ga0182017_10004274_pt1 | contig 10635 bp, 4 predicted proteins | sample 712E3DmetaG_FD_120492 | JGI IMG/M metagenome (GOLD analysis project Ga0182017, IMG submission 120492) | Permafrost microbial communities from Stordalen Mire, Sweden - 712E3D metaG | ecosystem: Environmental > Terrestrial > Soil > Wetlands > Permafrost | place: Sweden: Stordalen | collected... | reverse complement strand
GTTATTTTACTGCTTATCATAAAATCAGTGATTTGTATTTATTAGACCTGGAAACACACAAATACAAAAAACTAAATATAAACAGCAGTAGTAACGAAAGCTATCATTCATGGTCGAGCAATGGAAGGTGGCTGGTATTTGGCAGTAAACGTCTGGATGATATTTATACAAGGCCATTCTTTACCTATTTTGATAAAGAGGGCAATACGTACAAACCTTTTATTTTACCTCAGAAAGACCCTGATATTTACACTTATCTATTGGCAAATTACAACAGGTCCGAGCTAATTACCGGCAAGATTGAAATCAATAGAAATGCCATTCGGGATTTATTATTTACCAAACCTGTGCCAGTTCAGTTCGATACAGCTATAGATATAGATGCTTTATCCGGGGCATCAAAAATAAAAAAGCAAGAGTAAAGAACTGTGGATGAAAAAACCTGTTATGCTTAATGCCAAAGTTTCTTTTCCTGATGCAGACAATTGTTAATTAAATTATTTCAAAAATTATTTTCCAATGAACAAAGAAAATACAAACACTCTGACCAAACTTTCAGCAATTCAAAAATGGACATACCGGATTATTCTGATACTAATGCCTGTTATAATATTGTTTCTCATCGAAGGGTTGCTAAGAGTTTTCGGATTTGGAAATAATTATAATTTATTTGTAAACTATCCGGGGAAAGAATTTGCAAACTATAAAATATGCAATCCGATAATTGGAAAGAAATATTTTCAGATGAATGAGCCCAGTTCTCCTCCACAGGATATGTTTCTGAAAAATAAGCCGGATAATGGATTCAGGATTTTTGTGCTTGGCAGTTCCACTGTAGCCGGATTTCCATATGATCAAAATTTATTGTTCTCCAGGATCCTTCAGGAACGATTACAGGATTGTTATCCGCAAAAATATATTGAAATTGTAAATACTGCTATTACAGCCACAAACAGCTATACTTTTCTGGATTACATGAATGAAATACTCGAAGAAAAACCAGACGCAATTCTTTTTTACGAAGGTCACAATGAGTTTTATGGAGCGCTGGGAATAGGATCGAATGAGCACATAAGCAAATACAGAAACCTGGCATTTCTGCATTTGCGTTTATTGCATTTAAGAATTTATCAGTTAATCCGGAATTCAATTACCGGTATTGGTAAAATGGCAGCAGGCAAAAATTCTACTAATAATGTCAAAGGTACCTTAATGAGAAGAATTGCCAAGAATAAAAAGATAGGATATAAAAGTGACGTTTATAATGCCGGAATCAAGCAATTCAGGGACAATATGACTGATTTTTTTAAAAAGGCCAAAAAGAGAAATATACCAATTTTTATAAGCGAGGTAGTAAGTAATATCAGAGATCAAAAACCATTTTGCTCAGTTGCAACTGCCCAATATCCTGCTGCAATTTCAGTTTTTAATAAAGCAGTAGAATATGAGAAAAAAGGGGAATTCAGTAAGGCTAAAAAATTTTATTATGTGGCAAAGGATTTGGATTGTGTCCGTTTCAGGGCCTCTGAAGAAATAAACGATAATATACTTGATTTGGCGTCAAAATACAGTGCAATTTTGGTTCCCATGAAATTGTATTTTGAGAAGAATTCACCAAATAAAATTATGGGCAATAATTTATTTACTGAGCATCTCCACCCGAATATTGACGGCTACTTTCTCATGGCAGATGCATTCTTTAATGAAATAGTCAAATCAAAACTTATCAGTGACAGGTTTAATATTGTATATTATAAAAATTCAGACTATTACAAAAGAAACTGGGGATATACCGCATTTGATAGTGTTTTTGCCTACATCAGGGTCAATACACTGAAATGTCAATGGCCTTTTCAACCTATTAATGCGCCTTTTACCGATTTCCGAAAATCGTTTGTGCCTAGAAACATTATTGACTCAATGGCTCTAGCAGCAATAATGAAAGGTGATGCGAACAATGTTATTGCTGATGCACATTTTGAACTGGCAGAATATTACAAAAAAAGAGGTGATAATTATAATGCCTTTAAAGAGTTTTATGCACGAATAAAGTGTTTTCCATACTTGTCCAAAGATTATCTAAATGCTGCCGGGTGTCTGATGAAGACCAATGATCTTTCTTTGGCATTGAAACTGATAAACAAATCGCTGGAGATAAAAGAAACGTATTATGGCTATTTCATGAAAGGAGAGATACAATTGCTAAGAAAAGAATATGAACCTGCCCTGGAATCTTTCAATAAGGCTTCTGCTTATAGTGTTAATTCTGATCAAAAAGTGCAATTAATGTCAAAACAATGTGTGACATATCATTTTTATGGTCAGTTAGAAAAATCGAATGAAATATTTAACGAACTACTCAAAATTGATCCTGGATTTAAACCGGATTTATCTTTAAATAGTGTCGATTTTACCATGCTTGTTCCTGTACAGGTAAAAGATAAAGTTGCCAGGGCCTTAGATTATTATAAGAAAGGCAATTTAAATGCTGCTTTAAAAGAATTTCTAGAATCGTTACAAATCAAAGAAACTGCGATAGCAAACAGGTATGCCGGAGAAATTTTAATCAGGCAGAATGATAAAAACGCCATGATTTTGTTGCTTAGAGCTTATCCTGATTATAAGAACGATTTGACATTTCTGTATAATCTTTGTATGTTGAATTTAAAATATAAGAATTCCGCTGAAGCACAAAATATTATGTACAGGATTAAGCAACTGAATCCAAATAGTATATATATTCCCAGGATCGAAAAACTGTTGCAACCTGCAATTAATTAATTAATTAATACTGTTTTACGCATATCCTTTGTAGTGTATTCGCAACTGTATCTGCACAAATGCATTTTATTAATCTATCTTATTTCTTGGCACAAATGTTGAATGTATAAAAACATATGTACAATTAATTAAACAATAGTGCCAAAAGCTGAAACATAATATCAAGCCATTGGCAACTACTTCCTTTAATTTTACTTTCTTATTGAAATTAAGTGAACGTATTAATTTTAGTTCTTTAACATGTGATAAAAAGAAAATCATTTTTACAATAATAAATATTATGAAGTGGCACATTGTAGTTTCGACTTTCGGGTTTTGTATTATTCATACGTTTGAGTGTTAGTAACAATAATAGCTATCAAAATAGTATTTATATTTTAAACAGGTTGTTGTAATTCTGTATCTTGAAGTTGCAGATTATTGCCAATTTGTACATTTCTTCAGGCATTAAAATCCGTTGTGTTTAGCTCTTTATAAGTGGTTTATGTTAGTAAAATAGTTGTTCAATTTAGAAAAAGTAATAATAAGTCTAACACAACGGATTCTTTTATATAATATTATTTTCAATTCTACCATTCTGTTTTTATCAAAAATAAAAGTTAATCAGTTAAAATATATTCTTATTAAGCTTTTGAAAATTGCTAAGTGCAATGAAGTGGATAATATTCATACTAGGTGTCATCTTGGTTATTTGCCCTGAATGTTATTACAGGACAAATAATGATCGTTTAAATTCTAAATTCGATTTTCATTTAACAGATAAAAATTCGACACTTGAAACCAGGGCTCTTTATTATAATTTACGAAAAATAGCGTCCAAATTTGTACTGTTTGGTCAACAGGATGCAACGGCTTGTGGTATAGGCTGGAAAAACGAAGATCTTCGTTCAGACATTAATGATGTATGTGGATCCTTTCCATCAGTTTATGGATGGGAAATAAGCAGGGTAGGTTCAAAATATAACATAGATAAAATTAGTTTTGACAGAATTAAATTTTGGATAAGTTCAGCATATGATCGGGGTAGTGTAAACATATTAAGCTGGCATCCGGAAATTACTTTCATTCATAATAATAAATCGGGTATAGAAAATACAGTAATTCAGTTACTTCCGGGAGGAAAAAATCATCAGGAATTTATGAAACAACTCGATCTTGTTGCTGATTTCATACTTGAATTAAAATCGAAAAAGGGAACTTTTATACCTGTAATGTTCAAACCTTTTAAAGATCAGAATGATAGTATAAATTGTTGGGGGATTAATCTTTGTACACCGGAACAATTTAAAAAACTCTGGCAATTTACAGTTGAATATTTAAGAGATATCCGCAATGTGCATAATGTACTATATGTATTTTCTACAAATCATATATTGTCGGATAGTAATTATTACCTGAGATATCCCGGAAATGAGTTTGTAGATATATTGGGGCTAGATGATTATAAAGATTTTCAGAAGTTCGAACTTGTTCCAAAAGCAATTTATCAATTACGCGTTCTTGCAAATCTGGCAAAAAAAAATAATAAAATTGCTGCTCTCACAGAAACAGGACAAATATGTTTAACTGAACCTGATTGGTGGACCAAAAGTTTACTTTATCCGATTAAAAATGATAGTGTCGCAAAAAATATAGCTTTTATTATGATTTGGCGAAACACTGATATTAATAACTTTTTTGCTCCGTATCCCGGTCATTCCAGTGTGAAAGACTTTATTAAATTTGAAAATGATCCTTTCACACTATTTGAAGATGATTTACCTCCAATGTACAAAACACCTGAATAATTTAACAAATTAATTTTTTTAAAAGATGTATCATCCGGTTAAACTATTTCAAACCAGGAAGATTATATCAGACTTACTGCTGAATATTCCTCAACTGAACCTGTTGAATTGAGTATCATTGATATGTCTGGTAAAATTATTTATATGAGTTCAATTAGTCTTATTAAAGATAATTATACTGAAATTGATTGCAGAAATATAAAATCAGGTATATATATTATTGAGTTACATGTCAGAAATACCAGGATGACTAAAACTATTCAAATTTTAAAATAAATAGTCATTAAATGTGAATCATAGATATATGTATAGTTGATTTATTTTAAAGCTGGATAAGCATATTTCCAGATAATTAATTTAAATTACGGCACATGCAGAGGTTGTGCCGTTTTTTTTAATAATTATCGATTTGAAATTACTTATTAACAGATTGGAAGTTGTCTAATCATAATTTAAAGTCTAAATACCCAAATAGCTTAATTGTATTTTCCGGAATTAACATATTTTTGTTAATATATTTTACAAAGAAAGAATTTATTATTAGCAAGAATACATATAAAATAATCCTGTTATTTTTATTGAGTTTAATGGGTATACCTGGTATAGCTCAAAAACTCAGGTTTGAACATTTGACTCTTGCGAACGGATTGTCAAATGGCCGCATAACTTCTATAGCCCAGGATTCCACCGGTTTTATATGGATTGGTACAAAAGATGGATTAAATCGTTCTGACGGTTTTAAAATACAGGTTTATACACATGTTCCTTCTGATTCAACTACCATTATTGGTAACACCATCAATGATCTGTTCTGTGAAGGCTCTAATACATGGGTTGGAACCAATAAGGGACAGGACCTGTATATTTCATCAGATGAAATTTTTAAACACATTCCTATTATAGATTCTGCGGCTGCCAATACAACCTATTCTATTGAGAAAATTTTAAGAGGCTTCAATAACGGGCTTTTTATTGCCACCAACAGGGGACTATTTCTTTTTAACGATCGTAAAAAGATTTTTGAAAGATTTTTAATACCCGGAAAGAAATTTGAAAAAGCAAATTACGGTGAAATTATGTATATAACGCAAGACCGGGATGGCATTTTCTGGATCGGAACACATTATTCAGGCGTTTTTACATACAATATAAATAACAATCTTGTTGAAGAAATAAAATATTATAATGGTACAATTAATACTTTAGTGAATAACAAAATATTCTGCATTTATGAGGATAACCATCATGAAATTTGGATAGGATCTGATGAGGGTCTATATAAATATTCTAAGAATGATGGTAAAATAGAACGTTATTTATCCGAACCCGGCAAAAAAAATTGGCTGCCTCATATAACAGTAAATAAAATAAGCGAAGATTCTCATAATAATTTGTGGATAGCTACAAATGGCGGATTATCTATATTTAATCGTAAGGATGGATCCTTTACCAACTATTTTCATGATGATTTTGATGATAAAAGTCTAAGCAATAATTCTGTTCATTATCTCTTTGAAGATTTTCAGCACAATTTATGGATTGGTAGCGGTGAGAACGGTATAAATATTATCAAATCACAAACTATCGATTTTGAAAATTTCAAACGTATACCAAATGTATCGAATAGCCTTAATTATGGATATGTCTTGTCAGTTATCGAAGATCGACATGGGAATATTTGGATTGGTACAAATGGCAGGGGTATAAACAAATTCGAAGCCAAAACTCAAAAATTTATTTATTTTATACCGCCAATTGCTACCAGAAGCGGTATACAGGCAGCTTCAATACTTACTCTTTTGGAAGATAGAGAAGGGAAGATTTGGATGGGAACATATTTAGGAGGTATAGTAGTTTATGACCCTATAACACAAAATTATAGTACATTTTCTTTTGATCCCAACAATAAATACGGTCTTAGCTATAACAATGTAAATAATATTTACCAGGATTCTAAGGGCATAATCTGGATAGCTACAAACGGTGGAGGTGTCAATATTCTGAAACCGGGCTCTAAAATATTTCAACATATCAGGGCAGGAATAAATTCTATTTCCGATGATTTTTGTAATGTTATTTGCGAGGATAAAAAAGGGTTTATTTGGATTGGTTGTTATTATGGTTTAAACAAATACGATCCTGCAACAAATAAATTTGTTTCTTTTTTCCATGGAAGTAAAACAGGATCAATTAGTTCTGATGTTATTTTCTCGTTATACAATGATTCAAAAGGACGTTTTTGGGTGGGGACTGAATTTGGGTTAAATCTTTTTAACTACGAAAACAACTCTTTTACTTCATTTACTGTCGACGACGGGTTACCTAATAACGTAATAAACGGAATATTGGAAGATAACCGTGGATATTTATGGTTAAGTACCAATAAGGGATTGGCCAGGTTTGAACCCGAATTTATTAAATCTACGAATTTTAATTTTGAAGATGGTCTGGCTTCTTCAATATTTTATCCAGGAGCATGTTTTAAAAATTCAAATGGCAAACTTTATTTTGGAGGAACTGAGGGTCTTACTTTTTTTAATCCCGATAAAATAAAACATAGTAAATATAGAGCACCTTTAGTAATTACAGACTTCTATATAAACAATCAGCCAGTTTCACCCAGACAAAAATCAGTGCTAGTAAATTCAATATCTAAAACTCATAAAGTATTTCTTAATTATGATCAATCCTTTATTGCGATTGAATTTGCTTCACTCAATTTTGTGAATTCAAATAAAGACAATTATTCATATTATCTGGAAGGGTTTGACAGGCAATGGAATAATGTCAGAAATCAACGCATTGCAAGTTATACAAATCTTCCACCAGGTGAGTACACGTTTTTTGTTAAAGCAGTAAATGAAAGTGGTATTGAAACAGAAAACTCGTTGGTTATAGTTGTAAAACCTCCATTTTGGAAAACATATCTTGCTTATGTTGTATATGGCCTTTTGTTATGCGCCCTGCTATATTTCTTTTATAGTTTTCTGCATTCGCGAACGGTTTACAAACATAACCTGCTCGTTGAACGCATTGAAAAAGAAAAGGCAATTGAAATTAACCAGGCTAAGATCAGATTTTTTATTAACGTTTCGCACGATTTTAAAACCCCTTTAACTTTGATTATTTCTCCTCTTGAAAAGTTAATCACATCCGGAGCGATTCTATTAAATGAAGAAAGAAATAATCTCTATCATCTCATTTACCGGAATACTTTAAGATTATCAAGGTTAATAAATCAAATCATGGACCTTAGAAAGATAGATACTGATAATATAAAACTTTATGTTACCCGGAATGAAATTGTGACTTTTATCAAAGAAATAGCTATTAGTTTTCAGGAACATGCCCATAATCATTCATTCGATTTTACTGTTGAATCAGCTTTTGACTCACTTTTTGTTTGGTTTGATATTGACAAATTGGAAAAGGTAATATATAATATATTGTCAAATGCGTTCAGATACACCCCGGATGGTAAAAGCGTAAAAATTAATATCGAAAAAGCCAACGCTGCTGATACTATTAATATTGACTCATCATTATTTCCCGAAGGATTCATGAAAATAAGTGTAACGGACCAGGGACGTGGAATCCCTGAAGAATTGCAGGACAAAATATTTTCACGTTTTTATCAGGTGCATACTGAATCCCTTGCTAATCCGGCGAGCTCAGGAATAGGATTGTCAATTGCAAAAGAATTCATTGAAATGCATCATGGTTTTATTTTTGTACAAAGCAGACCTAAATACGGAAGTACGTTTAGTGTTCTTCTTCCTTTAGGGAAGGATCATTTTAATGAAGAAGAATTGGCTGCAAGGAATAGTTTTGACACATTACCTGTTACTCAAAGCGACAATAAAGAAGTTTTACCTGATGAACCGTTGTCGAATATTGAAATAGGCCAAAAGGATACAAAAAAGAAATTCAAAATTCTTATAGTTGAAGACAATTTTGAACTTCGAAGCTTTTTAATTGATAATTTGAAGAGTAAATACAATATGCTTGAAGCAGCCAATGGAAAAGAAGGCCTGAATATTATTTACAGTCAATTTCCGGATTTGGTAATTAGTGATGTAATGATGCCACTTATGAACGGCATTGAATTATGCAAGGCTATAAAAACTGATTTTAAAATTAGCCATATTCCAATTATACTTTTAACGGTTCTAAATTCTATAAGCAATCAGATTGAAGGTTATGAAACAGGTGCTGATGATTATGTTACAAAGCCTTTTAATTTAAACCTGTTAGAAGCCAGAATATTCAATCTTATTGAAATGCGAAAAAAAATCATCAAAAAATTTGTGGAGGAAATTAAAACCGATCTAAAAACCTATTCTCACAATCTGCTTGATGAAAAATTTATGCAAAAAGCTATAGAAATTGTAGAAAAAAATATTTCAAATTTTGAATTTTCTGCTGAGGACTTTGCTGAACAAATAGGCATGAGTCGAAGCAATCTTCATGTTAAACTGAAGGCGCTCACTAACCAGTCAACAACTGAGTTTATTCGCATAGTCAGATTAAAAAAGGCAATTGAATTGCTCTCTGCTTATAAATACAATATATCTGAAGTTTCTTATATGGTTGGCTTCAACAGTATTTCTTATTTCAATCGCTGTTTCAAACAACAGTATGGCACAACTCCTACAGAATTCCTTATAAATGGGAACAAAGATATAGCTAAGCCACGGGAATGAAAATTACGTTTCAAATGTTTAAATTAATCGCATCTATAATATGTGTCTTAATAGTAACAGCTTCTCCTGTTGATTCAAAGACAAATATGAATATTGGCAGATTTATTTTGCCTGTTATGACGAAAGACAGAAGTAAAATTGAATCGATATCGTTGACCGGAATAGGAAGGTTCGGTGAGTATAGGAAAGCAAGGATTTCATTTCCTGCTCATTTACACACAGGAATAGATATTAAGCGGCCATCAGGAAATTATGAAAACGAACCGGTTTTTTCAATTTATCCAGGTAAGGTATTAAGTGTCAGAGATGATGGACCATATGCTCAAATAATAATTGAGCATCTTCTCAGTAAAAACAGAAAGATATGGTCAGTTTATGAACATGTTGCAGGAATAATGGTTAAAGTTTCTGATCATGTTGAATCTAATAAACCAATAGCAAGATTCATGAATAAAAAGGAATTAAATAAATTCGGATGGCAGTTTGATCATTTTCATTTTGAAATTCTGAAAATTGCACCAAAAAAAGTCATTTACAATCCTTTACTGCCGGGAAGATTTTATGCCACTTACAATATGGAATGCTTTACTCCTGAAATCTTAAATAGGTATTATTATGATCCAATTGTTATCTTACGTAATGGGAACGCTAACTGACAGTTAAATAGTATTTCGAATTAAGAATTATTATTTGCATAACTAAACGTTAATTGCCACGGCCTTTCCGCGTGTCGCTGAAGCTTTAGCGACACGCGGAAAGGCCGTGGCAATTGAAGCCTTGACAATTGATATTGACTTGATAAACTATAATTTCTTTACTTTTTATTTGCGTAAAAAGTTAAAGAAAACTTAAAATTTACAGAACCATGCAAGTTCATCAAGTCCTGTAATTCAATATTATAACTAAACTATAATTTTTATGAAGGTCCTTTTCATCGGTGGTACAGGAAACATAAGTTCAGCTGCAAGCAGATTGGCAGTCAGTAAAGGAATTGACCTTTTTCTTTTTAACAGGAGTAAAATGAATATAGATATTCCTGGTGTTACTACAATTAAAGGCGATATTTCCAACCCTGCATCATTTCCTGATGAATTGTTAAAACAAAAATGGGACGTTGTAGTAAATTGGATTGCATTTGTACCTTCAGATATTGAAAGAGATATCACAATCTTTAAAAATAAAACAAAACAGTATATTTTTATAAGTTCAGCAACTGTTTATCACAAACCTTCTGTTCAAACTATTATAACTGAATCGACACCTTTGCATAATCCTTTTTGGGACTATGCGTCTAATAAAATAAAGTGCGAAGAAATGTTAATGCAGGCATTCAAAAATGCACACTTTCCTGCAACAATTATTCG
>Ga0182017_10004272_pt1 | contig 10637 bp, 6 predicted proteins | sample 712E3DmetaG_FD_120492 | JGI IMG/M metagenome (GOLD analysis project Ga0182017, IMG submission 120492) | Permafrost microbial communities from Stordalen Mire, Sweden - 712E3D metaG | ecosystem: Environmental > Terrestrial > Soil > Wetlands > Permafrost | place: Sweden: Stordalen | collected... | reverse complement strand
TAGACGATCCCGATGCCGCCGCCTGCCAGCGCATCCTTTGCGGCGTCGGTCACAAAACCTTTCCGGCCATAGCTGCCGTCGTCCGTGCAAACAATCACTTCGCCCAGCCGTCGCAGTTCGGATTCAAAAATCACCCATTCCTTCGAACGTCCGCCGATGATGCTCGTAACTTTGACGCCGCGCTTGTGCAACCCCTGGGCGATGGGATGCACCACGGCCGTGCCGACGCCGCCGCCGATGCACAAGGCGCGGCCGGATTCAATCATCTCCGTGGGATGCCCCAGCGGACCGACGATGTCCGCGATAGCCTGGCCCGGTTCCAACGCCACGAGGTCGCGCGTGCTTTTCCCGACGGCCTGAATCACCAGCGCGATGGTTCCGGCGGCGGGGTCGGCGTCCGCGATGGTCAGCGGGATGCGTTCGGCGCCTTCGGAGTGGTGAACGATGACAAACTGGCCCGGCTGGCGGATCTGGGCAATCCGCGGCGCTTGGACGTCCAGACGGGTGACGTTCGGGCTGAGACACTGCTTGGATACAATAGTGTGCATCAATACTTGATTCCTAACTTAACATGTCCGTTGCAGGACCCGGTGTCAAACGGCTCCCACCCCGTCCCGGACGGACGCCGAGCTTACGAGCTTGGTAGCGCTGTTCGGTGTCAGCGGTGCCCGCGTTTCGCCCGGATGTGTTTCTTTGGGAACGGAATTCTTCATTTCTTTGAAAAACGTGCAGAAAATATCACAGGTTGGCCGCGCCGAAACTCAAATGTTGCCATTTATCAAACATGAATTGGCGTATTTTGTCCGCACAACTGGCCCTTATCAGACCGTTCGGCCTGTTACAGGGCCGTTGAGGGATGGCGGCTGCGGGCGGATGGATTCGTAATTGGGGATGTAGGCGCGGAGCAAGGATTTGAACAGTTTGCCGTGGTTGGGGACTTTCAGGTGTAGCAGCTCGTGGACGATGACGTATTCGCGGAACGACGCCGGCTGCGTCAGAACTTCCGTGTTGAATGACACCGTGCCGCGCCGGGAACAGGATGCCCACTTGCGCCGCATCCGCTGCAAGCGCAACTGGCGCGGACGGACGCGGATGCGCCCGGCCCAGTGCATGACATGAGACTTGAAAGCGGCAACGGCGGCAGCGCCGCCTGCTATAGTCCGACCCTGTTTTTTTGATTTCATCGCGTGCGGACTTTGATGAGGCGGTCGGCAATCTCGACCATCTTTTTCCCCTGCACCACCGGCAGCAACACCTTGTAAAGTTCCGCCTTCAACTGCCGCATTTGCTCGGCGTTTGAATCGAAGTTCGGGAAGCGGTTGAACGGCACGGCGAGCGAGATCGCCAGTTTTTTGGGGTCTTTGTATATGTGCCGCTTTAATTCCCAATAGAGGGTGAAGGTGGCATCGTCCAGGCCGCTGTCTTTTTTGGCCTGCGCGGCCTCAATGGACTCGGCGGCGAGCAATTCCAATTGCTGCCGCGCCTGCTCGGTCGTGACCTGGCGCTCGTCAAACTGCTCGCGGATGACATCGGCGCGCTCGCCGATGGAAATCAGATAGGGGGCAACCGAGCCTTTTTCCTGAATGGTGGCCTCAATGCTTTTGACGAGATTGATGACCTTGTTGGTATCGGACGACTGGCTTTTACGGAGCGATTCCAGCATCTTCGCGTCAATGACCACCGCCTTGCTCAATTTGTCGAGGCCGGCGTAGGACGATTCCTTGCGGATTAGTTCTTCCGTTTTTTTGGCAACATCGCCGAGAAAAGTGGTTTTTGCGCCGTAGGCGTTGCGGACGACTTCGTAAAGTTCGGCCAGGCGGCGATAATCCTGCAAGAAGTCGCGCAATTTTTCATCGGGCGACAGGATTTCGTAGAGGTTTTCAAGCTCCTTGAAAAATTTGTAAAAAGCCTCGCGTTTCTTTTTGTCCTCGAACGCATCCACGGCGCGCTCGACGGCCTTGTCATCCATTTTGCCGGTGGCGAGCGCGAGATATGGCTTGGCAGGTCCAGCCATGCGCTGGAAGAAATCGGCAAACAGCACGTCGAGATTTTCCACCACGCCGGAAACCTCCTCGGAATCAAACCGCAGCGCTTTTTTCAATTTGCCCAGGACGCCGACGAAATCCACGACGAGGCCGCACGGTTTTTCGCGCACGCCGCCGTCCTTGTTTTCCTCCTCATACGGCCGGTTGACGCGGGCGATGGCCTGCAACAAGACATGGTCACGCATGGGCTTGTCCAGATACATGCAATACAGGATCGGCGCGTCGTAGCCGGTGAGCAATTTGTCCGTGACGATGAGGATTTGCGGCTCCTTGCCGGGCTTGGTGAATTGCAGGCGCGCGGTTTCCTCATCGTCCTCGCTCAACTGGTATTTGGCGACGATGGGCAATTTTTCCGAATCGTTGTGGACGTGAATATAAACCGGCGCGGAACACTCCGGCGGCAAGTGCTTGTCCAATTCCTTTTTGTAAAGCGCACACGCCTCGCGATCCACGGCAACGAGGAACGCCTTGTAACCGAGCCGCTGAACATTTTTCTTGAAATGGTCGGCGACGAATTTGGCGACCGCCGGCACGCGCTTATCGGATTTGAGGAACGCTTTAAGTTTGACGGCACGGTCCAAGATACGGTTCAGGTCCTCCACATCGGTTATGGCCTGGTCCTCCGCGAGCTTGAAAAACTCACTTTCCAGCAATTCATCCGGCACACAAATTTCATTGGGCGCGTGGGTGTAGCGCAATCGCAAGGTGGTCTTGTCTTCGATGGATTCCTTGATGGAATACTTGTCGAGGTAGGCATCGGCGTCCTCCTTGCCAAACACCTTGAACGTGCCTTTGCCGTAGGCGGTCTGGTCAATAGGCGTGCCGGTGAAGCCGATGAGCGTGGCCTTGGGCAGCGCCGCCATGAGAAACGTGCCGAGGTCGCCGCCGGTGGTGCGGTGGGCCTCGTCAATCAGGCAATAGACATTGGTGCGGGTGGAAAGGTTTTTGTCGGCGTCATCAAACTTGTGAATCATGGTGATGATGAGGCCGCGAAAATCCGCCTTCAACAGTTCAATGAGCCGCGCCTTGGTGTTGGCGTGTTCAATCTTGATGTCCTTGGTTTCGAGTTCGCCCAGCAGCCGCTCCACCCACCGGACGAGCTGGCCTTCCAGTTCGTTGCGGTCAATAACGAGGATGACGGTGGCCTTGCCGAATAAATCCTGCCGTTCCAGGATGATGCGGGCGGCGGTGATCATCGTGAAGGTCTTGCCTGACCCCTGTGTGTGCCAGATGAGGCCGGTCTTTTTGTTTTCATCGGCACAACGGCTCACGACTTTAACGGCGGCGCGCGTCTGGTGCTGGCGTAGAACGGTTTTCTGAAGCTCGTCGTCTTTGACGAAGAACAGAATCCACTCCTTGAGCATTTCCAGCACGCGGAGCGGCGCGAAAAAGGCTTTGACCTTTTCCTCGTAATTCGATTTACCGAGGTGTTTCCAAGGGAAAATGTTTTTGCGGTCGAGATTCCACGTCACGCCGTAGAAAAATTCGAGAATCTGGGTGAAGTCGAACACCTGCGGCAACGTGACCATTTCCGGCGTCTCCTTGTGGTAGCGCCGGATTTGAATCAGCGCCTCCTCCATCGCGTTGTGTTTTTTGGCGCTCTTGCATTCCACAACGGCGACGGGAATGCCGTTGATCAGGAAAACATCATCCGCCCGGTTGGTGTGGCTGCCGTTGGTGTATTGCCATTCCTCAGTGACGTGGAAATCATTTTTGGCGGCATCCGTGAATTCAATGAGCTTCACATTGCGCTGACGTTTCTCGGCCTCGACAAAAACTGAACGCTCGCCACGAAGCCAGGCGAGAATTTCCGAATTGCCCTCGATGTTATTCCGCACGGATTCCAGGCTGTGAATGACGGCATCGGCCAGTTCCGGGGTGATGAATTCGGAATTGAGGGCTTGAATTTTCCGCTTCAGAAGATCGTAGAAAAACAGGCCGGACTCACCGCGCCGGAGCGTGGTGGCCTGTTCCTGGGGCACGATGGTCCAGCCGGCATCGCGGGCGTAGCGCGTGAGCGGGTGCTGGACGGTGACGGCTTCAGTTCCAAGATTGGCGGGCATGGCGATTTAGGATTTGAGATTTACGATTGACGAATGGGAAAATTTGAACCGCGAAAGACACGAAACACGCGAAAAGAAGGCTGGCCGCAAAAAAAGCACCCGCCCTGGTGCGCCGTTCTGACGAGAGGCGTGGCGGGTTTGTTGTCATCACAGTAGGCGCTACGGCGAACGGAGTCAACCCACGAAAAGGAGAGCAGGCGCATCTCCAATGCGCCCACCGATTTCATTGCGTTTGAATTTCTATGCGTTTTGGCCATCATATTAAAGACTTTATGTCCAAATACTTGCAACAGTTTCAAGCCTTTGCTTTGTGGTTCTATGCGTCATCTATGCGTTATTGACTTTGGGACAGCTCGGTTTGCTCTTCTGGCGCGGAGACTTCAGAACCCAGTGTCCGTGCCGGGTAATTCCGACAAACTCAATCCGATTGCTTTTCTTGAGTTCCTTTAGCAGGGAGAGAATTTGGTTTCGCGAAAGCGAGGGAAGAACCTGTTGGAATTCCTCCATCCTGCCTCGGTTGTGATGTTTTAGGTGGCTCAGCAGAAGCTCCTTGTTTTGTTCGCGGCCTAATCCCAGCCGTCGGGTGTAGTGGCCCCGCTCCTTGAGAAACCCGGCGAACTTGCGTGACAAAACGTAGTGGGTGCCGCGTCCCCGGCCAATGACTTCAACGACACCCGCCGCGCGTAGGGCGGCGATGCGATGCCGCAGGTTGTCTGGCGGCGCCAATTCTCTCCGCACATGGTCCAGGACCAGGAAATCCTCCACGCTGAACGACTGCTGCAAATTCTCCCCCACCTTGCCGAGAAAGCGCAAAAACGCCGCGTCTTGCACCGTCCCGCGCAAGGCAACCGAAATTTGGTGTGTGTCCGTGTGCGTGAAATCCGGCAGCGGCTTGGCCTCCTTGACGCACAGCGTGTAAATCTCGTCATATCCCTGGCCGGCCCGCTCCACCAGTCCGCAACGTGACAATGCCTCCGCCAGCCGCCGGTTGCGCGCTTTCTGCCGGTAAATGAGGGTTTCGGTAGTCACTCCGGGGGGCCACCCGCCAGGGCTCACAATTTCAATCTTCGCCGGATATTGCCGGATGAAGATGGAACCCTGACTGCGATAATCGCGATGGCTGACGGCGTTCAGGATGGCTTCACGCACCGCGCGTTCGTTGAACGTCGGAATGTCCCAAATGAACAAACCGTCCTGATAATGCTGCAAATCGTTCCGCAAATTCACCAGATTCCACAGTTTGTCATAAAACAGGAATAACCCCTCCCGAAACTCCTCGCGTTGCTGGTGCGGAATGGAACCCTCGCTGGAACGATACTCAAAAATCACCTCCGCATTGGCGAGCAACCGGGTCAATGCCGGACGCTTGCCGAACAGAATAAGCGCTGCGTAGGTCAGTTGGCGCTCAACCGCCAACTCCGCATCCGCCAGCAATTGCTCAACTCCCAAACCGGCCAGCCTGATATTCCCCGATTTGGCCAGCCAGCGGCGGCGGAAATCCTCCAACGCCTCCGGTTCCAGGTCGTCCAGCCTGGCGGCAGCGCAGATTTTGCCGGAGAAATCTTCCAGACTTTCATCTGCTTCGGCAAAAATCTGCTTCAACCGGTCCTCGCTCATTTCCGTCAGACTTTCGCCGGCCCGCATCCAGTAAATGCGGTCCACGCGGACCGGCTGGCCGACGGGACGGGACGGGATGTGGAAGACGAGGACGCGCCCGTTCGGATCGTTCAATTCGTCCACGTCCACCCGGAAATGCAGCCGCGGATACAAGTCGCCTTTGACTTTTTCCAGGTTGGGAAATGCCTGGGTGCCGGCGATCCGGCGCGGGGGCTTGTTGGTGACGCCGAGAATCAAAACGCCGCCACCCTCATTCGCCAGCGCGCAGCAATAGTGCAAAAGTTTGTTGAAATCGAACTGGTTCGCCGCCTCCTTGAACTCAAGGTGCTCGGTTTCGGACGGCGCGGCCATCCATTGTTGCAGTTCAGTCAGGGTCGTGCTCATGCGGTGACTTCTTTGGTGTCTATTTCGAGTTTGTCCACGCGGATTTGAGCGGTCATCAATTGGTGGAGCAGGGTCTGGAACAAATCCGACAACGCGGCGCGCTTGCGCTCGTGGACGGAAATTTTTGCCTCAATGGTCATCAGTGCGGAAGCAATTTCGTCTTGCTCTTTACGCTCTGGCCGAGGAACAAGAAAGGTTTTCAAAAACCCGCACGTCAACGCCCCCTTGGTGCTGCCGCCTCCCAACGCGACGCCCCGGAGTTCCGCGTAGCGGCTTTCGAGAAACAAACGGATGAAGTGCGGGTTTGCCGAGTCATCAGCGAATGCAAGGAACGCGATGTGTTGGCTGACGCATGTCTCAATCGCAGTCACGGCCACATGCCCAAGAGTTTTCCCCTGGCCGGTAATCGCCATAAGAACACTCCCTGGCTTCACGTGTGGTAGATGGCACTCAGTAACGGCGAGCGAGGTAACGAATTGGTCGGCCTTCGTGATTGTAACATCGTAAACTTTTGCGCTGGTAAGCCACGGAATCGCGCCATTGTTCCAGTATCCGGGATTCGTCTTGAGCGGAGTTGATCCGTTTCCGATGCGCCCGAATGAGCCGAGCGGAACGGTGCTCCAGCTTTTCGGTAGAAGTCCAAGGTCTGTGTCGTGGTGCTTTTCATTGCGGAGGCCGTGAGTAAAAAGCTGGCGCATGGTAGATTGCTTCAACTCGCGGGCGGCGGTCACCAGCTTTTCCTCCACCTCAATCGCCCGCTGAACTTTCCACAGCACCGCCGCAATTTTTTCCTGCTCCTTTTTTGGAAGGACTGGAATTTTTGCTTCTTGGTAAGCGCCAAAGTCCAGATTGCGAATGCCAGTCGTGGCGCGTTGAAGCGGAAAGGTAAACCCTGTCTGGTAAAGATGAAGTAAATTGTAGTGAACGAACAGCGGCAGATATGCCTCGCGGTCTATAACGCGCAAGGTTGTCGTGAAATTGCTAAAGGAATGCGGTCGTGAATCATCTACGTTGAAGTAACAAACGCGCCCGACTGGTTGCTTGGGACCGCCGCCGGAACGCTCGATAATAATATCGCCCTTGCGAAGCAGGCGGCTTTGAAGCTGTCGTGTCTCGACTTCGAGAATTGCAACGTTGTTCAGATCTAAAACACCATCGTTTCGGAAATTTGTGTTGCGGATGACGACCGCTTTCTCGAATGGAGGTTTTTTGCCTTTCCATAGGCCGTTCAGATATTCGAACTTCGTTGAGTCTGCCAACGTCGTTGTTTGCCAGGCGGAAATACTCATGACAGAAGTTGGGTAAGAATTGGACGCAGTTGCTCGTCAATGACTTTCTGTTCAGCAGACAGACTTTTGAGTTCTTTTATTAAGTCAGGCAGTGGTCGAATTATTTGAGTGTCGGCTGAAGAGATGTAGCGCGACGGAGAGAGATTAAAGTCACCCTTGGCGACATCTGCGGTGGTGATGTTTTTGACAAAACCGTTCACCTCTTTGCCTTCATTGAAGGCATCAGCAATTTTGCGAATGTTCTCGTCGGGAATGTAATTCTTGGGCTGGCCTTTTTTGAACTCCGCGCTAGCGTTGACCAGCGTGATGCGGCCTTTGCGGTCCTTGGGCTTTTGCTTGCGCAACACCATGATGATGCCGGCGGCGGTGGTGTTGTAGAAAAGGTTGTCCGGCAGGAGAATCACGCCATCAATCAAATCCTGCTCGACAAACCATTGGCGGATATTGCGCTCCTTGTCCTCGTTCTTACTGCCGCTGCCGCGTGTAACCGCGCCGGTATCCAAAACCACGGCGGCGCGGCCGTTGTCTTTCAAAATTGAAACGGTGTGCTGCAACCAGGCCCAATCACCTTTGCCGCTGGTGTTGCCGCCGTGAGATTCAAAGCGGTCAAACGGGTCGTTCTCAAACGTCTTTTCGTCAAACGGCTGGTTCCACATGGGATTTGCCACGGCGATGTCGAACTTTTTCAGGCTGGTATCGTTTTCGCGGAATTTCGGATTGGTCATGGAGTTGCCGCGCACGATTTCGCCTTCCATGTCGTGAATGACCATGTTCATGCGGGCGATGGCGTAGCTGGAGCCGGTGAGTTCCTGGCCGTAAAGTTTCAACGGGCTGGACACCTTGCGGTCGCGCTGCACCAGCGCGAGTTCGCATTTGATGAGCAAGCCGGCGGAGCCGCACGCGAAATCGCAGACATCCTCACCCTGCCGGGGGCGGACGATGTAGGCCATGATCCAGCCGACTTCCTGCGGCGTGAAAAATTCTCCGGCGCTCTGGCCCTGGCTTTCCGCGAACTTGCGGAGCAGGTATTCGTAGGCGCGGCCCAAGAAATCCGGCTCGACGTCGCGCAAGCCGAGACGGTAGCGCGGGTCAGACAGCGTTTCGATGACGCCGGACAATGCCTGGTCGCTGATTTCGCGTTCGCCGTGCGGGGCGGCGTTGTAATCAATGATGTCAATCACGCCGGATAGTTTTTCGGTATTGGCCTTGGCGATTGCGCGGACGGTCATGGTGAGTTGTTCGCCCAGCGTTTTGGGCGTCTTGTCCTTGGGCCATTTGAATTGCTCGCGGCGGCTGACGACCGGCCAGCGGCATTCCGGCGGGAGATAGAAGCGGACGAGGGAATGGTCGGCCTCCAATACCGTTGTGGCGGTCTCAATGTCGCCGTAGGTTTCGGCGAGCCGCTTGACCTCGTCATCGAAAACGTCCGAGAGCCGTTTGATGAAAACCAGCGGCAGCATATAATCCTTAAACTTGGGCGCGTCCTTTTCGCCGCGAATGGAACAGGCGCAATCCCAAAGCATCTGCTCCATGGATTTGGTGCTCAAGACGGCGCTGCGGGCCGTGCCGCGCTTGCGGCGGCGGGGCCCGGCGAGGTCGCCGGTGACCAATTCCTCCGGGGCGCGGCTGACAAGCGATTCTTCGCCGACTTCTTCGAGCAGTCGGTTGATCGCGTCACGTGCGGTGCCTTGGGGTTGGGCCTTGCCGTTCTCCCAGCGGTTGACTGTGGCGAAGGAAACTTCGAGGCGTTGAGCCAGTTCCTCCTGGCTGAGTTTGAGCTTGGTTCGCAGGTTGCGAACCGTTATTGCAATGTCATCTGACGCGCGCATTGACGTACAGTATGTTATAACAAATAGCGCGTCAAGCTGTTTTTTGCGCCAAGGCATCCGGGGCGAATTTCTCCGCGCCCTATTGTTTTAATTCCGGTTTTTTTACCGCTGGATGCGCGCGGAGCCGCCTTTGGCAAACGCCTTCACCTGTTCCACTGTCGCCATCGTGGTGTCGCCGGGGAACGTGGTCAGCAGCGCGCCGTGCGCCCAGCCGAGATTGACGGATTCCTGCGGCGTCTCGCCAGTGAGCAGACCGTAGAAGAATCCCGACGCGAAGCCGTCGCCGCTGCCCACGCGGTCGTAAACATCCAGTTCGCACGCCGGCGCGGTGTAACTTTTGCCGTCCATCCACGCGATCGCGCTCCAATGGTGCCGGTTGGTCGAATGCACTTCGCGCAAGGTGGTCGCGACTATTTTGATCTGCGGATGCTTTTTGGCGACGCTGGCCATCATGCTGACAAATGTCGCCGGATCGAGATGGGATTTCGCCTTCATTGTCGGGCCGGGGACGCCGAGGCCGAGTTGCAGGTCTTCCTCGTTGCCAACCAGCACGTCCACGTGCTTGACGATTTTGTCGAGCACCGCCACCGCGCGGTCGTGACCGCCGGAACTGTTCCAGAGCTTCGGGCGATAATTGAGGTCAAAGGAGACGACGGCACCCGCCGCCCTGGCCGCTTTCATGCCTTCGAGGATCAGCTCCGCCGTCGTCGGCGACAGCGCCGCAAAGATGCCGCCGCTGTGGAACCAGCGCACGCCATCAGCGAAAATTTTCTTCCAGTCAAAATCGCCGGGCTTGAGCTGGGCGGCGGCCTCGTTGCTTCGGTTGTAGAACACCACCGGCGCGCGCAAGCCATGGCCGCGGTCGCTGTAAACCGCCGCCATGTTCGGGCCGTGGACGCCGTCATGCTGGAAATGCTTGTAGAACGGCTTGACGCCCATCGCCCGTACGCGTTCGGCGACCAAATCGCCGATGGGATAATCCACCATCGCGGTGGCGATGCCGGTGTTCAGGCGGAAACAATCGGACAAATTGGCCGCGACATTGAACTCGCCGCCGCTGACGTGGATGTCGCAGTGGGCAGCCTTGCGGAACGGGACGATGCCCGGATCCAGGCGGTGGACGAGTGCGCCGAGGGACAGGAAATCCAGCGCGCCTTTTTGAGGAATGTTCAAACCAGTTTTCATTGTGTTTTCCTTACCATTCAAAGTTTCCCAATGACCGGCGGTCTTGGTGAGACACAACTAGCAGGCGGGCCGCGGTTTGTCTGTAAAAAATGGGGTTCCTTAACAATTTCAGTGGAGTTGGAGTTTACGTCCGCCCTCACGGCACGGGGCATAGACATGGGTAACACATGAGGGCATAGACATGGGTAACAGTTTTCATTTTGATGTTCTGTATTTCTACGGCGC